>ERZ1036438.211-NODE-211-length-32682-cov-8.723143_pt1 | contig 32682 bp, 29 predicted proteins | sample MGYA00514224_ERZ1036438 | MGnify/ENA primary metagenome ERZ1036438 (study PRJEB33795, sample SAMN09464924) | human gut metagenome | host: Homo sapiens | place: USA: Stanford, California | collected 2016-07 | study: EMG produced TPA metagenomics assembly of the...
GAACAATAATACCGATCTCAATGCTGGCATCCCCGCGCAGCATCCTGCCGAACAAATTGGGCTTGTATTCCAGCTCGTCCGCAGCGTCAAAAACACGTTTTTTTACGTCCTGGCTGACAGGGTAATCCGTACGCCTCAGTACCCTGGACACAGTAGCAATTGATACGTTTGCCTTTTTAGCAATATCCTTAATCGTTGTTTTCTTATTCATTGGGGCCCCTCAAATATTATATAGAAAACGTTATCTATGAGCTCATATTAGCATGGACATATTTTACTGTCAATGGGGGGCCTTTTTCTTATTCTTCATATTTTTCTATGGATTTTTTTACCTTTTTATGTTATTAATTCATTTTTATAGTTCTTTTCAGACTTTTATAGAAAGTTTTTCTATCTGACAGCAACCAACAGCAAAAAAACTTTTTTTATTTACTGTAAAGAAAATGATCGCCTGCTAATACTTCCAACCATACCAGCCACAAATCTGTGACAATTATGGCTGATAAATGTTCACAAAATGCTTGATTTTTTCCGAAGTCTGTGGTATTATAATCACTGCTTATTAAAGCAAACTCTGGGCGAATTCCCGAGTGGCCAAAGGGGACAGACTGTAAATCTGCTGCTAATAGCTTCGGTGGTTCGAATCCACCTTCGCCCACTAGCGTGCCTAAAATATGGCTTAAGGACATCAGTGCAGTGCATGTAAAGGTCCTGGTTTTCAGCTGGGGCACGTGTTGAAAAGTACCTGCGGGTAACTTATGCGGGTGTGGTGGAATAGGCAGACACAAGGGACTTAAAATCCCTCGGTAGCGATACCGTGCCGGTTCAAGTCCGGCCACCCGCATTATAAATGGAGTGTTGTAAAAGCATTTGAAAATTCTAATGTTTTTACAGCACTCTATTTTTATGATGCTTACTTGGTTGCTCCCAAAAAGAGCACCTCCCCGCCCGCGGAACAATTCTCCGCCTCCGAAAGGTGCTCTTTCCTATATCAGATTCAAAATCCCCCTGTCTTACAACATTTGTCAGTCTTACATCATCCTTCTGCCTACTTCTCCACAGCCGCCCCATCATCCGCGAACCGCGAATCCACCACCGGATAAAATTCATCCGGCTGAGAAACGAATACAGCTGCGCTGTAAGGCGGCATGTTCAGCTTCAGCATGCCATTCTTTATGCGGTAGAGCATGACCCCTGCATTGTACCCTGTCTCAGCGGTCAGGATGGGCCTGCCTAACACCATGTCGTCAGTAACGCCCAGCTGCCATACCGGAATGTCCATGGTCTGGCTGTCCGGGCTGTTGGATATGACCACCACGGCCTGATATTTGCCGTACATACGCCCGTAGGCAATCTTCTGGTATCCGGCCAGAAGGGGCTTTACCGCACCCTTTCTGATCGCTGGTATCTTGCGGTGGATTCCGGTCATATAGCGGTGGAACTCTATAAGCTCTAAATCCTCTTTCCCCCATGGATAGGTACGCCTGCTGTCCGGATCCGTCCATCCGCAGACTCCGGCCTCATCGCCGTAGTAAAGCGTGGGGGCTCCCGGCCAGGTCATCTGAATCACCACTGCCTCCCTGAACACACAGGGCTTTATATTCTGTCCTGCTTTTTCCGGACCAGCTGTCTGGATACGGCCTACCATCTGGTTGGTCCTGGTTAAGAAACGGGAATGGTCATGGTTGGACAGCTGGTTCATGGCCGTCATCACCGTGTTGGTCTGCATACGGCTCATATGGTATCCCATGGCGTTAAAAAAAGCCTCACCATCTCCCCATATGCCCCCGTTATAACTGTCGCTGTGTTTCTCCATGCCGGTCAGAAACCACGTGACCGGTTCCATGAACGCGTCGTAATTCATGATAGAATCCCACTGATCTCCCTCCAGCCAGGAAGCAGGATCCCCGTAGTGCTCCGCCAGAATCAGCGCTTCCGGATTAGCCTCTTTTACGGCCTGGCGGAACCTGCGCCAGAATTCGTGATTGTATTCTGCCGTGTGTCCCAAGTCGGCAGCCACATCCAGACGCCAGCCATCAATGGAATAGGGCGGGGATACCCACTTCCTGGCCACGTTCAGTATATACTCCACCAGTTTTTCAGAATTCTCGTAATTTAACTTGGGCAGGGTGTCATGTCCCCACCATCCGTCATAGGTCCTGTTGTAAGGCCAGGCCCCGTCGCTGTCGTCATGGAACTGGAAAAAGCTGTGATAGGGGCTGCTTTTGCTCTCATAGGCCCCTGCCTCATAGTCGCCGGAATGCTCATAGATTCCCTCTGCGTCCAGCCATTTGTTAAAGGAGCCGCAGTGATTGAACACTCCGTCCAGAATTACCCGCATCCCCCGCTTATGGACTTCCTCCACAAACCGGGCAAAAAATGCATCGCTGGCTTCCAGATTCTCCTTGCCTGCGCTGCGCTGCACGTACCGGTCAGCCTCCTTGTTATCCGTGGCGTCAGGCCTGACCAGACCTCCCCCGTCCTTCTCTATTCTGGTAAAGTGGGGATCAATGTGCTCGTAATCCTGACAGTCATATTTATGGTTGGAGGGGGATACAAATACCGGATTCAGATAGATGGCCTCCACTCCCAGCTTCTTGATGTAGTCCAGCTTATCCCAGATTCCCTGCAGGTCGCCTCCGTAAAAGTACCCCACATCCATGGCGGCCGGGTACCGGTCCCATTCCGTAACCTTCTGTACCGGACGGCCGATATAGACATACTCATATGATTCCACATCATTGCTCTCATCTCCATTGCAGAAACGGTCCACAAAAATCTGGTACATGACCGCACCCTTTGCCCATTCCGGCGTGTGGAATCCCGGGGTAATCTTGAAATCAAAGCATGGCTGGCCATCCTGTGTGGGTCCCAGCCGGTTATAAAGACAGACATCCTGTTCGGATACCACTTTAAAGTGATAAAGCACCTGATCGGTGCCTACTGTAATTTCATATTCATAGTAATCAAACAATTCATCGGACTTGGCCTTGGTCATCTCCACCTCGGCTTTATCCTCCACATAATATACATGATCCACATTGCCCTTAGCTGTCCGCATGCGAAGCAGCACATCGTCATCTGCGTCCGGTTCCATTGGCATGCGGTAATCCTCTGTCTCAGAGGAAAAAAGGGCATCCCTGTTGATACGTCCCTTCAAATTATCTTCCACGTTTTATATCCTTTTCCTAATTTGCTCATAATTACAATCCTGTTCCTTTATTGTATCTGAATTTTCTCAAATATACAAGAAAAATTATACCAGAAAAATCTTGATAACATTACACCTTTTCCATGGCTTTCTCACAAAGTGAAAAGCCTGGCGGGGTAGCCAGGCTTTTCAGGAGAAGGTATTTCGTTTCTTATGGGGTGTAGCAAAAACTATATAATGTATTGGGGGGGTTACGTCTATTATAATAGCATAGGAACGAAAAAAAGTGTGCACAAAGATGCAATATTTTCCAGTGTATTTATGAGCAATATAGACAAGGGAGGGGGCTTTATAGCCTCCCTCCCCTTTTTTATACTATTTTCCATCATTCTCAGCCCAAAACAGAACCGAAATACTATGCTACTGCACCGGTGTAAACAGCGCCTCAAACTCAGACTGGCTGATTTTCTCTTTCTCAATCAGCAAATCAGCGCAGGCATGGAGGACATAGTCATATTGCTTGATGATATCCTTTGCCTTCTGGTAGCACTCGTCAATGATCCGCTTGACCTCACTGTCAATGGTGTCAGCAACCTCATTGCCGTAGGACTTGGTATGGGCCAGGTCCCGTCCGATAAATACCTCATTCTCATCGCCGCCGTACTGAATCATTCCTACCTTCTCAGACATGCCGTACTGGGTCACCATAGCCCTGGCAATCTGGGTGGCCTGCTTGATATCCTGGGATGCGCCGGTGGTGATATCGTCAAATATCAGCTCTTCCGCAATCCGGCCGCCTAAATCCACCATGATATTCTGCTTCATGCGGCCCTTGGTATTGAACATCTCATCCTTTTCAGGCAGGGGCATGGTGTATCCGGCTGCCCCGATTCCCGTGGGGATGATGGACACAGTGTGCACCGGTCCCACGTCCGGAAGCACATGGAACAGGATGGCGTGGCCCGCCTCATGGTAAGCCGTTATCTTCTTATCCTTCTCGGATATTACCTTGCTTCTCTTCTCAGCACCGATTCCCACCTTCACGAAGGCCCGGTCGATATCGCTCTGCTTGATGAACCTGCGGTTTTCCCTGGCGGATATAATGGCTGCCTCATTCATCAGGTTTTCCAGGTCAGCTCCTGTGAAGCCTGACGTGGTCTGGGCCACCCTGTGCAGATCCACATCCTCGCTGAGAGGCTTTTCCTTGGAATGGACCTTAAGGATTTCCTCGCGCCCCTTCACATCGGGACGTCCCACTGCCACCTTTCTGTCAAAACGGCCCGGTCGAAGGATAGCCGGGTCCAGGATATCCACGCGGTTCGTGGCCGCCATGACGATAATGCCTTCATTGACGCCAAAGCCGTCCATCTCTACCAGCAGCTGGTTCAGTGTCTGCTCCCTCTCATCGTGGCCGCCGCCCATACCTGTACCTCTGCGGCGGGCAACCGCGTCAATCTCGTCGATAAACACGATACAGGGAGAGTTCTTCTTGGCCTCCTCGAACAGGTCACGGACGCGGGAAGCGCCCACACCCACAAACATCTCCACGAAATCAGAACCTGATATGGAGAAAAACGGTACTCCCGCCTCTCCTGCCACTGCCTTGGCAAGCAGGGTCTTACCGGTTCCCGGAGGGCCCACCAGCAGAAGGCCCTTTGGTATCCTGGCTCCCACGCTGGTATACTTCTGGGGATTCTTAAGGAAATCCACCACCTCTTCCAGTTCTTCCTTTTCTTCCACAAGACCGGCAACATTGGAAAAATTAACCTTGCTGTCCCGGCTCATCCTGGCCCTGCTCTTGCCAAAGTTCATCATCCTGGCATTGGCACCTCCGCCGCCCGCACTCCGGTTCATGACCATGATGATGATAACCACCACCACAATAGACAGCATGAAGGGAAGGATGATGGTCACCAGATAATTCTCCTGAGGCACATCCATGGTCGTATACGCCATGTCATGGGCTTCCAAAAGCTTCTGTGCGTCCTTAACATCCGAAACATAAAGCCGCTTCACCTGACCGTCCAAAAGGGTCAGTACCACTTCTCCCGTGGGAGTCTGCGGATTCTGGTGGATGCTCACGTCTGCCGCCTGGCCATCCTCCAGTATCTTGATAAAATCCTGATTTGTGACCTTATCCGCCTGCCTTGCGTAAGGGAATCTCACCGCGGTGGCGATTAAGATCAGCATCAGAAGTATGAATATAAATCCTCTAAATGTCTGCTGCTGTCTCACCGAATTGCCTCCTTAGACCTTCTTATTCTGCATCCAATTCTACTACTCCGATGTAAGGCAGGTTACGGTATTTCTGGTCATAATCCAGTCCATATCCCACTACAAATTCATCCGGTATCGTAAAACAGGTATAGTCCACCTTCACCTGCTTCTTCACCCTGCGCTCCGGCTTATCAAGAAGTGTACACAGATGGATGCTCTTTGGACCTCTCTGCTTCAACACCTCAATCAGATATGCCAGCGTACGGCCGGAGTCTATAATGTCCTCCACAATCAGTACATCCTTGCCTTCCAGGGACTCATCCAGGTCCTTTACAATCCTGACCACGCCGCTGGACACAGTGCCGCCGCCGTAGCTGGACACGGACATAAAGTCCAGGGACACCGGAACCGTCATCCTCTTTGCCAGTTCGCAGGTAAAGAATACTCCGCCCTTTAATATGCATATCATGTGGACCTGCTTTCCTGCATAATCCTCGCTGATTTTTGCCGCTACTTCGTTAATCCTTTTATCGACTTCCTCTTCCGTCAATAAAACACGAATTCTGTCAGCCATTACCTTATCCTCCGTTTCACCTATTCTTCTCTCTCTCCAGTCTGGCCTGCCTCTGCCTGCAGCACCCGGACCGTATCCGGTCCTATCTTGTAATACTCGCTGATGCGGTATCCTATAATCCACATCACATGGCTGCCATCTGCCAGAAGGGGTATCTTATCCCTCATCTGTCTGGGTATCTTCTCATCAATCATAAAACGATTAAGCGCCTTGTGGTTATTGTCCGACAGGACGATAAAATCCCCCGGACGCCTGGTTCTCACCACGGGCGTACCCTTTATTTTATCACAGTCAAACCATTTCGTATACACATTTTTAGGAAATTCCATCCCTTTTTTCCGAGAAAAAACCTCCATATCCACAATAGGCAGGTCTCCCCATTCTTCCTCTGACGCCGGGTCTCCTCTGCCCATCCAGATTCCCTCGTACTCCCTTATGGCTGACAGCCCGTAGGGCAAATCCACCTGTTTTCCCACGGCCCGCCCGGCCAGCTCCATGACCTGGCTCACATGAACCAGCCCCAGGTCCCTGGAGGCTCCTCCCAGCTCCTTAAGGAGCGACATCACCACATAGGACCGCAGTATCTCCGGCTCCTGCAAAAACGCCTCGGCCGGAATGTATGCCCCTGGGTTTTTCCTCACATGGGCCTTAATCCAGGCAGCCGCCTGGCTTTCCAGGTACTCGTCTGCCTGCGCCGCCAGACGCCCCAGACGCAGTATATTGCCCGCGGCTCCCCTGTTTACATACTGCTCAATCTCCGGCAGCAGCTGATTGCGTATCCTGTTGCGCGTGTAGTGAAGGGTATCGTTGGTGGAATCCTGCACATAGGGCAGATCATGGTCCGCCAGCCACTTAAGGATACAGTCCCGGTCCACGTCCAGCAGCGGCCGGATAATCCTGCCTCTCCGGTAGACGATCCCCTTCATTCCAAAAAGACCGCTTCCCCGGAACAGATTGTGGAGAATCGTCTCCACCTGGTCCCCGCTGTGGTGGGCCACCGCGATTTTCACGGGACTGAGACTGCTGCCAGCCAAACCGCCATCTGCCAAATCTCCATCTGCCGGACCTCTGTCCGCCGAACCGCCATGTGCCCAATCTCCGTCCTGTCCGCTCCGGGCCCCGCTGGCCCGGTCCTCGCCTTCCCAGTCCAGGGCCTCCTTTTCCAATGCCTCATAGCGCAGAAAACGCCCGGCCTCCTCCTCAGACATGCCCTTTTCAGCCGCCAGGCCGTGCACATCTACCTTTAGGATATGACAGGGGACATGAAGCCCTTCACACAATGACCTGACAAAATCCGCATCCCGATCAGCTTCCTCCCCCCTGAGCCCGTGATGGACATGGAGCGCCCTGATACTGATTCCCCGCGGTTCCCTCCATGCGCATAACAACGCTAAGAGGCAGACGGAATCTGCCCCTCCTGAAACTGCTGCAATAACCCGGTCACCCGGCTCCAGCATATGATATTGTTCCATGGTCTCCCTGACCCTGTGCTCCAGTCCTTCCACCTGTCTCTCCTGTGTCCCATATTGTTTATCTCTGTCTATTTCTTATAATATACCCGCAAACGTCCCTCCTTGCAAGCCTGTCATTGTAAATTATGAGCGTCTTTTCCAGATTCCTGCTGTCAGGACCGTCATATCATCCCTTGGCGCCGGAATAAAGGATACCGCAAAATCCAGTACCTGGTCCGCCAGTTCCTGGGGCCCCATCTCCTCCACACTCTCCAGATACTGCTGCATGGCCTGCTCCTTATCATCTCCCGGCAATGCATCCAGCACCCCATCGCTGACCATGACAATCCGGTCGCCCTCCCACAGCTTCCTGGACATGAGAACGGGTTCCACCCCGCTCAGTATTCCCATGGGCACTTCTCCGGCTTCCATGATTTCCACTCCCTCTTCTCCTATTATGAAGGTCGGCACTGCTCCCAGCTTCATGGCTTCCAGAACGCCGGTATGCAGGTCGACGCAGCTGAGATCCAGAGTAGCCGGGTGCTGTTCCGGACCAGCCAGCAAAAGCACTGTATTCACCAGTTTAAGGGCGGCTCTTGGTGAAAATCCGGTTTCCAGAAGCTGCTCCGTCAGTTCCACCACCTGTTTGCTCTCCCTGGCCGCTGTCTCCCCGCTTCCCATTCCGTCGGAAAGGCTCATAACCACCTGGTTTCCCGGACTTTCGCAGAAGGTATAATTATCCCCGGAATACTTTTCGCCCTTTTTTGGAATCCTGGATGCTCCATAGAGCATACGGTACCCTCCCTCCTCCAGAAAACGCACGGTTTCATACTGCTTGGTGATAATGCTGCGGCTGTCCTTGGCCGGACTCCACCTTGTCCCATCCATGACCTCTCCCATGATCAGCGCCGCATCCTTGGATGTAATGCAGCGGCCGTTGGTGGTCCTGGCCGTTAAAAAAGCTTCCTTCTGCCCGTTCTCGTACTCCAATAACAGCAGGTTGCCCAGGGCAACATGATAGCGTTTAAAATATTTTTTCAGTATGTATTCATACTCATCCGTAATATCCCTGGCACGGTCAATCTGGTGGGAAAATTCCTCCAGTATCACCGACAGTTCCCTGAACTGGGATATGACCGCGTCCCTGCTCTCCAGGAAACGGTTCTTCCAGGACAGGTTCATGGTAGCCCTTCCCAGGCTCCGGTTCAGCTGGGCAAGATAATCCTCCTTTTTCCGGCACCCGCTCTGAAACATCTGAGGCATGTCCTCAAAATCAATATGGCCCTTCTGCTCAAATGCCCGCAGAAGATAATAGAGGTAATAGCTGTCCTCCTTCTCGCTGTCCGCATACAGATTACACCTGCTGCAGTTGTCGCACACCAGGGCAGCGCTGGCCTGCATGGCGGCCAGTCCATCGTCCTTTGTCAGCTGTCCGTTTTTCTCTATACCGTCGTCAAACGCTCTGGCCAGCTGGTTTAAGGACTCTGCCATATCCCCCAGTCTCCTGGCCGTATAATAATTTACATCTGTTCTTCCCTTTACTTCCCGCTCTCTGATAAACACAAAAATCCCTCCTAATCCGCGTAACTTTCAGTATACGCACCCAGGAGGGAAATATATGTCAATTCATGCATGAATTTTTAAAAATCGTTCGCCTGTTTTCGCCATCACTCAGTGGGCTTTAACAAAATCTCATCCGGATTCACTAACCCCAGCTTTTCTTTGGCCACTTCCTCCGCATACTGCTTGGTCTTGACGTAAATCTTGTATTCCTGAAGCTCAGCAGTCCGCTTTTCTTCCTCTTCCTTCTGCTGCTCCAGGTTCTGTTCACGGATGCTGTATTCCAGGTCCGATTTCTTAAGATCAGCGCCCTTTATATTGATTGCCACAGCCAAAAACATGACTACCAGGGTAATACCCATGATGGCCATGCGGTTCGTCCATTTATCGCGTTTTACACGCCTTGATTTACCGTAGGATTTCATCTGCTCAATCACCAGCTCCGTCTTTTTCCGGGCTGCAGACAGCTTTCTGTCTGTGCCTGCTAATAATCATTCTAAGGCATTTGCCGGCCTTTTTCAAGCACTTAAAGAAAATTCTGCTGATAAACCTGTCATACAGAATCATCCCCGCAAATACCCCTCCTATGACATAGGCCCTGAACACGCCGTCATTCTGCTCATAGAGAAGAATAAAGGTCACCAGCCCCGCATAAAGCCAATACAAAAAATCCTCCACCCCTGTCCAGAAGGGGCCGTGGCGGATAACCAGGCGGAACACCCTGAGGGTATCATAGGCCAGCATGAGCCAACCGCCTGTGACCAGGCTGAGCACCATCAGCCAGGCTTCATACTGAATCCTGCTGCTCATGATGCCCCCTACTTAAACAGCCGGGTGAACAGGGATTCCCCCGACTTCCTGAGGGCTTCATTGGAACTGTAGACCATGCTGTCTATGGTTCCCTCTATGTCCACCTCTCCCTTTTCCAGGGTCAGGCGGCTTACATGAAGCTCCTTCCCCTTGATGGTAAGCAGACCCATATCCGTGTCCAGGACAACTGCATTTTCATCAAAAGACACCACATCGCATATGCCGGTTATGTTTCCCTTGCCCCGGTTCTGCAGTATAAGCTTATGCTGACGATTGCTTCCAATCTTTTCTTCCATGCAAAAAACCTCCCCGTATATCTAACCTATGTTAAATATATGGGGAGGTTGGCCATTCTATGCCACTTATCTTAAATATTGCAGCAGTTAAAACATCCAATGCAAACTGCCGCTAAATATAACGGTAAAGTTCCTTAGCCTCATCCTTCTTCACAGTTTCCTGTACGTCCAGAACCTCCACCTTAACAGCCTTGGCTCCGAACTGGATCTCGATGATATCACCTGTTTTTACACTGACGGACGCCTTTGCCGGCTTATCATTTACCAGAACACGTCCGGCGTCGCATGCCTCATTGGCAACGGTCCTGCGCTTGATAAGGCGGGAAACTTTCAGAAACTTGTCCAATCTCATGGATTATTTATTAACCTCATCCTTTAATGCCTTGCCAGCTTTGAACTTTGGAGTCTTGGAAGCCTCGATGGTCATCGTCTTACCAGTCTTGGGATTTCTTCCCTCTCTTGCAGCTCTCTCAGATACTTCAAAGGTTCCGAAGCCTACTAACTGTACTTTTCCGCCTTTAACCAGCTCCTCAGATACAGCGTCTGTGAAAGCCTTAACTGCCTTCTCTGCGTCCTTCTTGGAAAGCTCTGCCTTCTCAGCAACTGCTGCAATTAATTCTGTCTTGTTCATCAATTTTTCCTCCTAGATATTGTCCGGGAAAGGCCCCGGAATCGTTACATTTTAAAGTCATAGTGTACTTAATCATTTATATCTGTTTTACTATGATTTGTCAAGGTTTTTTGGCTTTTTCCTGCATTTTTATCTGATTCCAGAGGGCGGTTCCTTCCTCCACGGAATTCACCTTTACACCGCCAAATACGTGGGGGTGCCTTCGTACCATTTTCCGGCATAATCCGTCAATTACATCGTCAATCGTAAACCTGCCTTCTTCCTTTGCAATCTGGCTGTTCAGGATGACCTGGAGCAGTACGTCCCCCAGCTCCTCACACAGGTTTTCCATATCCTTGTTGTCTATGGCCTGGAATACTTCCTCGGTCTCATCGGCCAGACATTTTTTCAGGCTCTCAAAGGTCTGCTCCCTGTCCCAGGGACAGCCCTCAGGCGACCGCAGCTTTGCTATTATTCCCACAAGGTCATCAAATGTATACATAAAAGCCTCCTACACCTTCTCTTTATTGCGCTTGATTACCTTCAGGCGGGTAAATTCCTCCCTCTCCTTTTCCTCCAGCGCATTGGAGATGGACTTGCTCAGGTCCTCATAATGAGGTATGGTGATGTTTTTAAGGGCATTGGCCCGTTTCTGGGTTTTCTTAATGGAGTTGGCCAGCCGGTAGGCGGAATTTTCCACCATGGAAAGCTTGATGGTCAGTTCCTTTACCTTCTCAAAATGGTATCTGGCCTTATCCAGGGACTCGGTGGTGTTATAAAAACCATAGGTCAGGGACAAAGGCTGCGATTCATGCTGGACCAGGGGAATTTCCGTACCCATGATGCTTCTGGCCTTGATTTTCACCCGGTCGTCTATGGGCACAGAGGCGCCTATCTCCTGGACATAGTTGATGCCCAGCTCAATATTGGCCTTCTGGAGCGCCGCATAAGCCTCCCGGAAGGTGCTGTCGATCTCTGACTGGATTCCCTTTGCCTCGTCAATCAGCTCCATTAGCTCCCGAATCAGTATATTCCGCTTCTTATCCATGAGTCCGTAGCCCATATAGGCCAGGCCCAGTGAATTCTTTGCCGCTATCAGGTTGCCTTTGGTGGGAAATGTATTTGGATCCATTTACATCACTCCTTCATGGTATCCGCAGGTTTATAATACTGGTCAAGCACCTTGGTGTCGATACGGTCCAGTTCCTCCCTGGGCAGCATTCCCAGAAGTTTCCAGCCTATATCCAGGGTATCCAGGATGGTGCGGTTCTCATGGGGGGCCTGTCCTATGAAATGCTCCTCAAAGGCCTTGCCGAACTCCAGGTATTTCTTGTCAATGGGTGAAAGTTCATCCTCGCCGATAACCGATGCCAGGGCTCTGGCATCCCCCACCTTTGCATAGCAGGAGAAAAGCTGGTTGGCCACGTCCTGATGATCCGCCCTGGTGTAGCCCTCGCCGATGCCGTCCTTCATAAGCCTGGATAAGGAGGGAAGCACGTTGATGGGCGGATAGATATTCTGCCCGTTCAGCTGCCGGTCCAGAACAATCTGGCCCTCTGTAATGTATCCTGTCAGGTCAGGGATAGGATGGGTGATATCATCGTTGGGCATGGTGAGAATCGGTATCTGGGTCACGGAACCAGGCCGTCCCGCCACAATGCCGGCTCTCTCATAGAGGGAAGCCAGGTCGCTGTAGAGATAGCCCGGAAATCCCTTTCTGGACGGAATCTCGCCCTTGGAGGAGGAGACCTCACGCATGGCCTCGGCATAGGAGGTCATGTCCGTCAGTATAACCAGTATATGCATTCCCTTTTCAAAGGCCAGATACTCGGCCAGGGTAAGGGCGATTTTAGGGGTGATAAGCCTCTCCACCACAGGGTCGTTGGCCAGGTTGATAAACATGGCCACATGCTCGGATACGCCGCTCTCCTCAAAGGTACGGCGGAAGAAATCAGCCACATCATATTTAACGCCCATGGCGCCGAACACAATGGCAAATTCCTCATCCGAATTCTCCCCCAGGGAGGCCTGCTGCACGATCTGGGCAGCCAGCTGGTCATGGGGAAGACCGTTTCCCGAAAAGATGGGAAGCTTCTGTCCGCGAATCAGGGTGGTCAGCCCGTCAATGGCTGAAATTCCCGTACGGATATAGTTTCTCGGGTACTCACGGGTCACAGGATTTAAGGGTTTCCCGTTGATATCCAGCTTTATGTCGGATATGATGTCACCCAGCCCGTCAATGGGCTGGCCGATGCCGTTAAAGGTACGCCCCAGCATCTCCTCGGAAACCTCTATCTCCATAGGATGGCCCGTAAGCCTTGTATGGGTATTGCGCAGGGCCATGCCGTCCGTGCCCTCAAACACCTGTATGATGGCCTTGTCCCCGTATATCTCAATGATGCGTCCTATCTTGTGGAGATTTCCGGCCACGGTCATTTCCACGATTTCATCATAAGCCGCATTCTGAACGCCCTCCAGGACCACCAGAGGGCCATTGATTTCACTTAAACCTAAATATTCAATTGCCATATGGACCTCCCTCCCTTACGCGTTCCGTTCCACGACCCTGTCGTAGAAACCGTCTATCATCTTCATATAGTCATCAAACATTTCCAGGCGGTCATTGGGCACATCGTATTTAATGGATATGATTTTGTCAAATATGTTCTCCTCCTTCAGCACGGACACAGGCATGCCCATGGACACAAGGGAACGTGATTTTTTATACAGGTAAAGAATGACTTCCATCATCTTAAACTGCTTAATCAAAGGCACAGACGTGTCGTCCTTATGGAATGCATTCTGCTGCAGGAACCCCAGACGGATCACCTTTGCGATTTCAAGCACCAGCTTCTGGTCATCCGGCAGTACGTCGGCTCCAATCAGCTTTACAATCTCCATCAGGCTGCTCTCCTGCACCAGAAGTGCCATCAGGCGGTTCCGGTCGTCCACAAACCGCTTATCCACATTGTCCATGTACCAGGAGGACAGGTCGTTTATATATTCCGAATAGCTGGTAAGCCAATGGATGGCCGGGAAGTGCCTGGCGTAAGCCAGGGATTTATCCAGTCCCCAGAAGCAGCGCACAAAACGCTTGGTATTCATGGTCACAGGCTCGGAGAAATCGCCTCCCTGAGGCGACACCGCGCCGATGATGGTCACGGAACCTTCTGTTCCATTGAGGTTCTGCATCATGCCCGCCCTCTCGTAGAACGCGGAAAGGCGGGATGCCAGGTAAGCCGGGAAACCTTCCTCGGCAGGCATTTCCTCCAGACGGCCTGACAGCTCCCTTAAGGCCTCTGCCCATCTGGAGGTGGAGTCAGCCATAATGGCCACATGGTATCCCATATCCCTGTAATACTCGGCCAGGGTAAGGCCGGAATACAGGCTGGCCTCACGGGCAGCCACCGGCATGTTGGATGTGTTGGCAATCAGGGTCGTCCTGTCCATCAGCGGATTTCCTGTCTTTGGGTCTATGAGCTCTGAGAACTCCTCCAGAACCTGGGTCATCTCGTTGCCGCGCTCACCGCAGCCAATATAGATGATGACATCCGCATCCGACCACTTTGCCACCTGGTGCTGGGTCATGGTTTTGCCAGTGCCGAAGCCTCCGGGAATGGCTGCCGTGCCGCCCTTTGCCAGGGGAAACATGGTGTCCAGAATACGCTGGCCTGTGATCAGGGGCTTCACTGCCGGGAACCGCCTGGCAGACGGCCTGGCCACGCGGATGGGCCATTTCTGGGTCATGGTCAGGGTCCTCTCAGTGCCGTCCATGAGCTGAAGGGTCAGAAGCGGCTCCTCTATGGTGTACCGGCCGTCCGGCACCACTGTAAGGACATAGCCTTCCGCGTCCGGCGGAGCCATGACCTTATGGGTGATAGCCCTTGTCTCCGGCACCTCAGCAATAATGGTGCCGGGCATGATTCTGTCCCCTTCCTTCACCACCATGTGGGTATCCCACTTTTTATCCGTGTCCAGACTGTTGACGGATATGCCTCTGCTGATATAATATCCGCTTCCCTTGGCAATCTCGCTTAAGGGACGCTCAATTCCGTCAAATATATTGCTCAGGATTCCCGGCGCCAGTGTAACGGATACAGGAGCGCCTGTACCAGTCACGGTTTCTCCCGGCTTAATTCCGCTGGTCTCCTCATAAACCTGAATGGTGGTCTTCTCTGAGTTCAGTCCGATGACCTCGCCCACCAGCTTCTCCTGGCCCACATGCACCATCTCATTCATCTGGAACCCTGAGTCGCCCAGCAGGGAAACGACAGGACCATTTATACCGTAAATCACACCTGTCTTAGCCACTTTGCCTACCTCCTGTCAAGTCAAATTTAAACTCATGGCGGGCCTCGTTTAACTTAGTCTGGAATGAGTTGTCTATAAGTATATGCTTGCCCGGAAGCACAGCCCTGGTGCCTCCGTTAAAGGAATATTCGCTGACCTTGATGGTGGCGTTGTGGTGCATGGCAATGCGCTGCAGCTTATCCACATCCGATGGGTCCATATAGATAATCAGTTCCTCATCCCCTGCAAATTCCTTGGCAGCCTTTACCTGGCGGTCCAGAAGCCGCTGGTAATCCTGTGTCTCCATAAAGTTGGCCAGTTTGTCGCGCAGTTCCACGAACAGCTTATCCTTAAGTTCCTCCTGCTTGTGGCTGGCCTCCCTCTTTAAATCCAGCTGGCCGATGGACAGCCTTTTATTGATTTCACGCTCCAGCTTCTCTGTCTCTGCCTCCACCTGCATGTCGGCCCGCCTCCTGGCGTCAGCCGCATGCTCCTCAAAGGCAGCCTCCAGGGCGTTCATATAGTCATCTAACATCCTGGCGCTGCGCTCTCTGGCATCCGTCATGCAGATATCCTGGAAATGCTTTAGCTTTTCCTCTGTTGTCAAGCTGATTCACCCTCTTTCTATCATTACTACAGTTTCAGTCCGATTGCCTCGTTCACATAAGAGGTGATAAAGTCCGGCTTGCGGCCGGTTCCATGGCGGTCCGGAATCTCCACAATCAGCGGAAGCTTGCGCTCCAGCTTTACATTGTCGATGATCTCCGGAAATTCCCTGCCGAACTTTTCTGTCAGCAGGATGATCCCGATGGTTTTGTCGGCCAGGGCCTTATCCAGTTCTTCCTTCAGTTCTTCCCTCTTATGGACCACAGCCCCCTCGACTCCCGCCAGCCGCATGCCGGTCAGGGTGTCGATGTTGTCGCTGATAAGGTACATCTTCATGGGATTACAGCTTTCCTAAGATCATAAAGGATATGATCAGACCATAGAGACACACACCTTCGGCAAGACCTACGAAGATTAATGATTTACCAAGGATGGAGCTGTCCTCGCTGATAGCTCCCAGTGCTGCGCTGGCTGCTGCGGAAACAGCGATGCCGCCGCCCAGACAGGAAAGTCCTGTGGCCAGTGCTGCCGACAGATAGCCCATGCCTGCCGCGGATGAACCGGCTGCCTGGGCTCCTGTCTCGGCTGCCACTGCATTGCCGGAGAACATGACCACTGCCGCGAATACCATGGTGCCGAAAAACAGGAATACATTGGCTGCCAGGGCTGTCCTATAGCGTCCCTTTGTCTTTTCCCCTGCTGCAAATGCTCCAAAAGGTACTGCAATGCTTAAAATAAGTGCTGCGCTCAGTGTAATTTTAACTAATAAACTCATATCTCATATCTCCTTTTTGTATTATATATGCTTACTGCTCTCCGGCAGCCTTTCCATACGGTTCAAATGCCCTGCCGCTGCCGCGGTAGAACCGGCTGAACAGCTCATAGTATTCCAGACGCAGTACCTGGATGCCCACAATCAGGCCCTCCATACCGCATACAAACAGGTTGCCGCCAACCACCACGGCCCAGTTGGTATTTCCTCCTGCCTCTGCCCCTGCTAACATCAGGACCACCTGCATCATGGCTGCGTGGCTCACTGCAAACGCACCCACACGGACAAAGGAAAGGGTGTTGGAAAAATAGCTTAACAGCACCTCAAAGAGTTCAAATATGCCCTGGGTGATAAACATTCCCAGGCCGGTTTCCATCCGTTCCGCCTTTTTCTCCAATATGGCTGCCAGCGGTTCCTTAAAGAATATCACCAGAAGCGGAATCAGGAACATGATTACCAGAATCACGGTGGCGGGAAGCGGATTTCCGGTCATATACAGTACAATCACGGATGCCAGGGCAAAATAGAATACCAGCCCGGCCACGCCGTTTGTGTCAAAATACGCCTTCTCCACATCATGGGTTCTCAGGCTGTTAATGATATTGAGAATCATGCATAAAAGGATGATTCCCATTCCAATGGCAACCGCCACCACAAATACCGTGTTCAGCCTGCCGATAAAGGGCAGATCTGTCATGGCCTCCTGGGGCCTGAGCCACACAGCATCTATGATATCCTCAAATCCAAAGACGCTTCCGAAGAGCAGTCCGAATATGGTGGAGAACACGCCGCAGCAGGAAATGATTCCTGCCAGACGTATCTTCTTAAACCGGTACAGCAGAAATCCTCCAATCAGCAGGCACAGTCCCTGCCCGGCGTCCCCGAACATGAAACCAAACAAAATGGAATACGTAATGCCAATCAGTATGGTGGGGTCCAGCTCATTATAGGATGGCAGCCCGTACATCTCCACATACATCTCAAAGGGCCTGAACAGCCCCGGATTCTTCATCTTGGTGGGAGGAGTGCTCATGATATTGTTGTGATCGTCCTCAATGATGCAGAAGGTATCGCTGTCCCGTTCGATTTCCTTCTGGAACCTCTTTGCATCATTCTCCGTCATCCATCCGCACAGGATGTAAAAGTTATGGGTGTCATGCTTGGTGACGGCAGCCATTTTCCTCACATCAAAGTTGGTGGAAAATGTCCTGATGCGCCTTAAGGCAGCGGCAAACTCGTCCTTCCTGCTGCTCATGGCCTCCACGATATTCCTGTCCGCCTCGTCTATCTCCTTCTGAAGGCTCCCTATCCTGTCGTCCAGTACATGTCCTGCCTCCACAGGAGTGCCCTCGTACTCATCCGGAAGGAAACACCGCTCAAAATGCATGGATGCATAGATGGCGTCAATCTTGTCCGCCAGGCTCTCCGGCACAAAGTAGACCACCCATACATAGTCTCCCTCCTCCTCGCATTTGAACATAACCGTGTCTATGGTCTCATACACATAGGATGAGAATTTCTCATAATATTCCCTGGAAATACGTCCGAACCGGAACTTCATGAAACGGAACTTAAGTATCTCCTTCACATTGTAGTTAAGCCCTGCAAAGGGTATAACCCTGTCCCTGGAAGCCTTTAACTCATCCCGCTGGTGCACCAGGACGTTCTTTTGGTCTGTCAGTTCCTTAAGCTGGGTGTCAAGGCTGTTAATAACCTCAACGGCCTCCTCCAGCTTCATGTTCCGGCCCGTCTGGTCCGTTATCAGGTCATGATAGCTTTCCACCAGCCCCTGGGCCTTTTCCAGCACATCCTTATATGGATTCGTTTCAATATAAGGCCTCAGGTCTTTTACTGTCTTAAGCTCCGACAGGGCATTTTCCAGGTGGATCTCATATCTTGACAGATAAGTGTCCACCACCCGGTCAATATCCTCCTTAGGGCCGGTAATACTTAAGAACTTCATCTTCTCAATCACGTCTTAACCCCCTTTAGTCAACTTGCTCCCAGCCCATAACGTATCTTCTCAATAGTAGTGATGATACGCTGGATTTCCCTCTCCTTAAAGTAGAGATAGGAATTCAGTATGGCGATGGAGTATGGGTCTTTTCTGCTTGTCTTCAGGTAAATCCTGTCTATTATATCGTGGGCCAGATGGTCCAGATCCTGATCTTGGTCCAGATGGACCAGGCCAGTCCTGCCGTACCAGCTCGCTCCTATGAGTCCGTATAGTATATCCAGATTCTCCGCCTCCACCATCCGGTTAATCTCTTTTCTGGTCAGATGGAGCTGTATGGGAATCAGCATGGCGTATATCTCCCCTGGCTCCAGCTGGTAAAACTTTTTGGAACGGCAAATCCACTGGAGGTTCAGCATATCCATCCTGGTGCCGAAACACTGGGCGATTATCTTCTGCTCGTTCTTTGACAGGTACTTGTCCTTAATCTTCCACATGGACCTGAAATACAGCATATCCAGGGCTGTCTCACAGGCCGGAAGGGTTACCCTGCCGTTCTGCTGCATCTGGTACAACGGGCCGTAATACACGGACCCCTTCAGATTCCCTATGAACTCTTCCATGCTTTGGGACTGGGAAAGCGTGATCAGGTCAAGGGCGGAATGCCTCTCAAAGAAATCACGGAACATGGAAAGGTCCTGCCTCTGTTCCCTGTGGCCTGCCGCATTTCTCAGACAGGTCTTTAGAATGGTAATCTCATAATGCATGAAGTACAGGTCCAGGAAACGCCTCTGCTTTATATTGGCAAACTGGTAAAGCTTTGCAAAATCCCTGTACTGGGACAGATTCAGATGCTGCTCAATGTTTCCCCTGTGCAGATCCTTGTCCTCCACCTGGCCGAATATCTCGCGGTAAGGCAGAAAGGCACGCAGGTACTGCACTGCATCCGGTACGGTTTCCAGGGCCGCCATCTCAAGGAACTGCTCATCTTTTATACGCCAGCGTTCCATTGCCTTCACCTTGGTGGCAATGCCGCTGTAAGCAATCAGGCTGCCCATAATCTCACCCCTTTATCATCTTCTGGAACAGAGCCTCTGCATATTCTTCATGGTGCCGGTTATAATTATCTTCCAGCTCCTTAAGCAGGGCCTCTGATTCTGCCTTCTGCTTTGCAAGGAGCCCGTTCATGTCCGCCTCCATCTTCTCCTGAATCTCTGCAATCCTGCGGGCCGTTTCCTGTTCCATACTCTTATCAAAGGCAGCCGTCTTTGCGTCCATTTCCTCGGCAAATGCCTTCTTGCGTGCATTCGCTTCTTCCACAATGGCTCCGGCCGCTGCTTCGATTTCCGATAAACGGTTAATCACAGTATCCATAGCTCTCCTCCTTATATATTTTCATATCATTTCATGATACTCCTTTTTTAGAAAAAAACCAGAGGTATTTTAGTTTTAAAATTAATTTTTCACAATTTCCCCACTGCAAAACGCCAAAAAGAGGAAGAACTTTTTAAATTCTTCCTCTTTTTGCATCCAAAATTACCAATTTTTCCTATACAATTTTCACAAATACATGAGCCTAATTGGCTGTCTGGGCCTCGCTGCCCTCAGTCTCCCCCCCCCGGTTGACGCCACGGGTTCTACCTTTTCAATATATTTGCTGGATACATACGCCTCCTGGCCATCGTAGTTAATGACTGCCCAGTCGTTGTCATACCGCTTCACGTACACCACCTCGGTGCCACTGCCCAGCTGTACCAGAATCCGGCCGCTGGTAGATGGCTCGCTGCGGACATTTACACTGCTTCCCTTAATCCTGTAGGTCTCTGCAGGCGGCTCTGTCTCAGGCTCTGTCTCAGGTTCCGGCGGCAGCGTAGGTGCAGGCTCCACAGGCGCAGTGGTCACAGTCGGAACTGTGGTGGTCTTATCTGCATCCTTGCCCTTATCCGACGTGAAAACACGGATAACCACAATCAGAAGTATAACCAGCAGCACCGGAATCAGCAGTCTCAGTATGTATGCTGCCGGTGATACCCGTCTGCGCTTCTTCCTGGGTCCGCCCTGGCGGGACGGGCCGCTGCGGGTATTCCTGGCAGGTACCCTCTGGCTGTTCCTGCCGGAAGCACTCCTGCCTCCGCCGGTTCCCTGCCTGGGCGCCGGGCGCCCTGATGTATTCCTTGCAGCCGAGGACGTTCTGGCCGGCCGGCCGCCCGAACCTCCTGCAAATTCATTGGCAAACACATACACTTCCTGGGTCAGCAGCTGGAATGCCTGGTTGGCGTCATACGCCGTGTCATCCCCCTCATGAACAGCCTTGTTCCCCAGTATACGGATGGTATGGTAATTGTCCTTGGTGGCCTTGTTAATCCACTGGCCTTCGTACAGCTGGTCTATGGTATCAGACAGATCCCCTTCCACCACACACGCTCTCTCAGCCATGCATCTTACCATATATTCCAGAACCTGTCTGGCTCTGACCATCACAAGATTATATTCCTTGCGCGCAATTAATCGCTCTGCTTCCTTAACGCCCTGCTGAATCTGCTGCCAGCTGGTCGTCCGCTCCACATTCGACATAAGCCTTCCTCCTTAGTATCGCAGATATCCGCCTATTATGTATAGTATACTAGATTTTTGCTAATTTTGCACTATTAATTATAAAAAATCAGAAAAATAAGAAAAAAGTAAATTTTGTTGCAAATGCATCTTTTGAATGTTAAAATAAGGCCTGCAGCAACTATATTCACGAAAGGATGAAACACATGCGATTACGCCACATCCAGGGTGCCGAGGAAACCATTGCCTCCAGCCCATTTGTCATTCAGGAGCCGGAACAGCACCGCGGCACATGGAACCAGGTATTCGGCGGCAGCCATCCCCTTGAAATCGAGGTGGGAATGGGTAAGGGCCGTTTTATTATGGAAAAAGCATCCGCCAACCCGGATATCAACTATATTGGAATTGAGCGCTATTCCAGCGTCCTTCTGCGGGGACTTCAGAAACGCAACGAAATGGACCTTGAAAATATTTATTTTATGTGCATCGACGCAAAGGACATGGCGGAGATCTTTGCCCCCGGCGAGGTGGACCGGATATACCTGAACTTCTCAGATCCATGGCCAAAGGACCGCCATGCCAAGCGAAGGCTCACATCCCCTGTCTTTATGTCTGTATACGACAAAATTCTGGCGCCCCAGGGTGTTGTTGAATTCAAGACAGATAACCGCGGGCTGTTTGAATATTCCCTGGAATCCATTCCAGATGCCGGCTGGGAGATTACAGAGTATACCTTTGATCTTCACAACAGCCCCATGGCAGAAGGAAATGTGATGACAGAGTATGAGATGAAATTCGCCTCCGAGGGCAAGCCCATCTGCAAGCTCATTGCCCGGCGGACAGGAACCTTCGGCCAGGACCCGGCATAGAATACAGGTAAAGGATACCATCAGGAGGCGGACAGCATGGCACTCCCTCCGGGAATCACCAAAAAACTGCTCCAGGCCACCAGCGATAAGACAGACTTAAACAAACAGGCTCTCCGGTTCAACCGTTCCTTTAAGGAAGTCGGCAAACTCCTGGGCTCCGGTTCAGCCAAGGCCAAAAAGGACAAGGATAAAAAATAACCTCCCAAAAGAGGACACATCCGCAGCTGTCTGTTTCTCACAGGAACAGGCAGCCGCGGACGCAGGGATTCCAAAAGGAGCCACAACTAAAAACCATGAAACTCCCGGCAAAAAAAATTCCAAAGATTTTTTCTCGAAAAGTGTTGACATTTTGCTTTTTAGGCGATATAATGGCGAACGTGCTGTTGAGACAGCCGCACAACAAAATGAAAAAAATGCGCCTTTAGCTCAGTTGGTAGAGCAGTAGACTCTTAATCTATTTGTCCAGGGTTCGAGTCCCTGAAGGCGCACTAAAAGGTCTGATTTTGCAGATATTGGAAGCTGCGGGGTCGGACTTTTTTGTTGTCCTCCCCCGCTCTGTCCTATGCTTCATCCAGGCGGTATTCCTGTATCTTACGGTATAACGTAGCCTTGCTGATACCCAGGGCATCTGCCGCGGCCTGCTTGCCGTAGGGACCTGTAAAACGCTGCAGCGCTTTCTGTATCAGCTGCCGTTCCTGCTCCTTCAGGTTAAAGGGCCCGTCGTTCTGTTTAAAATCAGGAAGCCGAAGCACGTCCTCTTCCGTGATGATTCCGCTGGTGTTTATGGATATAAGGTAGCTTAAGACCTGTTCCATCTGTTTGAAATTGCCAGGCCACGAATGGTTCTTAAGCATGGTAAGGGCCCTGGAGCTGCAGGCAACCTTCTTTTTCTCAAAATCCTGATAGTAAATCAGATACTTCTGAATATAGTAGTCTATATCCATATCCCTCTCCCTGATTGGCGGAATACACAGGATAGCGGGATAAAACAGGTTAAAGAGACGCTTGGAAAACGCGTTGTGGTCAGCCATCTTAGACAGGTCCTCCAGGGTGGTGGCAATGAGGCGGATGTTGTGGTTTTCCAGCAGGGTAATGTTATCCGCCAGCTTTAGCTGAAGCCAGTAAGGAAGCCTGGGAATCTCCTTTAAGCACACGGTAATATCCCTGCTGCAGAATATGCCGGTCTCCTCATCAAATACCTGGTTGGCAAAATTCAGGTCCGAAAATGCATTGCAGTCAAAAATCACCAGCTCCTGCTGGGCATAGCGCCCGCTGTTATGTATGGCCTTTACCCACATCTCCTTGCCCAGTCCCCTCTCCCCCTGTATGACCATGTAACGGCTTATTTCCGAAATTTTCATCACGTTCTTTTTCATCTTCGTCAGAACCTCGCTGGTTCCCTCAAAGTAGTCCAGAGACAGATTCCTGCTGGCATCCTGGAAATAGCTCTGCTCCGTCACAAGATTCTGCTCCAGCACAACATACTCCAGCCGTTTTCCCATAAGGAACTCAGAATCAAAAATCTGATGCTTTGCGTGAAGGCGGATACTCCTGTTCTCCGCCCTCATATCCAGCCAGTTGCTGTTCCTTCTCTTAATGACCTTCACCGTTTCCCGGAACAGCTCCTCTCCGATCCCCATTCTCTGCATCTGGATCCGGGCATTCTTGTTGACCTTTGACACCCGCCGGTTCTCTATCATGACAGCCCCGTCCTCCATGGAATCCACCAGGTCGGAAAGGGCGTGCTCCGTCACATGCAGGGCATCTTCAAGAAGGTATGACTCCGCAATCCTGGTAATGACCTGTCCCACATGAACCGCAAGGTTTTTATAATATTCTGTATGTTCCAGCATATCCTTGTGTATCTTCTCATCATAGCACAGCACGGACAGAGTTCCCAGAAAGGCCTGCCTGATATACAAGGGCACCACCACCTCTGCCTTTCCCGTACAGATGCGGTTGGTGCTGCATTTGCGGCAGATGCTGCTGTTCCTGTTTCTCACAAATACAGGCTTCCTGTCCGTCTTGGCCTGTTCAATGGCGCTGTAGGGCTGGTTTTCATTGGCATAGATAATGGACCTGAAAATGCCTGTACCCGCAACTCTCATGGTATTCTCATCGTTCACATCGTACTCCAGGCAGGTAAATCCCGCATAAAATTCAATCTCCTTCTGCACAATGGCTGCGCAAGCGCTTAATACGGATCGTTTCATTTCTTTCCCCCATTTATCTCATAATGAGATTATAGTCTCAATATGAGACAGATACAAGGGGCATCTCCATTTTTCTATTCTTTTCGACTCCCCCTCACTTGAATAATCACCTTGGGATTAATAGAATTACGGTAACCTAGGTAAATAAAATATAAGTGAGGGAATGTTATGATTTGCAAAGAAATACCAAAGACCATGTACTGCCACATCGGTGGCTCAGGAACCTGGGGATGCGAATTTCCCGAAGATTTAAATATGGAAGGCATTACCCTGTTAAAACGGGACATGGAATTTGAAACCCCGTTTGGAGTCACCGCCTGCATGAAACTGTACGAAATGGATGCCTCCATCACGGCAGATCACAAAACCCGGCAGGTACTTTATGTGCCTTTCCACGGCTGGAAGGGACTCTCACCTTACAATGACACTCCCAGCGAGCGTATTTTCTGGGCATTGAGGGAAGCCGGCGTGAAATACATACTGGCAGACGGCAGCGGCGGCGGCATCAATCCCCTGCTGGAGCCGGGCGACATCATATGTCCCCAGGATTTCATTGATTATACAAAGCGTGTGTCCTATCTGGGAAAATTCACCCCCTACAGCATGCGCATGAGGGAAATCATATGTCCCGACCTGCACAGGATACTTTTAGAAAAGGCCTCCGGCGTATTCCGCCGTGTGTTCCGCACCGGCATCTACGGCGTTGCGGAAGCCCCCAGATTCGAGTCAGCTGCTGAAATCCAGAAAATGTACGCGGATCACTGCGATGTGTGCGGACAGACCATGATGCCGGAAGCGGCGTTGGCCAGGGCCATCGGCGCCTGCTACGCGGCCCTGTATGTTATCAGCAATTCGGCCGAGGGAATCAATCCCAACTGGGAACGCTCCATTTTTGACATTTATTCGGAATGCGCACCGGTGGTGGGAAAGGTCATGCTGGAAGCCATGGCTGCCATCAATCCTGAGACTATGAACTGCCACTGCGGTGAAAACATTATAGAGATGCCCAAGGCCGTACAGAACCGCCTGGACATGTAGCGGGTATACACAGAGGAGGAAACTATCATGAAACATTTAAAGTTATTTACAGCATTGGCGCTGACAGCCGCCATGACCGTATCATTGGCCGGATGCCAGGGCAAGGCTGCTTCATCACCAGACGCAGGAACCCAGACAGCGGCAGACTCCGGCGAAACGGATTCCAACGGCTCAGCCTCCAAGGAAGCAGATGCAAAAGCTCCGGCTGACGGTCAGACCGTCCCCAGCGGCGGCTCAGAGCCTTTCAAGGTTGCCCTTATGATCGGCATCGGCGGACTGGGAGACGGCGGATTCAATGACAGCATGCTGGCCGGTGTGGAAGCTGCCAAGGCTGATTACGGAATCGAGTATCAGCTGGTGGAGCCCAAGGAAATATCTGAATTTGAAGCCAACTTTACCGACCTCTCCGCATCCGGCAAATACGACCTGATCATCGGCGGCGGCTTTGATGCCGTAGAAGCCCTCCAGAAGGTGGCCTCCGAGTTTCCGGAGCAGAGATACCTGTTCGTGGACGGCGAGGTGACAGGATGTGACAACGTGACCAGCGTCCTGTTTAAGGACAATGAGAAAACATATCTGGTGGGAACTGTTGCGGGCCTTAACACAAAGACCAACAAAATAGGCATGGTGGTTGGCGTGGACAGCCCATCCCAGAATATCTTCGTGGCCGGGTATATGGCCGGCGCCAAGGCTGCCAACCCGGATGTGGAGGTAATTGTCAAATATGTAGGCTCCTTTGCCGATACCACCACTGCCAAGGAACTGGCACTGGCTGAGGCAGACGCAGGCGCCGACGTCATTTTTGCCGCTGCCGGCGGTTCCGGACTGGGCGTGTTCAACGCTGCACAGCAGGGAACCTTTAAGGCCATCGGCGCAGATGTAAACCAGTGTCTCATCGACCCGGACCACATCATGTTATCGGCTATCCGCAAGATTGATGTAGTCATCAAGGACGGCATCAAATCAGCCATAGACGGTACTCTTGAAGGTGGTACCATGGTACCCGGACTTAAGGAGGACGCACTGGGCATCACCAACGAAGGTTCCAAGGTAGAGATTGATTCTGCCAGCCTTGACGCTGCCCAGACCGCAAAGGATAAAATCATCTCCGGCGAGATCACAGTTCCTTCAACCATAGACGAAGTTAAATAACCGGCTGCGAAAGGTGCTGCTTACCACAAGCAACACCTTTCCTTTCACACAGGGAGGTCCCAATGTATGCAATAGAGATGCAGGGTATTACCAAAACCTTTCACGGCTCCTATGCCAATAAGGAGGTATCCCTCAAGGTAGAACAGGGCGAGATACATTCCCTTTTAGGCGAGAACGGCGCCGGCAAAACCACCTTGATGAAAATTTTGTTCGGCCTTTATAAAGCCGACAAGGGACGGATTCTCATTAACGGCAGCCCGGCAGCCATCCGTTCTCCCCATGACGCCATAGATTATGGCATATCCATGGTCCACCAGCATTTTGTTCTGGTAGGCAATCTCACCATCACGGAGAACATCATCCTGGGCCATGAACCGCGCAAAGGCATTTTACTGGATCGCGGCAAAGCCCGCCAAAAGGTGGATGCGCTCATCCGCCGGTATCACTTTGATCTGAATCCTGAAAGCAGGATAGAGAACCTGTCTGTGGGAGAAAAACAGCGGGTGGAGATCCTCAAAGCCCTTTACAACGAATCTTCCATCATACTTTTAGACGAACCCACGGCGGTCCTTACCCCCCAGGAGGTGCAGGAGCTCTTTGCCATGCTCAGGCAGCTAAAGAAGGACGGCAGGACCATCATCATTATTACCCACAAGCTTAAGGAGACCCTGGCCATTGCGGATAACATCACCATACTCCGCAGGGGAGAGAACATCGCCTCCCTTCCGGCAACCCAGGCCACAGAAGACAAGCTGGCTGAGCTCATGGTAGGCCGCCCCATATCCTTTGATGTACAGCGGGTTCCCTACGATGGTTCCGGCCCCGTCAAGCTGGGTCTTAAGAATATCTGCCTTAAAAAGAAGGGCCGCTCCGTACTCACTGATATCAGCCTGGAATGCAGGGCAGGCGAGATACTGGGCATTGCAGGCGTGGAGGGAAACGGACAGACCGAACTCATTGAGGTGGTCACAGGGATTGAGAATCATTTTACAGGCCAGGTCTGCTGCGGATCCCAGCCGGTTTCCGCCATCTCTCCCCGCAGGATGCTGGACTATGTGGGCCACATTCCGGAGGAGCGCGGCAAACGCGGCTTTGTAAAGGGATTTTCCAATTGGGAAAACCTCATTCTGGGATACCATTACCGGCCCGAATACGTGAAACACGGCTTTCTGAACATCAGGCGCATCAAACAGGTTGCCAGGGACACCATAAAACAGTTTGATGTCAGGACAGACGGCATCGACCAGCTCACCAGTTCCCTGTCAGGGGGCAACCAACAGAAGCTGATCATCGGGCGCACGCTCCTTCACCAGTCCAACATTATTGTGGCTGCCCAGCCCACCAGAGGCGTGGATATCGGAGCAATCGAATACATCCACCAGCATCTCATGCAGATGAGGGACTCAGGTTCCGCCATCCTGCTGATCTCCGCTGACCTGGATGAGGTTATAAAGCTGGCCGACCGCATTGCGGTGCTCTATGAGGGCAGAGTCGTGGCCGAAAAGGAGACCGGCGCATTTACCAAAACAGAACTGGGCTATTATATGCTGGGAGGCAATGCCCGGAAGGAGGCAGCAGACAATGATTAAATATCTGAAAAGCCGTACCATGGCATTTACCTTGATTTCCTTCCTGATCTCCCTGGTATTGGCGGGCATCATCATAGCAGCCGCAGGGTATTCCCCGGTGGAAGCTTACTCCGCCATGCTGGGAGGCGCGTTCGGCAGCACCTATAACCTGGCCCAGACTGCCGGCACAGCCATTCCCCTGATATTTGCAGGACTGGCCATGGCAGTGGCGTCCAAGGCCGGTATCTTCAATATCGGTATAGAAGGGCAGATTCTGGCGGGCGCCCTGCCTGCTGCCCTGGCAGGCACTTATATCACGGGACTGCCCGCCGTCCTGCACATACCTGTATGTATTCTGGTGGCTGCCATCTTCGGCGGCATATGGGCCATGCTGGCGGCTGTGATTAAGAATAAGCTGCAGATAAGCGAAGTCATCATCACCATCATGCTGAACTATGTGGCTCTGTACCTGGTGGAATACCTGGTGAACAATCCCTTTAAATCAGAGGGAATGGTGGTAAGGACAGAGGAGATACAAGACAGCGCAAGGCTGGTATCCCTGGTAGCCCATACCAGGCTGAACACAGGCATCTTCATTGCCCTCCTTGCCGTATTCCTGTTTTGGGTCCTTTTCTACAAGACAAAGCTGGGATATGAGATGCGGGCGACAGGGGACAGCCCATTTGCCGCGGAATCAGCCGGCATCAACAATAAGAAAAACCTGCTGGCAGCCATGTTCATTTCCGGCGCCCTGGCAGGCATTGGCGGCGCCTGCGAAGTTATGGGCGTACAAGGTTATTACATATCCGGCATGACCACAGGATACGGCTTCAGCGGTATCGCCATTGCGGTCATGGGACACAACCAGCCCCTGGGAACCCTGGCCTCGGCCCTGTTGTTCGGAGCCCTTAACGCAGGTGCCTCCAGCATGAACCGTATGACGGACATTCCCGGCGAGTTCATCTCCGTTCTCCAGGCCCTTATCATACTGTTTATCTCCACACCGGGAATCGTAATTGCTATTCAAAATCTGTACAAAAGAAGGAAGGCGGTGACATCATGAGCGGACAGATTCTTTCCCTGTTAGCCGGCATGGTCCGGGTGGCCATACCCATTTCCTTTGCCGCCCTGGCCGGTATGCTGTCAGAGCGGGCCGGAGTCATCAATATGGGGCTGGAGGGCATCATGCTCATCGGAAGCTTCTTCGGAGTGGTGGGCTCCTATGTGACAGGCAGCGCCTGGATGGGCCTTCTCTTTGCCGCCCTCTCCGGTATTCTCATGGGTCTGGTTCTGGTGACTCTGACCGTGGGCTTTAAATGCGAGCATGTATTGGCAGGCGTGGGCATCAACATCTTTGCCTCCGGCATTACCATTGTCCTGCTGGAAATGATATGGGGCACCAAGGGCAAGTCCAGCATGGTGGCGGGACTGGGCATGCTGCGTGTGCCTGTGATTTCAAAAATTCCTGTCATTGGGGATATCATTGGTACCATTTCCCCCCTGTTCTACATCCTGGTTCTCTGCGTCTTTCTTCTCTGGTTCCTCTTATACAGGACACCGGCCGGTCTGAGAATCCTGGTCATCGGAGAAAACCCCGAGATGGCGGGCACCATGGGAGTCAACGTATATAAAATGCAGTATCTCTGCGTCATGGCCAGCGGCATGCTTGCCGCCATAGGCGGCGCCTACCTGTCCATCGGGGATATCAACATGTTCAGCAAAGACATGGTATCAGGAAGAGGTTATATCGCCCTGTCCATGGTGATACTTGGAAACTGGAAGCCGCTGTGGGTGGCGCTGGGAGGCCTGGTGTACGGATTTGCCCAAAGCCTCCAGTTCAGACTGCAGGGAGTCAACATTCCTCCCCAGCTGGTACAGATGCTGCCCTATATACTAACCCTTGTGGTGCTGCTGTTTGCCAGGAAGAAAAGCTCCGCACCAGCTGCGTCGGGAAAACATTATTACCAAAAAGGAGAGTAACCGTGGGTAAAATTCAGATAGACACAGAGCACGCCAGAAAGATGGCTGATGATTATTCCTATGTGATGCGTTCCTTTGCGGACGCATACGCAGCCCAGAAAAAGGGGGTGAAAATCCGTCCCCGCCTGGGCGACCATATGCCCTTTAATTATATGAGAGAACGTCAGACCCTTACCTTCCTGTTTTACCCGGAACTGAAGGAGGCTGCCTATGAAATATCCCGTATCATAGGAGAAAGTATCACCTCGGACCAAATCAGGGGAAAGACACTGCCGGAAATCATGGAAAGCAACCAGCCCATTGCCCAGAGGGACGGATACGCCTTTGAGGAAGTGGTGGAAGCTGATGAAACCCACGCAGTCTACAGGCATTATGAATGCGCGGACTGTTATGGCCTTCCCAATATACATTCCAAAATATGCGTGTACGAGGCAGGTACGGCTGCGGGCATGTTCTCCACCGCCCTGGGAAAACCCTGCCGGGTAACAGAGACAAAATGCTGTGCCAACGGCGATCCTTACTGCGAATTCCTGGTCGAAGTGCTGTAATGCTGTATAAACCGGCTGAGGAATCCCTCCCCCAGGCATCACCGGATCCGGTGGTATCTGCGGGGAAGGGGATACCCGGCGATTCCGCCCAGTAAATAATGAACTTTTTCGATAAGCCTTTTTGATAATTAACTTTTTTGATAATTAACTTTTTTCGAAAAAAATGTTGACATTTTTCTTAAAACGCATTATAATAGTGGACGTGTCACTTAAAGAAACAAATGAATCGCATGCGCCTTTAGCTCAGTTGGTAGAGCAGTAGACTCTTAATCTATTTGTCCAGGGTTCGAGTCCCTGAAGGCGCACTAAAAGGTCTGACTTTGCAGATACGAAAAGCTGCGGGGTCGGGCTTTTCTTTGTTATATAAAACTTATCCCACACTATCATACAGGAGGAATCATGAAATATTTACACCGAACCGCCGGAATCGTAACCGCATTTTGCCTGATGATTATTCTTTTCATCACTTCCGTGGAGGCAGTGGTATACTGGACGCCCGGTTATTTTGAAAAGGAATACACCAAATACAATGTGCTGGACAGCTTGCCGTCCATGACCATGGACGATCTTCTCCATGTGACGGATGAAATGATGGATTATCTCAGAGGCGGCAGGGAGGACCTCCATGTGACCACCACCATGGGAGGGGAACAGAGGGAGTTCTTCAATGAACGTGAAATCGCCCATATGGAGGATGTGCAGGTCCTTTTCCTGAAGGCCCTGTCCATCCGCAGGATATGCCTGGTCCTTGGAGCCGGCCTTCTCATCCTCATGGCTGCCACCAAAGCCAGGATGGGACGGGTCCTTCCGCCTTCCCTGTGCATGGGGACCGGACTGTTCTTTGCGCTGATTACGGCCCTTGGACTCATCATATCCACTGACTTCACCAAATACTTCATCATGTTCCACCATATCTTCTTCAGCAACGACCTGTGGATTCTGGACCCTGCCACGGACATGCTCATCAACATTGTACCGGAAGGCTTCTTCATGGACACGGCTGCCCGCATTGCCCTGCTCTTTGGCTCCCTGTCCCTGATTCTCTTTGGAGTCTGCCTGCTCCTAACTATAAAAAACCGCAGGAAAGTAAGCTGAATGGACACAGATTCAAAAATAACGCCCCTCTCCAGCCTTTACTTGAAGCCGCAAATCCTTTATACTGTATCTTAGCAAAGAAGTGAATGGAGAATATTAGGATGAAGCGATTCCTTATGTTGTTTATATGCCTCTGCCTGTGCGCAGGACTTTTCCCCATAACAGCAGCGGCAGCCCCCGAATGGCCCTCTGATGTGTCCATCCAGGCTGACGCGGGCATTGTCATGGACTCCGACACCGGGACGGTTCTTTATGGAAAAAACATGGACCAGCCCTATTACCCTGCCAGTATCACCAAGATACTGACAGCCCTGATTGTGCTGGAACAGTGCGATCTGAATGAGATGGTTACATTTTCCCATGACGATGTATACAATGTGGAGGCTGGAAGCAGCAGCGCCGGCATTGATGAAGGGGATGTCCTGACCGTGCGGGACTGCCTTTACGCTCTGATGCTGGCCTCTGCCAATGAGAGCGCCAATGCCCTGGCCTGCCATGTAAGCGGATCCAGGGAGGCATTCGCCCAGCTGATGAACGAGAAGGCCCGGAGCCTGGGCTGCACGGGAAGCCATTTTAACAACCCCAGCGGCCTGAATGACGAAAACCACTACACTACGGCCCATGACATGGCCCTGATAGCCAGAGCCGCCATCCAGAACCCGGAATTTCTCACCATCAACGGCACCCGAAGCTACCAGCTGGCTCCCACCAAGCGGACCCCGGAGGGAGGTTATGTGGCCAACCACCACAAGATGTTAAATAAAAATGAAGCCGTATATTATCCCGGCGCCTTTGCAGGCAAGACAGGATACACCTCCTTAGCGGGAAACACCCTGGTTACCTGTGCCAGGAAAAATGACATGACTCTGATTGCAGTGGTGCTCAACGGCCACCAGTCCCATTACTCTGATACCAAGGCTCTTTTCGATTTTGGTTTCCGCAATTTTCAGTCCCTGCGGACTGTTGATTACGAAACCAGGTACAAGTCCCTGGAAAATGACATGACCATTGCCGGCATGACCTCCGGCGACAGCATATCCCTGGAGCTGGACCGGAGCGGCCGCGTGGTGATACCCAGGGATGCCGACTTCACCGACACCCAGTCCGCCCTTACTTATGATTTGGACGGCAGCAATCCCCAGGCCGCCATTGCCTGTATCAGCTATACGTACAATGACAGGCCTGTGGGTTCCGTGTACCTGTGTTCTCCTGGTTTGGAGGGAAGCGCTGCCTCCCTGACATCCCAGGACGCCTCAGGAGCCTCTGCGGTTTCCATAGGCCAGGACGGAGAGGCGGATAATCCCGCTCCTTCGGATCCATCCAGCCGCCCAGACGCCCCCGGCCTCCAGGATACACCGGAAGCACCGTCTAATGC
>ERZ1036438.212-NODE-212-length-32622-cov-7.715571_pt1 | contig 32622 bp, 32 predicted proteins | sample MGYA00514224_ERZ1036438 | MGnify/ENA primary metagenome ERZ1036438 (study PRJEB33795, sample SAMN09464924) | human gut metagenome | host: Homo sapiens | place: USA: Stanford, California | collected 2016-07 | study: EMG produced TPA metagenomics assembly of the...
GCGTCCGCGTACCTCTCCCCCATTCCCTACAACTCAGGAAAATCCCCGCAGGATGCTATATCCTCCGCAGCCGCGAATTTCTCCAACAGGGTGCTTAAACGTATCAGGCAGTCGTCCAGCTCCGCCAGTTCCTCCTGATTATACGAGGAAAGTCGGGACACCGTGCACTCCAGCATAGCTTCCCTCAGCTGCTTCATGATGGATGCGCCTTCCGGTGTAATCATCAGATATACATGGCGCCGGTTCCTGGAGCTGTGCTGTCTGCGGACCAGGTTCTTTTCTTCCAGATCATTGATAAGCTTTGTCAGCTGCTGTTTGGTAATGCCCAGCTGCAGGGCCATCTCCGACATGGTGGGCGCCTGTCTGTCCGGCTGGTTTAACTGCATCAGGACCTGGAAAGCAGCGGAATTCGCCCGTATCTGGTTCTGCTGGTGGTAGCTGTTCTTTGCCAGATTAAAAAAATCAATGGCAAATTCCATGAAATGTTCCCCCACATGTCTGCTGTCTGCTGGTTCACGGTTCATGCCGATTACCTCCTCGCTCTATTCTGTAATCGTTTTATCATATCTGGTGTAAAAAGTCAATAAATATTAAAAGTAAATAAAAACTTACAATCAACCATTGACAAAAGTTGCAAATGGTATTATCTTACATGGTGAACAGCGGGAAGCGGATGCAGCTGGAATCAGGCTGCGTGTATCCCGGCCTATGAGTATGAATTAAGAAAAGGAGACCTGGTATGGGTGCGAATGAAGACAGCGGAAAGAGAAACTTAAAAAGCGGCACGCCTAAAAAGCCGTTCATTTACTATTATTTCCTGGTCATATTGGCAGTGATGGTGTTAAATGCCCTTGTATTTCCCATGATGGAGCATTCCGTGGAAGTGCCGTACAGCGAGTTCCTGAAGGAACTGGACGCCGGTAATGTAAAGGATGTGTACGTCAGCAACGGGGAATCACAGATTCAGTTTACGAAAAAGGACCAGAAGCAGTGGAATGTCAGCTATAAGACAGGACCGATTCCGGGAGACGACCTGGTTAAGCGGCTGCAGAATGCGGATGTGGAGAATTTTACAGGAGAAATCCAGACAAAGGCTTCTCCGCTCTTAAGCTTTCTGATGTCCTGGGTTGCACCCATTCTCATGTTTGTGGTCATTGGAAATATTATGGGGCGCATGCTTTCCAAGCGCATGGGCGGCAGCAATGCCATGACCTTCGGAAAGTCCAATGCAAAGATATACGCAGAGAATGAGACGGGAATCACCTTTGCCGATGTGGCAGGTGAGGAGGAGGCCAAGGATGCCTTAAAGGAAATCGTGGATTTCCTTCACAATCCGCAGAAGTATGCGGATATAGGAGCAAATCTTCCAAAGGGAGCGCTGCTGGTGGGCCCTCCCGGAACCGGCAAGACGCTTCTTGCAAGGGCGGTGGCAGGAGAAGCCCACGTCCCCTTCTTCTCCATATCCGGTTCTGAATTTGTGGAGATGTTTGTGGGTATGGGCGCCGCCAAGGTCAGGGATCTGTTTAAGCAGGCCAATGATAAGGCGCCGTGTATTGTATTTATTGATGAGATTGACACCATCGGCAAGAAGCGCGACGGCGGAGGCATGAGCGGAAACGATGAGCGTGAGCAGACCCTGAACCAGCTGCTGACGGAGATGGATGGTTTCGACGGAAAGAAGGGCGTAGTCATCCTGGCTGCCACCAACCGTCCGGAGTCCCTGGACAAGGCCCTGCTGCGTCCCGGCCGCTTTGACCGCAGAGTGCCGGTGGAGCTGCCTGACTTAAAAGGACGTGAGGCTATCTTAAAGGTTCACGGACAAAACGTGAAGATGTCGGATGACGTGGATTACAATGCCATTGCCAGGGCCACGGCAGGCGCCAGCGGCGCGGAGCTGGCCAATATCATCAACGAGGCAGCCCTGCGGGCAGTGCGTATGGGCCGCAGCGCCGTGGTGCAGGCCGACCTGGAGGAAAGCGTGGAGACGGTCATTGCCGGATACCAGAAGAAAAATGCGGTTATTTCCCAGAAGGAGCGCAGAATCGTGGCGTATCATGAGGTGGGCCATGCGCTGGTGGCTGCCTGCCAGAGCCACAGCGCCCCGGTTCAGAAGATTACCATTATCCCCAGAACATCGGGGGCATTGGGATATACCATGCAGGTGGAACAGGGAGAGCGCTACCTTATGAGCCGGGAGGAGGCACTGGATAAGATTGCCACCTTTACAGGCGGCCGGGCGGCGGAGGAGCTGATTTTCCATTCCATTACCACAGGCGCGTCCAACGACATTGAGCAGGCTACCAAGATTGCCCGTTCCATGGTGACCCGGTTCGGCATGACCGATGAGTTTGACATGGTGGCCATGGAAACCGTGAACAACCAGTATCTGGGAGGAGACACATCCCTGATTTGCGCTCCAGACACGGCAAAGCGCATAGATGAACAGGTGGTGTCCATTGTGAAGGAGCAGCATAGGAAGGCTCTTTCCATTCTCAGGGAAAATGAAGGCAGGCTCCATGAGATAGCCGCCTATCTGCTGGAAAAGGAGACCATCACAGGAGACGAATTCATGGAAATCTTCAACCGTGGAGAAGAAGAGCAGGTCCGGGGAGAATAGGATATGTTTAGTTGCATTTGACCACGGGCTGTGCTATTCTGGATATATAGACAGGTGGGGGAGCCATAGCCCTGCGCTGCGTATATCCTTTATAGATGATGAGAGAAGATGATTGGTTGATGAGAGAATGAGTTGAGAGCGGATGGAGAATGCGGCGTGACGGCCCCCGCCTTTCTGTGAAAATAATTTGACAAAAGAAAGGCAGGAAAAAGGTATGGGAAAGATTTTGCAGCAGTTGTACAGGGGGGACTTATGCCCGGCGGAAAATACCATACGCGGCAACGCGGAATACGATGCACTGACCAGGCAGTCCATGGACGACTTCAACCGGTTTACCGACAAGCTGGACAGGGACATGAAGGAGGAATTCGACCTTCTGATGGAACATTACCTGGAGCTAACCTTTATTGAGAAGACCCAGTGTTTTACAGATGGATTCCGCATCGGTGCAGGTGTTATGTGCGAAGTATTTTATGAAAATGCAGCTGAAAGAAACTAAATTATAAGCATGGCTTAAGAATGAAAGGCAGGATTGCTGATAAATAAAAGCAATCCTGTCTTATTGTGTAAAAATGGGTCGATTTCCCTGGTTAATATTGACAATAGGGAAAAAAGTAGATATACTTAACTGGTATTTGTGTTACTTTTTAATGGGTAGGACAACGATGGAACGTCAGGTGTAATGGAGCAGCCAGTACCTGACGTATTTTAATCGGGTTCTGCAAACTTACACTTCATGGAGGAGAGTATTATGAAATTAAAAAAGTTAGCAAGCATGGCCATGGCAGGCGTGATGGCAGTATCACTGGCAGCCTGCGGCGGATCTGACACAGCAAAGACGACTGCGGCAGACGCAGCCACAACAGCTGAGGCTGAGACAACTGCGGCGGCAGAGGATGCAGAGACCAAGGAGACTGAGGCTTCAGAAGCACCGGCCGCAGGCGGCATTGCCAAGGAAGATTTAAAGATTGGCTTTGTCTACATAGGCGATGAGAACGAGGGCTACACAGCCGCTCATTACAACGGCGCCATGGAGATGAAGGAAAAACTGGGCCTGAACGATGACCAGATTATCGTTAAGTGGAACATCCCGGAGGATGAGACTGCAAAGGATGCGGCCATGGACCTTGCGGACCAGGGATGCCAGATTATATTTGCAAACAGCTTTGGACATGAGTCCTATGTGATTGAGGCGGCAAAGGAGTATCCGGATGTCCAGTTCTGTCATGCAACCGGCTTCCAGGCAGCTTCCAGCGGCCTGAGCAACATGCACAACTATTTCACATCCATCTACGAGTCACGTTACGTATCCGGTGTTGTGGCCGGACTGAAGCTGAACCAGATGATAGAGGACGGAACCGTGAAGGCGGATGCGTGCAAGATTGGTTATGTGGGCGCTTATCCATATGCTGAGGTTATCAGCGGATACACCTCCTTCTTCTTAGGCGTGCGTTCCGTATGCCCGGACGCCACCATGGAAGTGAAGTACACCAACAGCTGGGCAAGCTTTGACCTGGAGAAGGAAGCGGCTGACGCCCTGATTTCCGACGGATGTGTTCTGATCAGCCAGCATGCAGATACCACCGGCGCTCCTACCGCATGTGAGGCGGCAGGCGTTCCATGCGTGGGCTACAACATTTCCATGATTGCCACTGCTCCAAAACAGGCTCTTACATCTGCTTCCAATAACTGGGCTGCATATGTGACTGAGGCTGTACAGCATGTCATTGACGGAACCGAGATTCCGGTTGACTGGTGCAAGGGCTTCTCTGACGGCGCTGTGCTGATTACAGAGCTGAACGAGGCGGCTGTGGCACCCGGAACAAAGGAGAAGGTGGATGAGGTAGAGGCCAAGCTGGCATCCGGTGAGCTTCATGTATTCGACACCTCCACATGGACCGTTGGCGGCGAGACACTGGATACATATAAGAAGGACGGCAGCGACATTGAATATATCTCCGACGGATATTTCCATGAGTCAGAGTTTGGTTCCGCACCTGCCTTTGACATCCTGATTGACGGTATCACCACAATTGACAACTAAGATAGCAGATGCTATAATTTCCCGCTGGAAATTAAAGGCTGTAAAAGCGGAGCCATTCATATCTGGCTCCGCTTTTTTCCACGAGACAATGCAACAAGGCTAAATACAAAGAACGGAGGTTGGCCGGGTGAGCGAAGAATACGCAATTGAACTGAAAAATATCACAAAACGGTTCGGCAAGGTAACTGCCAACGACAAGGTATGCCTGTCTGTAAAAAGGGGGGAAATCCTGTCCGTCCTGGGTGAGAACGGAAGCGGAAAGACCACCCTTATGAACATGATTTCCGGTATCTACTACCCGGATGAAGGGCAGATATTCGTAAACGGAAAGGAGGTTACCATTCGTTCGCCTAAGGACTCCTTTGCTCTGGGTATCGGCATGATTCACCAGCATTTCAAGCTGGTGGATGTTCTGACAGCGGCTGAGAACATTATCCTGGGACTGTCAGGAAGGGAAGTGCTGGACATGAAGGCTGTGTCCGCCAAAATCAATGAGCTGACAGCCAAATACGGGTTTGAGCTGGATCCGGACCAGAAGATATACACCATGTCCGTATCCCAGAAGCAGACCGTGGAGATCGTAAAGCTTCTGTACCGCGGGGTGGATATCCTGATTCTGGACGAGCCCACAGCCGTCCTCACACCCCAGGAGACAGACAAGCTGTTTGCAGTGCTGCGCAACATGCGTGAGGCAGGCCATTCCATTATTATCATCACCCATAAGCTCCATGAGGTTCTGGCGCTGTCAGACCGGGTGTCCGTACTGCGCAAGGGCCAGTATATCGGTACGGTATATACGGCAGACGCCACCGAGGAATCCCTGACCGAGATGATGGTGGGCAAGAAGGTAAGCCTGAACATCGAGCGCCCGGATCCTGTGAACCCGGAGCGCCGCCTGGTGGTGGAAGGCGTCACCTGCGTGGACAAGGAGGGAGTGACCACCCTGGACCATGCCTCCTTTACTGCTTACAGCGGGGAGATACTGGGGATTGCCGGTATCGCGGGAAGCGGCCAGAGGGAGCTTTTGGAGTCCATTGCCGGACTGGAACCCATGACGGGCGGAACCATCACCTATTATCCGCCGGAGGGCGGCGAAAAGCAGCTGTCCGGCATGAGCGCCTCAGCCATTAATAAGCTGGGGATAAAGCTTTCCTTTGTGCCGGAGGACCGTCTGGGCATGGGACTGGTAGGAGCAATGGACATGACGGACAATATGATGCTCAGGGGATACCGCAGGGGACGTTCCTTCTTTACGGACAGAAAGACGCCAAAAAACCTGGCGGAGCAGATCATAGAGGAGCTGGAAATCGTAACCCCCGGCGTCGCCACTCCGGTGCGCAAGCTGTCAGGGGGAAATGTCCAGAAGGTGCTGGTGGGAAGGGAGATTTCTTCCAATCCCAAGGTGCTTATGGTGGCCTATCCGGTCCGCGGACTGGATATCAACTCATCCTACACCATCTATCATCTCCTCAATGAGCAGAAGAAACAGGGAGCGGCCGTTATCTGCGTGGGCGAGGACCTGGATGTGCTTCTGGAGCTGTGCGACCGTATCCTGGTGCTGTGCGCGGGACAGGTAAACGGTGTTGTGGACGGCAGGACAGCGACCAAGGAACAGGTGGGGCTGATGATGACCAGGACAGGAGGTGGATTAAGTGAGTAAGGAGATGACGGCAGTGTCCAACAAGGAACCTCTGATGCATATATCCAAGAGGGATGAGATTGATATGTGGAAGGCCTGGGCCATCAGGCTGGGAGCGGTTCTCTTATCGCTGGTGGTCTGTGCAGGGGTCATCTATGCCCTGACAGGGCTTAATCCCCTGGAGGTTTATAAAGGAATCTTTGACGGGGCAGTGGGTACCAAAAGGCGTACCTGGATGACCATTCGCGATACTCTGGTGCTACTCTGTATAGCAATCGGCATCACGCCTGCATTCAAGATGCGGTTCTGGAACATCGGAGCAGAGGGGCAGGTTCTGATTGGCGGCGTCACATCCGCTGCCATGATGATTTACCTGGGCAATTCACTGCCTCCCCTGGTTCTGTTTCCGCTGATGCTTTTGGGAAGCGCCCTGTCAGCCATGGTCTGGGCAGCCATCCCGGCATTTTTTAAGGCATACTGGAACACCAACGAGACACTGTTTACACTGATGATGAACTATGTGGCCATGCAGGTCATCACATACTGCATCATTTTCTGGGAGAATCCAAAGGGATCCAACTCCGTGGGAACCATCAACTCCTCCACAAAGGGGGGATGGCTTCCAAAGCTGTTCGGCCTGGAGTACGGCTGGAACCTGGTAATCGTGCTGGCGCTGACCCTGGCCATCTTCATCTACCTGAAGTACAGCAAGCAGGGATATGAGATTGCGGTAGTGGGAGAGAGCGAAAACACGGCCAGGTACGCCGGAATCAATGTGAAGAAGGTAATCATCCGCACCATGGCCCTGTCCGGCGCCATCTGCGGCATTGCAGGCTTCATCATAGTCAGCGGCGCCAGCCATACCATTTCCACCAGCACAGCGGGCGGCAGGGGATTCACGGCTATCATTGTATCCTGGCTCAGCAAGTTCAATGCATTTGCCATGGTCCTGGTGTCGTTTTTCCTGGTATTCATGCAAAAGGGAGCCGGGCAGATTGCCTCCCAGTTTAACCTGAATGAAAATGCCTCTGATGTAATAACAGGCATCATCCTCTTCTTCATCCTGGGCTGTGAATTCTTCATCAACTACAAGGTGGGAATCCGCAGCAAACGGAAAGAAGCAGGGGCAAAATTGTCATAAGGAGGCTGAAATATGGGTTTTTTAGTTATATTTATTCAGAAAGCAATCGGCCAGGGTATCGGCATCCTGTACGGAGCCCTGGGAGAAATCATGACGGAGAAATCAGGCAACCTGAATCTGGGTATTCCCGGCATGATGTATATGGGCGGCATTGCCGGACTGATCGGGGCTTTCCTGTATGAAAACGGGACAGCCAATCCAAACGGTCTGGTGGGGCTTCTGATTTCCTTTGTGTGCGCCTTTGTGTGCGCTGCCCTGGGAGGACTGGTATACAGTGTACTGACCATCACGCTGCGGGCCAACCAGAACGTGACAGGTCTTGCCCTTACCACCTTTGGGGTTGGCTTCGGCAACTTCTTCGGCGGTTCCCTGGCAAAGCTGGCAGGGGGAGTGGGACAGATTTCCGTGGCAGTGACAGGCGCTGCCTATAAGACTCCTATTCCCGGACTGTCCAAGTTTGGCGTCATCGGACAGATTTTTTTCTCCTACGGATTTCTGACCTATCTGGCAGTGGCCCTGGCCCTGGCATTGGCGTTTTTCCTGGCTAAGACCAGACGTGGACTGAACCTGAGGGCTGTGGGCGAGAGTCCGGCCACGGCAGATGCGGCCGGCATCAATGTAACGGCCTACAAGTATCTGGCCACCTGCCTGGGAGGAGGCATCAGCGGCCTGGGCGGATTATACTTTGTCATGGAATACTCCGGCGGTACCTGGACCAACAACGGATTCGGCGACAGAGGCTGGCTTGCAATCGCCCTTGTCATCTTCGCCCTGTGGAAACCGGTTAATGCCATCTGGGGTTCTATCCTGTTTGGCGGTCTGTACATCCTTTATCTGTATATACCTGGCCTGGACAGGGGCGCCCAGGAGATATTCAAAGCCCTTCCCTATGTGGTCACCATTGTGGTCCTGGTTATAACCAGCCTGAGAAAGAAGAGAGAATACCAGCCGCCCCAGAGCCTGGGACTTCCGTATTTCAGGGAAGAACGGTAGGGAATTGAGGCCGGATACCAGGGAAGGAATCGTCATGCAGTACAGGAAACAGAGAAGCAAAGAACGAAACAGATAAGTAAAAACGAAACAGATAAGTAAAAAATAAAATTGATAAATGAGTAAGATAAAAGACCCTCCCGCAGGACGGATAGAATATCAGTATCTAACCGGCCCGGGAGGGTCTTTGCGGTTCAGTGTCACCACCGCATTTGTATTCAGGACTCTGATGTTTTTCAATGGTTTTCCCTCCGCTATATCTGAAATAAAATGAATACAGGAATTTCATGATATAAAAAAACTGCTTATAATACCCCTGTGAAAGTATTATTAACAGTCTTGCTTACCCTTACGTAATAACAAACTTGTTTTCTGCATCTACGATAGCAACCCTGTTGTTTTTTAAAACAGGGAATTTTATTTTCGTTAAAACAACCATTTTGGTACAAGGTTTTTTGTGCAGGTTATACAATGGGTATTGATATACCGGAATGAATGGAATATACTGGGTCATATATAAAATAAAGGCAGTATTCAGGAAAAGAGGCGTTTGCTTTGTTGTTTGAAAAACAGATATATGATTACCTGCGGGGGATGGTTTCCATTCCCAGCGTGTCCAACACCCCACAGGAGAAGGCGGTTTCAGACTATATCGCAGGATGTCTGGAACGCCAGCCCTATTTTGCGAAACACCCGTCCCTCTGCGGGCAGTGCGCTCTGGAAGGCGACAGTCTGGGACGGACCGTTGTGTACGGCCTTGTGAGAGGGAAGGGAGCCGGGACGGTTGTGCTTACCGGTCATTACGACGTGGTGGACACGGACGAGTATGGAAGGTTCCGCGCCCTGGCATATGATATGGAGGCATGGAAGCACATCCACGGGGAGGAACTGGAGGCGCTTAAGTCCATGCTGCCCCAGGAGGCCAGGGATGATTTGGCGTCAGGGGAGTGGCTGTTCGGCCGGGGAGTGAACGACATGAAAGGCGGGCTTTCCATTGGCCTTGCCATCATGGACTGGTTTGGACAGAAGGTGCTGGAATATCCTGAGACAACCGGAAACCTGCTCTTTGCGGCGGTGGCGGACGAGGAGGCATATTCTGCGGGGATGAGGGGAGCTGTTTCCCTGTTTACAGGGCTGCGGCAGGAATATGGGCTTACATATGACTGTCTTGTGGATTTGGAGCCCAGCTTTAATGAGGGCGGCAAGCAGCAGGTCTATATAGGGTCTGTGGGCAAAACCATGCCGGCTGTTCTTGTACAGGGCGCCAAGGCGCATGTGGTGGAATGCTTTCACGGACTGAATGCCATCGGCGTGCTGGCGGAGATGTTTATGGCCACGGAACTGGCGCCTGAATTTTCCGAGACCTTTGAGGGAGAGCATTGTCCTCCTCCCACCTGGTTTAATCTGCGGGACCGCAAGTACGGATATGATGTGTCTGTCCCCCTGCGGGCAGCCGGATATATGAGTATGCTGGGATTTTCAAAGACCACCAGCCAGGTCATGGAACGGCTGAAGGAAATGGGCCGGCGGTCCTTTGCGTCCTATATGAAGCGGATGGAGAGCCAGGAAGTCCTGGTCAGGTCGGGAAATATCCTGCCCAAGGTGGACTTGGAACACTGCGTGCTGGAGTACGGGGAGCTGGCAGAGATATGCCGGAAGAAAAAAGGATATGGGAAATGGTATCAGGACCTTTACGGAAAAATAGAGTCGGACGTGCGAACAGGTGCCATGAATTATCCCCAGGCTACGCTGGAAATGATGGATGCCATGCTGACGTTTTCGGGCATCACTTCGCCTGTCATGATTATATCTTTTGCGCCGCCATATTATCCGGCCTTTCACAGCGACAGGCTGGGGGAGACAGATAGGGCGGGACGGACTGGAGGTATACAGGAAGGAGGTATACAGGAAGGAGGTATACAGGAAGGAGAGGGTACCCGTCTCTATAACCTGCTGCAAAAGGCGGCGGAGGACACCTGCGGTCTCTGTCTTGGAAAGCGCAATTACTGCTGCGGGATATCGGATTTAAGCTACTGCGGGGGACCGGATCGGGAGGAAATGGCCTCCTATGCGGTCAATGCCCCTCTGTGGGGAACCATGTACCGGATGGACCTGGATGCCATGACGGATTTCAGGGTCCCCTCCCTTTTATTCGGCCCCATCGGCAAGGATGCGCACCAGATGTCGGAGCGGGTTCACGCCAGGAGTCTGCTGGAAGAGGTTCCAGTAATTTTGCAACAATTCATCGAACAAATGTTTGCAAATGCATAGGCGATGTGCTATACTAGAGGCTGTCAGCGCTGTGTATCAGCGCTATGCAGAAAGAACATTTTTACAAGAAGCCAATTAAGATAAAAGACAAGGAGCATGTTCGATGGCAAAGCAGTACATTAAAATCCGCGGGGCGAATGAGCATAATCTGAAGGATATTTCCGTGGATATACCGAGGAACGAGCTGGTGGTCCTTACAGGACTGTCCGGTTCAGGCAAATCATCCCTGGCTTTTGACACCATTTATGCTGAGGGGCAGAGGCGTTACATGGAGTCCCTGTCTTCCTATGCCAGGCAGTTCCTGGGACAGATGGAGAAGCCGGATGTGGAGAGCATAGAGGGTCTGTCGCCGGCCATTTCCATTGACCAGAAGTCCACCAACCGGAATCCCCGTTCCACTGTGGGAACGGTTACGGAAATCTACGACTACATGAGGCTTTTATATGCCAGAATCGGTATACCCCACTGTCCAAAATGCGGCAAGGAGATACACAAACAGACCATTGACCAGATGGTTGACCAGATTATGTCCATGCCTGAACGGACCAAAATCCAGCTGCTGGCCCCTGTGGTCAGAGGGCGCAAGGGCGAGCATGTAAAGGTGCTGGACCAGGCCAGAAAGAGCGGTTATGTAAGGGTCCGCATTGACGGCAATCTCTACGAGCTCTCAGAGGAAATCCGGCTGGAGAAGAACATCAAGCATAACATTGAAATCGTGGTGGACCGTCTGATTGTAAAGGAAGGTATTGAAAAAAGGCTTACAGATTCCATAGAGACAGTCATGGCCCTGAGCGGCGGACTGATGATGGTGGATGTGAGCGGCGGTGAGCCGGTGAATTTCAGCCAGAGCTTTTCCTGTCCTGACTGTGCAGTCAGTATTGACGAGGTGGAGCCAAGGAGCTTTTCCTTCAACAATCCCTTTGGAGCCTGCCCGGAGTGTTTCGGTCTGGGGTATAAGATGGAATTTGACGAGGATCTGATGATTCCGGATAAGTCCCTGTCTATAGACCAGGGCGCAATTGTGGTCATGGGATGGCAGTCCTGTGCGGACAAGGGCAGCTTTACAAGGGCAATCCTGGAAGCGCTGTCCGAAGCTTATGATTTCAGGCTGGATACGCCCTTCCAGGATTACCCCAAGGAAATCCACGATGTGCTGTTATACGGAACCGGAGGCCGGGAGGTGAAGGTCCGCTATAAGAGTCAGAGAGGCGAGGGCGTCTATGACGTGGCGTTTGAGGGCCTGATTGAGAATGTAAACCGCCGCTACAAGGAGACTTTTTCCGAAGCGTCCAAGGCGGAATATGAGACCTATATGCGGATTACCCCCTGTCCGGTCTGTAAGGGGCAGAGGCTTAAAAAAGAGTCCCTCGCAGTTACGGTGGGCGGGATGAATATATATGAAGCCACCAACATGTCCATAGTCCGGTTTAAGGAATTCATGGACGGGCTGAAGCTGACTCCTATGCAGGAGACCATAGGCGCTTCTATTCTGAAAGAAATCAGAGCCAGGATATGCTTTCTCATTGACGTGGGTCTGGATTATCTTTCCCTGTCCCGGGCCACAGGCACTTTGTCCGGCGGTGAGGCCCAGCGCATCCGTCTGGCCACCCAGATAGGCTCCGGCCTGGTGGGAGTGGCCTATATCCTGGACGAGCCCAGCATCGGACTCCATCAGCGGGATAATGACAAGCTCCTTAAGACGCTGACCCATCTGCGGGATTTGGGCAACAGTGTATTGGTGGTGGAACATGACGAGGACACCATGCGGGCAGCGGACTGCATCGTGGACATCGGACCCGGTGCGGGAGAGCACGGCGGAAAGGTCATTGCCATGGGGACGGCCGAGGAAATCATGAAGAACCCGGATTCCATTACAGGAGCTTACTTAAGCGGGCGTGTGAAGATTCCGGTGCCTGCCGAGAGAAGGAAGCCCACGGGCTGGATTACAGTAAAGGGCGCGGCGGAGAACAATTTAAAGAACATCAATGTGGACATTCCCCTGGGAATCATGACATGTGTGACCGGCGTGTCCGGTTCCGGCAAAAGTTCCCTTGTGAATGAAATCGTTTATAAATCCCTGGCAAGGAAGTTAAACAGGGCCAGAACCATACCGGGCAGGCACAAGAGCATCGAGGGCGTGGAGCAGCTGGATAAGATTATCGACATCGACCAGTCGCCCATCGGGCGTACTCCCAGGTCCAACCCGGCTACCTACACAGGCGTATTCGACCTCATAAGGGACCTGTTCGCCTCCACTCCGGACGCCAAGGCAAAGGGGTACAGCAAGGGAAGGTTCAGCTTTAACGTAAAGGGCGGCCGGTGTGAAGCGTGCAGCGGAGACGGCATTATCAAGATTGAGATGCATTTCCTGCCGGATGTATATGTGCCCTGCGAGGTATGCGGCGGCAAGCGGTATAACCGTGAGACCCTGGACGTGAAGTACAAGGGAAAGAACATCTACGATGTGTTAAACATGACCGTGGAGGAGGCTCTTAAGTTCTTTGAAAATGTACCCTCTGTTACCAGGAAGATACAGACCCTGTATGACGTGGGACTGGGATACATCCGGCTGGGACAGCCGTCCACGGAGCTGTCCGGCGGCGAGGCCCAGAGAATCAAGCTGGCCACGGAGCTGTCCAAGAGAGGCACGGGAAAGACCATTTACATCCTGGACGAGCCCACCACCGGACTTCATTTCGCAGACGTCCATAAGCTGATTGATATACTTCACAGGCTGTCGGAGGGAGGCAACACGGTTGTGGTTATTGAGCACAATCTGGATGTAATCAAGACAGCGGATTATATCATCGACATTGGTCCGGAAGGCGGGGACAAGGGCGGAACGGTGATTGCAAAGGGAACACCGGAGGAAGTGGCCCGTTGTCCGGTGTCCTATACGGGAATGTATGTAAAGAAATATCTGAATTGACAACAGTTATGACAGCAGATGCGGCCGGGAGCGGCCGGAGCGCGGCGGGGATGAGGTAGTCCCCGCCTTTTTCTAAAAAGACAGGAATCAGGTATAGAATAAAAAAAATGTGTGGACAACAGACGGAATTTATAGGGAAACCAGGGATAAGGCGGCCCGCAGGAAGGCGTAGGGCTGTGCCTGTGTGGAGATGGAATGTGATGCCATAGCGGCTCCGGCTCAGTTCAGGAACCGGTCTGTCAGCCGGTCTTTTTACAGCTCGGACAATCTGGAAAATATCATGGATATTGAAAATCCTTTGACATTTGCGCAGGGCCTACGTTATAATGGACAGGTTAAAGAGCAGTGCTAGGAGCGGGGATTGTAATGGATAAGGAAAAAAAAAGAAGTCTTTCAGAGGTGGCAGCAGATTATGTGAGGGAGCAGATTCTTCAGGGAAAGCTGGCTCAGAGAGAAAAGCTGGTTGAAAATGATATAGCCGTAACGCTGGGGATGAGCCGGGGGCCGGTGCGGGATGCGCTGAAGCAGCTGATGTACGAAGGGTTTCTGGATTATGAGACCAATAAAGGGTACTCTGTCACCATGCTTTCGCCTAAGGATGCCTATGAGATATTCTTTCTGCGGGGCAACCTGGAAAACCTGGCTTTGGAGCGGTGCGGGGGCCGTCTCCTGAGCGACAGCATTTTTCTTATGGAGGATGCGGTGCTGGCCATGAAGGAGGCAGTGTCAGAGGACGACATGGGGAAAATCATCCAGTATGATGAGATATTCCATAAACAGATTTTATTATCAGGCCAGATGGAGCGTCTGACCAGTCTGTGGGAGACATTAAGCCCCTTAAACGGAGCCATGTTCTATACCATCAAGCAAATCAACGGGTATGTGTCTGAAGAACAGGTGGATTTGGACCAGGAGGACATTGCTGCCCAGGCAGGACGGCGGGGAAATAACTATCTGGAGCATAAATGGCTTTTGGAAATCCTGCAGCGGGGAAACCTGGAACAGTCCAGGAGCGCAATCAATACCCACTACATAGCCAACGGCGAGAGAATTTACCGGATCGGAATGAAGATGAAGAACCAGGAACTGTTTTATCATGTGTAATTGCGGATGCACAGGGACAAAAAATAAAAGCGGATGTGCAAAAGCGGAAATGCAGGACGTGAAGACGATTGTATCACGTTCCCGTATTTCCGCTTTTTAAATATATGTATGTGTTCGATCATGCTGTTGGTTCATACTTTTAATTCATATGCTTCCTCTATGTTTCAGCTCTTACTCTTCAGGCATCCCCTCTATCTGTCTGCATATATATCCCATATCCTCAGTTCCATATCTTTGGTCGCAGGTAAAGGACAGCACATGGCTGTAGATGTAGTCCGCGTCGCCATGGCCTTCGGTGTCCACCATGGGGCCCTGGGGCCAATAGGTGGTGGTCTTGACGCCTTGTCCGGCCAGATAGGACTGGACCATGTCCCTGTCCTTTGCATACACGGTAAAGTGGCTGGGAACAGCGCCCTCTTTAAGAACCGGGAATATCACGGTAATCTGGGGATGTTCCGGCATATGCTCCAGAAGATACTGGTAATTGGCACGGCGTCTCTGTTTCAGCTGCTCAAAGTCATAGTGCCGGATGATGTACTCTGAATCCCGGTCGCTTCCATAGGAATCAAAGATGCGGCGCAGCATCATCTCGGCGTCCCAGAAGGTATCATTGAACTTCTGCATGGCCTGGGGGTCGGGAGTCCCTGCCTGCAGAAGCTGCTGTTTGCCTCTCATGGACATACTGCGCATGGAAAGATGGGTTTCATCAGGAGGCAGAACGGGAAGGGAAAAGCCGCCTTTCCTCTTAATAGCGAATCCGCCAGCCGGTACTCCAATCCATTTGCGCATGCTGCCCACCACATAATCGCAGTGAGGGTCAACACCGTCGGCTGAAAAGATGGAGTGGGTCGTATCCTCCACAATGATGATGCCCCGTTCGGAGCACTTCCGTATAAATTCCCTGTCGTAGCTGCAAAAGCCGTAATAGCCGCAGAGATTGACAACGCTGATGCGGTCCAGGACCCTTTCATCAAAAATGGGGGTCAAATCCCTGGATACATCGTAGAATAAAAGTTCATAGCCGGCTTTCAGAAAAGGGGCCAGGACTGTCTCGCAGGTGTAGACAGGCACATAGGCCACTTTTTTGGTGTCGGACAGGCAGATATCCTGGAGCGCATAGTAGTTGGCACATCTGCCGGACATGAAAAAGCGCAGGCTTCCTCCTGGCGGGCATAGGTTTTCCAGATAATGGTTCTCGGTTTCGGGCAGTGGTTCATATGTAAAAAATCCGCCAATCTGTTTCAAATTTTCTTACCTCCCAAACATGTGCCGGCTCCAGGATGTGTGCGCCCCAGAGAGACACTTAGATTTAATATACAGACAAGTATATCATAGATTTGAAAAAAAGCACAATAGAAATGTTGACAAAATATTTAAAGTGTAAAATTTAAACAATGATTGTTGACAATTTTGATATATTGTTTTATAATTTGAATGAAGCGAGGGAGTTTCGAATCCTAAGGCTTCTTTTTTATTATTTTGGTTTCAAACCCCTGTGCGGGGTTGTGAAATATGTATTTTGCTTCGCTGCGTTAATGCAGCAAATATACGAGGATTGGAGAGAGAAAAATGTACAAGTATGTGTTAAAAAGACTGCTTATGCTGATTCCGGTCATTATCGGCGTGACGTTCATTGTGTTTTTCATTCTGAACCTGTCACCGGGCGACCCGGCGGCAATCATCCTGGGTGACCAGGCATCAGCCGAGGCGCTGGCCATGAAGAGGGAGGAGCTGGGACTCAACGACCCTCTGCTGGTCCGTTACGGACATTATATGATTAATATGTTTCACGGCGACCTGGGCACATCCTATAAAAATAACCTGAGCGTATGGTCGCAGGTTATGGAGCGGTTTCCTAACACAGCGGTGCTGGCAGTGGCAGGTATCCTGGTAGCCATTCTGATAGGAATTCCCACGGGAATTATTTCCGCCAAGAAACAGTATTCCATGATGGATAATACAGCCATGCTGCTCTCACTGATTGGCGTGGCCATGCCTAACTTCTGGTTCGGCCTGCTGATGGTTATTCTGTTTGCGCTGACCCTGGGCTGGCTGCCTTCACAGGGAATGGGGGAGGGATTCATACCTCTCATCAAGAGCCTGGTCCTTCCGGCGGTGACGCTGGGCACAGGGGCTGCTGCCATGATTACGCGTATGACACGCTCATCCATGCTGGAGGTTATCCGTCAGGATTACATAGACACAGCCAGGGCAAAGGGGGTTTCCGATAAGAAAATCACCACCCGCCACATGCTTAAGAATGCCATGATTCCGATTATCACGGCAGTGGGCCTGCAGTTCGGCACCCTTTTGGGAGGCGCCATGCTGACAGAGACCGTATTTTCCTGGCCGGGCCTGGGACGTCTCATGGTGGATTCCATCAAGTCAAAAGATATTCCCATGGTATTGGGGTCTGTTATCTTTCTGGCAATCATGTTTACCGTGGTCAACCTGGCGGTAGACATCATATACGCCTTTGTGGACCCGAGAATTAAATCACAATACAAGAGAAAGTAGGTGCAGTTCATGGGAAAGAAACATCTGATTGCCGCGGAAGCGGAAGGCGACCAGCGCTCCCTGTGGGGCGAGGCATGGCGCAGATTCAAAAAGAACCGGCTGGCCATGATTGGCATGTATTTTATCCTGGCACTGGTCATCATAGCAATAGCAACCATCATCATTGACGCGGTTACCGGCAAATCCATTTACCTGAATTACGTGGTAAAGCAGGATCTGAGGGGACGTCTGCAGGGACCAAGCCTGGCACACCCCTTTGGGCTGGATGAGTTCGGCAGGGACATGCTGCTGCGCATGCTTTGGGCGGTCCGGTACTCCCTGTTTATGGGAACCGTGGCCATCATCATTTCATGTATCTTCGGCGGTCTCCTGGGAGCTTTCGCAGGGTATTACGGCAAGACCGCTGACAATATCATCATGAGAATTATGGACATTCTTCTGGCTATCCCGTCCATGCTTCTGGCTATCGCCATCGTGGCGGCCCTGGGGACCAGCATCACCAATGTGCTGATTGCCATTGCCATCTCCTATGTGCCCACCTTTGCCAGAACGGTCCGGGCATCGGTGCTTACGGTGAAGGACCAGGAGTTTATTGAAGCGGCCCGCTCCATTGGGTGCAGCGACTGGCGCATCATCATCAAGTACGTGATTCCCAATTCCATGGCGCCCATTATCGTGCAGGTGACCCTGGGAATCGCAGGAGCCATCCTTTCCATCGCAGGACTTTCCTTCCTGGGACTCGGCATCCAGCCGCCCACCCCTGAGTGGGGCGCAATGCTGTCCAATGCCCGAAGCTATATCCGCGACGCATGGCATGTCACCATCATCCCGGGCATGGGAATCATGCTCACCATTCTGGCCCTTAACCTGGTGGGAGACGGACTGAGAGATGCCCTTGACCCGCGTTTGAAGAGCTGACGGATGAACACTAAGAAAGGACGAGTATGACATGGCAGATAAACCATTATTGGAAGTAAAAGATCTGGTCATCCACTATGAAACGGATGACGGAGTGGTAAAGGCGCTAAACGGCGTCAATATACATATTGGCGTGGGAGAGACCCTTGGACTGGTGGGAGAGACCGGTGCGGGAAAGACCACGCTGGCAAAAGGAATTATGAGGCTGATTCCCAATCCTCCGGGCAAGATTCTGGGCGGAGAGGTGATTTTTGAGGGACAGGACCTGTTGAAGCTTTCCACCAATGGAATGGAGGCCATTCGCGGCAGGGACATTTCCATGATATTCCAGGATCCTATGACCTCCCTGAACCCGGTGCTCACGGTAGGCGAGCAGATCATGGAGGTAATCGAGAACCACAACACCAGCCTGTCCAGGCAGGAGGCCAGAAAATGGGCTGAAAACATGCTGGAAAGGGTGGGAATCCCGGCAGAGCGTTTTGGAGAGTATCCCCACCAGTTTTCAGGCGGTATGAAGCAAAGGGTGGTCATTGCAATCGCCCTGGCCTGCAACCCCAAGCTGCTCATTGCGGATGAGCCCACCACGGCTCTGGACGTTACCATACAGGCCCAGGTGCTGGAGATGATATACAAGCTTAAATCTGAAAATAACACATCCATGATCCTCATTACCCACGACCTGGGGGTGGTTGCCCAGAACTGTGATTACGTGGCAATCATCTATGCGGGGGAAGTGGTGGAATACGGAACCCTGCGGGAAATATACAAGGACACAAAACATCCGTACACGGAGGGACTCTTTGGTTCCATTCCCAGCCTGACAAGCGATGTGAAGCGGCTTCAGGCCATTGACGGCATGATGCCCGACCCCACCAAGCTGCCTGAGGGCTGCGTTTTCTGCGAGAGGTGCAAGTATGCGGTTCCTGAATGTTCCAAGACCCATCCCGGGATGGTGACTGTAGGCGGAATCCACCAGGTCCGCTGCATCCGCTACCGCTAAGAAAAGGAGATTGACATATGCAGGAACAGAAAACAGAGATATTACGTGTGGAACATCTGAAAAAATATTTTACAACCCCCAAGGGCACTCTCCACGCGGTGGACGATGTAAACTTTTCCATCCGTACCGGGGAGACACTGGGAGTGGTAGGGGAGTCCGGATGCGGAAAATCCACCATGGGAAGGGCTATCCTGAGGCTTCACGAACCCACAAGCGGCAAGGTTTATTTTGAGGGCAGGGATATCCTGGGCTACAACAAGAAGCAGCTAAAGGATTTGAGGAAGGATATGCAGATTATATTCCAGGACCCCTTTGCTTCCCTGAATCCCAGGATGACGGTCAGCGAGGCAATCATTGAACCGCTGCTGGTGCAGGGTATTTACAAGCCCAATGAAAAGGCCGCCATCACACAGCAGGTGGAGAAGATCATGAACCTGGTGGGACTGGCCAAGCGTCTGGTAAACACATATCCCCATGAGCTGGACGGCGGCAGGCGCCAGAGAATCGGAATCGCCAGGGCGCTGGCGGTCAATCCAAAGTTCATTGTATGCGACGAGCCTGTATCGGCCCTGGACGTATCCATCCAGGCCCAGATCCTTAACCTGATGCAGGATCTGCAGGAGGAGCTGAACCTTACCTATATGTTTATTACACACGATTTGTCGGTGGTAAGGCACTTTTCCAATGACATCGTGGTCATGTACCTGGGACAGATGGTGGAGTCAGCACCTGCCAAGGCACTGTTTAAGAATCCCATGCATCCGTACACAAAGGCGCTGCTGTCAGCCATACCGGTTCCAGATCCGGACTTTAAGATGGAGCGCATTCCGCTAAAGGGCGAGCTCACATCGCCTATTAACCCGGAGCCGGGATGCAGGTTTGCAAAGCGCTGTCCTTATGCAACGGAAGGCTGTACCAGCAATGAAATGACTTTAAAGGAAATGGAGCCGGGGCACTTTGTGAGCTGCCGTATGGTTCAGGAGCAGGGTTAAATTCCGGAGAAATCCAGGGCAGGAGCCTGTGGTCCGGTATTTATAGAGAGCAATATTGACAGAGAGAAATGTAAGAAAGAGAGGAGCTAGTATGAGAAAAACATGGAAGAAAGTTATTGCATTATCTTTAGTGGCGGCAATGGCAGTAAGTGCAGCCGGCTGTTCCAAGTCCGGACAGACCTCCACGGAAGGCGGCAGCGCTCAGACAGAGGCAGGTTCCAAGGGAGCAGAGGCAGGAGGAAGCGCCGGCGGTTCAGGGGAGTACAAGGATACGCTGGTATGGGCGCAGGGAGCGGATGTTACTTCTTTAGATCCCCATCAGGGAAAGGAGACGCCGGCTGTAGAGGTTACGGACCAGATTTTCGACACGCTGACTGTTGTTGACGCTGCGACCGGAGAGCTGCAGCCCCAGATTGCAGAGAGCTGGGATCAGAATTCCGATACATCCTACACATTCCACATCCGCCAGGGCGTGAAATTCCACGATGGTTCTGAGGTGAAGGCAGAGGATGTAAAGTTCTCCTTGGACAGGGCCATTAATTCCGCCGCTGTTTCCTACATTGTTGACTTTATCGACAAGGTAGACGTGGTAGACGATTATACAGTTAATGTAGAGCTGAAGGCGCCTTATGCACCGGCTCTGAGAAACCTTTCCGTACCATTTGCAGCCATTGTTCCAAAGGCAGTGGTGGAGGCAGACGAGGAAGCCTTCAAGCTTCATCCAATCGGTACCGGCCCATATAAGTTTGTAGAGTGGAAGCAGGGCGATTCCGTTACCCTGGAGCGCTTTGACGATTACTATGCAGGACCGGCAGAGACACAGAAGCTGGTTATGAAGGTTATCCCTGAGGCATCCCAGAGAACCATCGCCCTGGAGACAGGAGAAGTGGACCTGGCTTACGACCTGCTTCCAAATGACCTGGAGAAGGTAAGGAGCAATTCCGACCTCCAGCTGTTTGAGGCTCCGTCCCTGACCTGCTACTACATTTCCATGAACATGAACAAGGCGCCATATGATGACCAGAAGGTAAGGGATGCCGTTAACTACGCCATTGACCGCCAGCTGATTATCGACACCATTGCCAGCGGCTCCGGAGAGCCGGCTGACGCCATCATTGCACCGGCCGTATTCGGATACTTCAGCCCTGGCGCTTATGAGTATGACCCTGAGAAGGCAAAATCCCTTCTGGCCGAGGCCGGATATCCAAACGGATTCGAGACCAGCATCTGGGTAAATGACAACCAGACACGTGTAGAGGTATGCCAGGCTGTACAGGCCATGCTTCAGGATGTGGGAATCACCTGCAACATCGAGGTAATGGAATTCGGCAGCTTTATTTCCAGGACTTCCGCAGGGGAGCATGACATGGGATACTTTGGCTGGGTGACCTCCACCACAGACGCAGACTACACCTACTATTCACTGGAACACTCCTCACAGCAGGGAGCAGCCGGAAACCGCAGCTTCATCGGAGATCCTGAGGTAGACAAGCTCATTGAGACAGGAAGGACCAGCGCAGATGAGTCCGTGAGACTGAAAGCATATGAGGACCTGGCTGTGAAGTTAAAAGAAGTGAACAACAACGCACCTATCTACTACAGCACCATCACCGCAGGCGCCAACGCCAAGGTGGAAGGTTTCGTGATGGATCCAATCGGCTACCACAAGCTGGAGCATGTAAAGGTTGCAAAATAAGAGAAGTAAAAGGAGAGATGCATCATGAGATTATCAAAGATTACATGGCCAACAGCGGAACGGTATTTTAAGGAAAATGACATGGTCATTCTTCCAATCGGCAGTACGGAGTGCCATGGACGCCATATGCCGCTGGGAACAGACACCCTGATACCTGACAAAATCCTGGATCTGATTGAGGAGAAAAATGACAACATCCTCATCGCGCCCATGATTCCCTACGGAGCATGCCAGTCACTGGCTGATTATCCGGGAACCATCAACATTGATTCCGACGTACTGTACCAGTATGTATACCAGATTGTGGACGGGCTGTACAAGCACGGCGCGCGGAAAATTCTGGTGCTCAACGGACACGGAGGGAATATCAAGACCATCGAGCGCATCGGCCTGGAATTTGACAAGAAGGGCGCCATGGTCGTGATGCTGAACTGGTGGCTGATGGCCTGGGATATGAAGCCTGAGTGGAAGGGCGGACACGGCGGCGGCGAGGAGACAGCTGGCATCATGGCAGTTGACCCCTCACTGGTAGATATGAGCAAGATTGACCTCCCTCTGGAAATGACCAATCTCACCGAAAACCTGGTGGCTACCGGCTTCCGTACCGTGCGCTTCAAGGGTGTTGAGATTGAAATTCTCAGGAACACACCAAAGGTGACAGACAATGGATGGATTGGACCGGATCATCCAAACACCGCCACCGTGGAGTGGGGCCAGGAGATGGTACAGACCACAGCCGACTATATTCTGGATTTGATTGAGGAGCTTAAGAAGGTTTCACTGTAAGGCTTTTCCTGCGGAGACAGGGGAGGTTGGACAGAGATAGGTGAGGCAGAAATAAGTGAGGCAGATTAAGTAAGGCAGAAATAAACAGAGCAGAATTAGTTAGGCAGAAATAAGTTAGGCAGAAATAAATAGAGCAGAAATCAATAAAGCAGAAATAAGTTTAGAAGAAATAAGTTAAGCAGAAATAAGTTAAGCAGATGCAGTGCCGCAGGCATGGTATGGCAGGAGCGGTACCATGTGATGCGGCACTTTGCGTCTCATACCTGGAGGAAATCATGGCAAACATAAAAGAAATCGAAGCGTTGACCAATGCCTTTGGTCCCAGTGGATTTGAGGACGAGGTCATCCGGGAAGTAAAGAACTGGTGCGGGGGTTTGGACGTGGCAAATGATGCTATGTACAATGTTTACGCCACCATGAAGAAGAAAAAGGCCGGGCGCCCCGTGCTCATGCTGGACGCCCATCTGGACGAGTGCGGATTCATGGTACAGTCCATACTGGAAAACGGACTTTTAAGTATTCTGATGCTGGGAGGATTCCATCTCACCAGCCTGCCCGCCCACTCTGTCATCGTAAGGACAAGGGACGGGAAAAAGCACAGGGGAATCACCACATCCAAACCAGTTCATTTTCTGACAGCGGCTCAGAAAAACGACAACTCCCTGGCAATCGAGGATATCCTGGTGGATGTGGGTGCCAGCAGCCGGGAGGAAGTGACGGAGGTCTATGGAATCCGCCCGGGCGACCCTATTATGCCGGATGTAAGCTTTGAGTATCATAAGGAAAATGGAATTCTGTACGGCAAGGCTTTTGACAACCGTCTGGGCTGTGTGAGCATTATTGACACCATGCAGGCGCTTCGGGATGAGGCGGACCAGCTGGCAGTGGAAGTGGTAGGCGCATTTGCGGCCCAGGAGGAAGTGGGTACCAGGGGGGCCACGGTGACGGCACAGCAGGTTCAGCCTGATTTGGCCATTGTGTTTGAGGGATCACCGGCGGATGATTTCTATTTCCGTGCCGGTATTGCCCAGGGATGCTTAAGGAGCGGTGTGCAGATTCGCCACATGGACAACAGCTACATTTCCAACGTGGAATTCATACGTTTTGCCCAGGAGACAGGAGATAAGCTGGGAATCAAGTACCAGGACGCAGTGCGCCGGGGCGGCAGCACAAATGCCGGAAAAATCAGCCTCACGGGAAAGGCGGTCCCGGTACTGGTGTTAGGCATTCCGTCCAGGTATGTACACAGCCACTATAATTTCTGCGCGGAAGAAGACGTGGACGCCACTGTCAGAATGGCCGTGGAGGTAATACGCGGACTGGATGAGGAGAAGATTGCGAGGATTCTGCGGAAGGAAGTTATCTGATTAATGGGTTTGCGGCAGAGCAGAAGATGGAGCGGAGCAGAAGATGAGGCAGTGCGGAAGATGGGGCGGAGGATGAGAGTCTGTTAAAAAGTTCTGATGAAGAGTTCCGGCATAAAAATCTCGGCAAAAAATCATAATATAAATGCTCGTCAAATAGCCAGCAAAAAATTCTGAAAAAAGTGTCGAAATAGCTTGATATTTGTCGTTCTCTGCTTTATAATATATCTATACGAAAGATAAAAAAGAGATTGTACTATTCTGTACAATCTCTTTCAATTTTATAGGGAATAAATATTTTTCGGTAAATTGGGTCAAGGTATATAATAAGGGCGGGTTTGGAAATGGTTTGTATCTGGTTAGACCTTTGGCACTGGCAGCAGCGGAAGCAGGCGGGTTACGCACAGCTTTCATCAGACAGGCTGCTTTGGGGTGACGGATACAGGGTATTTTCAAACCCGTTCTGGGATACAGTTTTACTATAATTGTTTTGGTGGGAAAATCCGTAAAATAATGGAGGAACGAATCTCATGAACAGAGAGATGATTATTGTATTGGACTTTGGCGGCCAGTACAACCAGCTGATTGCACGCCGTGTCCGCGAATGCAGCGTATACTGTGAAGTGCATCCTTATGATATGAGCCTGGAGAAAATCAAGGAAATGAATCCAAAGGGAATCATTTTCACAGGCGGACCTGACGTTGTGTTTGAAGATGGGGCACCCCGCTGCTCAAAGGAGATATTTGAGCTGGGAATACCGGTTCTTGGAATCTGCTACGGTGCTCAGCTTATGAGCTACCTGCTGGATGGCGTTGTAAAGAAGGCTGTGGTCAGCGAATACGGACACACAGAAGTGGATGTGGATACTTCCTCCAAGCTGTTTGATGGCGTTTCTTCCAAGACCGTATGCTGGATGAGCCACGGCGTGTACATTGCAGAGGTGCCGGCTGGCTTCCGCGTCACTGCACATACAGACTCCTGCCCGGTAGCCGGCATGGAGTGTCCGGAGAAGAATTTTTATGCGGTGCAGTTCCATCCTGAGGTGGTTCACACCAAGGAAGGCACCAGAATGCTCTCCAATTTTGTATATAATGTCTGCGGATGCTCCGGCGACTGGAAGATGGATTCCTTTGTGGATACCACCATCAAGGCTCTGAGGGAGAAGATTGGCAACGGTAAGGTGTTGTGCGCTCTGTCCGGCGGTGTGGATTCCTCTGTGGCTGCCGTCATGCTGTCCAAGGCCATTGGCAAACAGCTTACCTGCGTGTTCGTGGACCACGGTCTGCTGCGTAAGAATGAGGGAGACGAGGTAGAGGCTGTATTTGGACCAGAAGGTGCGTATGACCTGAACTTCATCCGTGTCAATGCCCAGGAACGTTTCTACGCCAGGCTGAAGGGCGTGGAAGAGCCTGAGGCAAAGCGTAAGATCATCGGCGAGGAGTTCATCCGTGTATTCGAGGAAGAGGCAAAGAAGATTGGCGCAGTGGATTACCTGGTACAGGGAACCATTTACCCGGATGTGATTGAGTCCGGCCTGGGTAAATCTGCTGTCATCAAGTCTCATCACAATGTGGGCGGACTGCCGGAGCATGTAGATTTTAAGGAACTGGTAGAGCCTTTAAGGCTGCTTTTCAAGGATGAGGTGAGAAAGGCCGGATTGGAGCTGGGTATACCTGAGTATCTGGTATTCAGACAACCATTCCCGGGACCTGGTCTGGGCGTCAGGATTATCGGCGAGGTGACAGCTGATAAGGTCCGCATTGTACAGGACGCTGATGCGATTTACAGGGAAGAGATTGCAAAGGCCGGGGCGGACAAGAATCTGGGCCAGTATTTTGCAGCTCTGACGAATATGCGGTCTGTTGGCTGCATGGGCGATGAGAGAACCTATGATTATGCTGTTGCCCTGAGGGCCGTGCTTACATCTGATTTCATGACCGCGGAGTCAGCTCAGATTCCGTGGGAAGTGCTGGGGAAGGTCACCAGCCGGATTGTGAATGAGGTTAAGGGGGTTAACCGGGTGCTGTATGATTGCACGGGGAAGCCGCCGGCTACGATTGAATTCGAGTAACGAACAGAACCCCGGAAATGCTGATAGAATGGGCATTTCCGGGGTTTCTTTATGTCGTTTGGCTCTACTTTGGCTCTATTTATTTGATGAATACTGATTTTGGGGCGGGTATCATGATACCTGCCTTTTACTATATGGGCTTATTTTCTGGATATACTTTGACAGAAATATCCGCCGCTCCCTTTCTTACAACTCTATTCGTATCTACTAAATGCTGTTTAATCTGTTCGCAAGTCTCGTTCATCTGCTCTACTTCATGCTGAAATGCTTTTTCACTTGGAAATGCGTCTTTGGAAGCAATCAGATTTGTCTGTAATTTCTTAGCCTTTGCGAATTTTGCAAGCCGGCTGTTAATTTCCGGGTGTTTGAAACGAATACATATCGTGTCTGGAATGAGATTTCCCTCACTGTCTTTTTCACCGTCAATTTCCATATCTACCTGCTCGTCCATTTTAAAAAGCAGACTAAGGACATCAGAAGCGGTTTCTATATCAAAATCCGTGAATACGTTGATACTCACGCCCAGAGCGTTGGCAATCTTCAAAAGCTGGTCGGGCTTAGGCTTCCGGCTTCCTAATTCATATTTGCGAATAGTGGTTCCGTCTATGCCAGCCAGTTCTCCTAACACATTCTGTGAAATTCCCCGGATTGTTCGGAATGTCTTTATTTTTTCTCCTACTGTCATGCAGTCACTCCTTTAGTATTTGATAATATGAATAATAGGGACATTTGTATTCTAACATATCTATTGAAAATAATCAATTAAATCAAGAATAATATATTGACAAGGGACAAAAGAGCCTGTATAATGAGAGTGTAGTAAAGGGACAAAAGTCCCTATAAAATGTAGGAGGACAATGAATGGAGAAATCAAAGAAGATGTATGTAACGGCAGAGGAAGCGGCGGTAATGCTTGGCGTATCAACGGGCTATGCTTACAAGATTATCCGGGGACTGAATGAGGAATTAAAAGCAAAAGGTTACAGGACAATCTGTGGCAAGGTTCCGACAAAATACTTTGAAGAAAAATTCTACGGTCTGATCGTAGCCATGTGAGAAAGGAGAGTATCTATGGCGGCAACAAGGGACGGAAAGATGTGGCGTTGTCAATTCTATTATAAGGACTGGCAGGGAGTAAGCCATAAGAAGAATAAAAGAGGGTTCAAAACTAAGGGGGAAGCTGAACAGTGGGAGCGTGATTTTCTGCAACAACAGCAGAGAAATTTAGACATCAATTTTGAAAACTTCGTTCACATCTATTATGAGGATATGGAACACCGTCTGCGTGAGAATACCATGCGGACGAAGAAATTCATTATTGATTTAAAAATTATTCCCTACTTTAAGAAAAAGTGTATGAATGAGATTAAGATATCTGATATTCGAGCGTGGCAAAATGCACTGATGAAAAAGGGTTATTCTCCAACGTATCTGAAAACAGTTAATAATCAGTTAGCGGCAATCTTTAAATATGCGGTTCGCTATTATGATTTGAAAGACAATCCATGCCGAAAAGCCGGGAGTATTGGAAAGAGCCATGCCGGAGAGCGTGAGTTCTGGACGAAACAGGAATTTAAGCAGTTTCTTGAAACGGTAGAGGATAAGCCGGAAACAAAAATGGCGTTCCTGCTTCTCTACTGGACGGGCATGAGGATAGGAGAATTATTAGCTCTGACTTACAAGGACATTGACGTAGAAAAGCGTACAATCTCTATCAATAAATCCTATCAGCGGATAGAGGGCAAGGACATTATTACACCGCCTAAAACGCCTAAGAGCAAACGGATTGTGACAATACCGCCATTTCTTGTAGAAGAATTACAGGAGTATATTTCCCATTTATACGGCAATATGGCTGACGAAAGAATGTTCCGATTTACAAAGTCCTATATGGAACATGAAATTATCAGAGGTATCAACGCTTCCGGGGTAAAGAGGATAAGACTGCACGATTTGAGACATTCACACGCTTCATTGCTTGTAGAAATGGGGTTCATGCCGCTGGCAATCGCTGAACGGCTGGGGCATGAGAAAATTGAAACAACATTAAATACATATTCACATTTATATCCCAACAAGCAGGGAGAACTTGCGGACAGGTTGGAGATTGAAAACGGCAAGGAGGAAGGAAATGAGCGGAGTTCATAAGTACCCAACTATCAGCTTCCGTATCTCGCCCAGAGAACGGGAGGAAATAGAAGCAAAGATTTTAGCAAGTGGAATGTTAAAGAAAGATTATTTTGTCCGCTCCTGTATTTATAACCGAGTGTGCGTGGTCGGTAAAAAAGAAGTGATTTATCAGTTGGTGGAAGAATTAAAGGTTATGCAGACCAATATCCGGGAAGTGACGGAACAGTTTGAACAGTCGGAAATCTCCTTAACGCCGGAGGGTTTAGAGGATATGAAAAATGACTGTCTGGACATGCTAAAAGCTATTCTGTGGCTATTGGACGGCGCTAAGTATCTGTGGCAGGACGAGAACGAAAAAAGCCCCAACAGCGGCAACTGTTAGGACTTGGGATAACTGGAAAACCTCTGTTATCATATAAAATCACATTACAATTATAACAGAGGTTTCTTCCAGTGACAATGACATTTTCAGAAGCAATTATAAGGACAAAAGCTAAAATGCTTATTTTAGACCCAATACAAGCCTATCTGGGCGGTGGTATGGATATGAACCGGGCAAATGAAGCAAGGGATATGACAAAGAAGCTGGCGGCTCTGGCAGAGAAATATCAATGTGCTATTGTGCTTGTCGGTCACATGAACAAAGCGGCAGGAAATAAGGCGGCGTATCGGGGAATGGGTTCTATAGATTTCTTTGCAGTTGCAAGAAGTGTTCTGCTGGTAGGCAGGGTAGAGGGGGGAAGTAAACATAAGAGCAGTTATCCAGATAAAGAACAATCTGGCGGCTTTTGGATACCCGAAAGCCTTTGAACTATCAGAGAGCGGTTTCCAATGGCTCGGTGATTATGAGATAACGGCAGATGAAGTCTTAGGTGGTATCGCTCCGAAAGCAAATAAAACGGAACAAGCAAAACGGTTGCTCCGTGAACTGGCAGAAACGAATAATGCCATGCAAAGCAATGAGATTGTCAATATTGCAGACGAACAGGGCATATCCAAACGGACGTTGGAAAATGCAAAGAAAGAGTTGGGTATCCGGGCGAAGCGGATAAATAACTCATGGTATTGGGAACTGGACAAGATAAGATTGAAATGGAACAACGCAACAATGCAGGGTATATAAAATTTGCGGACTTTAGGATTGTAAGGTTGCAAGAGGTATAGAACTTGCGTTGTTGCGGAGTTGAACGAAGTTGGAAAACTGGGGGAAGCAAAACGGCTGGAACAGCCGCCCGTCCGTAGGACGAAAGCCCCCGGCAGGGCGCAAAGGCAGCTTTTGATAGAGCGTAGCCTGTCAAAAGTGCTTTTGCGTTACTTTCGCCGAAAGTAACAAAGCTATGGCGGCTTAAATGCCGCCCCTGTATTGCTGGAAGGAGGATAAGACAATCGAGAGGACAATCAGCGGCATGGTGGGAAAAGGCTCAATTACTCACAACAGCAGAGCGTTCAAGGCAAAAAATGTAAAGGAAGATTATACTCAATATAATATAGAATACTGTATGATAACTTTGAGGTCAGTGAAATTATTCTTCCAGGACAGTGTAATTGCTTTGATAAACTTCAATCATCATTCTTGCACCCAAGCGGAAGCCGTCAAGAAATGTCCCGGAAAGTTCAAGGGGAACGGTGTCAAGCTGTTCGTCCATGATGTCTATGAATTTTTCATGTAGTGGTGAGTCAAGAGATTTTAGTTTTTCGATAAAATCTTCATAGTGTTGGTATTGCTTTTGACGCAAAGAACGGTACTCCTCTGTTTTGAGATTGAATTGTTTAGCGGGATAAATCTCACCGTCATACAATCTTAGTAATATGCTTTTCATAAATAGTGTCTCCTTTACTAAAAGTATTATAAATGACATCTACTAAATGTCAACTTATTTCATAGTTTATCATATACTATAAAAAATGACAATTAGTAAATGTCAAAAATGGAGAGAACTTTATGTATAAAAATAAGGCAGGGGACGGCAGTAATAATATCTGCGGTCAAAAGATAAGAGAAATTAGGGAGAAGCGACCGGAGAAAACGTCACAAAGGAAGCTGGCGGATATGCTTCAAAGAGCAGGTTTGGACATTGATAAAAATGCTGTTCAGAGGATAGAGAGTGGCAAACGGTTTGTGACGGATATTGAGTTGAAAATTATTGCGGAAGTTTTGGGAGTGAGTTATCAGAATTTGCTAGATGATTAGGGGGTATTGTGATATGCTTGTAGAAGCTAAGATAAACGAAAGTTGGTATATAGGAGGTGGGTTTAAATGGCATATAAAGATTTAAAGCCGTACAATGATTTGGCAATAAAGGCAAGTCAAAATGGTGGTCCAGAAAAGTATATAAAAACAATACGTATGGACGGATTTCAAAAGGGTATTTTAGCAATGCTTCCAGTATGTTTTGCAACAAGTGCTTTGATGTATAAGATAGGACCACAGATTAAACAGTTTTGTAAAGAAAAATTGCATTTTGTTGATAGAACAGATGTGAAAATAGCTGAGGAAGAATTAATTGATGGAATGAAGCAAGCTAATTATAACATGATTCTATAATAGTAAAGGATATAAGTTATGGGGGAAGAACAAGAAAAAAATAGCAACAATAAAATTGAGCAAAAAGTACAAAAAAAATCACAAAAAGATAGTAATGGTATGATTGGTGGTCTTGTGTTTGGCGTACTCTTCATATTCATTGCCTATCAAATATATATTAAACTTTTTGAATATCCGATTGGGCAGATATTGGTATATATTATTGGATTTTTAGCGTTTATTTGTTTTATGGTATCTGTAAGCTGTTTTTTTGATTTTAAAGAGTCAAAGAAAATAGAAAAGCTGGACGAAGATGCTCGTAGAGAGGAAAAAGAATTTTCAGAAATAGCGCCCGAAAAAAGGGCTTTAAGAGCAGAAAAAATGTTCAGAATGAATCAGAAAGAGTTAATGAGATATTATGATATGAATCTAGCTCAAACGAAATTTCTGTCTGGACTTGGCATTATGATGATTATATTTGGTATATTAATAGTGGCAGCAAGTTTATATATGTATACCTCTTTGGATGCAGATAAAATCTTACTGCTTGTGGGTAGTTTGAGTGGAATTGTAGTAGATTTTATTGGAGCAATTTTTATAAAGATGTATACTAAAAATATTGAGGCAGCGGTTAAGTTCCATGCAAAATTTGCAGAAAGCAATAATCTATTGCTTGCAAATTCAATAGCAAATAAAATAGAGGATGATAAGATAAGAGAGGATACTTTATCAGAAATATCAAAAAGTATTATTTCAACGAAAAAAAGTACGGCAGAGTGATGGCTCTATTTTGGCTCTAATAATTTTGACTGGCACAAATATGAGAACAAATTTTGAAGAATACGGATAATAAATTCAGTAAAAAGTAGGGGAAAGCACCCAGTTCAAGCTATCCGCCGAGGCGCTTGAATAACGTCCTAAGTTCCGGGAACCACGTATTTATGCGTGTTCCCGGGCTTTTTTATGCCTCCGTGACATTGCTGTGACATTATAACGTGTAGAACCAGCCTGGGAACCGCCGGTTGATTATCTGGAAATTTCCTGCTATAATGCTTTTATGAGCACCGTGTACAGGGTGGCAGCCTCCCATCTTACAAGAGAGGGGAGGTGGTGTGTTATGGGAACATATGAAATTTTAAGTCTGCTCTTTTTGGGCGGCTCGTTCCTTATCGCATTACTGACCTACATAGACAGGCATAACAAGAAATAAAAAAATGCCTACCCTGTCAGCCAACAGGATAGGCGCGTCCTCATGTAGGACGTAAATTGACTCGTAGGCTTCCACCTTGTGGGCGGTTGCTCTTTTATATGCTTATTATACATTATATTTTTAGATTTTGCAAGGCTCAGAGAAATTTCATCGGCAGGCCGCGGCTGGCGAGACAATAAACCATACCGCAAATTTCCAGGTACCTGGCCTGGAAGCATTGTTATAGTATGGAATGGAGGACTACCCAATGAATATACAAATCTTCGGAACAAAAAAATGCTTTGACACAAAGAAAGCCGAACGCTACTTCAAAGAGCGGAACATCAAATACCAATTAATCGACTTAAAAGAAAAAGGAATGAGTAAGGGGGAATACACAAGTGTGAAGCAGGCCGTGGGCGGTCTGGATGTTATGTTGAATGATGATTGCAAAGATAAGGACGCACTGGCATTAATCAAGTACATTGCTGCTGAAGACCGGGATGAGAAAGTCCTGGAAAACCAGAAAGTCCTGAAGTCGCCCATTGTCAGAAATGGTAAGAAGGCTACAATTGGTTATCAGCCCGAAGTATGGAAGACATGGGATTAAACCGGATTAAATTATATGAATCTAACTCGACTTAGAGACCGTTTCAAATTTTGTGTAAACTCAAAAAACTGATATAAGATATGTCATTG
>ERZ1036438.217-NODE-217-length-32170-cov-6.325767_pt1 | contig 32170 bp, 27 predicted proteins | sample MGYA00514224_ERZ1036438 | MGnify/ENA primary metagenome ERZ1036438 (study PRJEB33795, sample SAMN09464924) | human gut metagenome | host: Homo sapiens | place: USA: Stanford, California | collected 2016-07 | study: EMG produced TPA metagenomics assembly of the...
CAGTTGTGAAAACAACTGCATCTGAGGGTCTTGCTGTGTAATGATTTCGTTCTCTTCCATAGTTCGTTCTGTGTTTGATTTCATTCATTGTTTGCATTCAGTAACTCTGCGATGTCGCTCTCCTTGTAATAGCACTTAACAAAAACATTGCAGCGAATTCAAAATATTCTATAATTTTGTGCATCATAAGATTTTTTGTTACCTTTGCGCTTTAAATAATAACATACTCTAACAGAATATACTTATGGCTAAAAAATTTGCCGAACATCAAGGGCTTGACTTGACCCATACAAACAAGGAAATCTTAGCAAAGTGGGAGGAACTGGATATATTCCACAAGTCTATTGATGAGCGTGAAGGTTGTGAACAGTTCATCTTCTTTGAAGGTCCTCCATCGGCAAACGGCCATCCCGGCATTCATCACGTATTAGCCCGCGCCATCAAGGACACGTTCAACCGGTACAAAACAATGCAAGGGTTCCAAGTGCTGCGCAAGGCTGGATGGGACACACATGGATTGCCCGTGGAGTTGGGTGTTGAAAAAGAACTGGGTATCAATAAGAAAGATATCGACAACAAGGATTCTGAACATTATATTTCGGTAGAAGACTATAACCGTAAATGTCGTGAAAACGTCATGAAGTTCACTGAAGAGTGGCGGAAACTGACCGAAGAAATGGGCTATTTCGTAGATCTTGACCATCCTTACATAACCTACGACAACAAATACATTGAAACGCTGTGGTGGCTTTTGAAGCAACTTTACAACAACGGATTGATGTACAAGGGCTACACCATTCAACCATATTCGCCTGCTGCGGGTACAGGATTGAGCTCGCACGAGTTGAACCAACCTGGCTGTTATCGTGACGTAAAAGACACCACCGTTACGGCAATGTTCAAGACGGATAACGATACGCTGGCTAAGCTTGATGCTGAGTTGGCAGCAAGCACCTGGGGAGCAACTTATTTGGTGGCATGGACCACCACGCCTTGGACGCTTCCGTCTAATACGGCACTCTGCGTAGGGCCGAAGTTTGACTATGTTTCGGTACGCACTTACAATCCTTACACGGCAGAGAAAATCAACATCATCATAGCAGCTGATCGCTTGAATGCCTACTTACCGGCGAAAGGACAGGTCGCTCCAGGTGATGAAATGCCCCCATATAATAAAGGTGAGAAGGTAGTTCCTTATCAAGTGCTTCGACATTATAAAGGAAGTGACCTGGAAGGCTTGCGTTACGAGCAACTGATGCCATGGGTGAAACCAGCTGAGAAAGTGGACGCCAATGCGGCTCCGTTTGTTCAGCAATACGCAAAAGCACATCCCGAGAACGTGTTCCTGGGCGAAAATGGCAAAGACCAGTTTGTAGAGATGGCGAATGAAGCTTTCAGAGTGATTCTTGGCGACTACGTTACTACAGACGATGGTACAGGCATTGTGCATATTGCACCAACCTTCGGTGCTGATGATGCCAAGGTGGCAAAGGATGCACGGATACCAGGCTTGTATTTAATCAACAAGAAAGGCGAAACTCGCCCCATGGTTGACCTGCAAGGAAAATATTATCTCGTGGCAGAACTTGATGCAAACTTCGTGGAAAAATGTGTGGAAGTAGAAGCGTATGCACATCATGCCGGCGACTATGTGAAGAACTCGTATGATCCCAAGTTCAATCCTAATGGGGTGTGGGATGTGGAAGCTTCAGAAAAAGCCGAAGACCTGAACGTCATTATGGTCATGGAGATGAAGATGGAAGGGACGGCATTCAAAATAGAGAAACATGTACACAGCTATCCACACTGCTGGAGAACAGACAAGCCCATCTTGTACTATCCGCTTGACAGTTGGTTCATCAAGGACACAGCCAAGAAAGAGCGGATGGTAGAACTGAACAACACCATCAACTGGCAACCAGCGTCAACGGGTTCGGGACGTTTTGGCAATTGGCTTGAAAACTTGAATGATTGGAACCTAAGCCGCAGTCGTTTCTGGGGAACACCCTTACCAATATGGCGCGATGAGAACAAAGGCGAGAAATGCATTGGCAGCTTGGCCGAACTTTACGATGAGCTGGAAAAGAGCGTGGCTGCCGGTTACATGAAGTCGAACCCATTGAAGGATCAAGGCTTTGTACCTGGTGACTATTCGCAAGCCAATTATGACAAGATAGACTTGCACCGACCATACGTCGACAACATTGTGTTGGTAAACGAACAGGGGCAGCCCATGTATCGTGAAAGCGACTTGATTGATGTTTGGTTTGACAGTGGTTCGATGCCCTACGCGCAACAGCACTATCCTTTTGAAGGCGATATGGCCGAGGACAAGACCATGCGTGATGCGCAGGATAGAGTAGTGACCGGAGAAGATGCCCGTAAGGCAATGGTAGAAAGCACCTATCATGGCACGCCCATTCCGCCCGCATTCTTCCCAGCCGACTTTATCAATGAAGGCGTGGATCAGACGCGTGGCTGGTTCTTTACCCTGCACGCCATTGCAACAATGGTTTTCGATTCAGTAGCTTTCAAAAATGTTATATCTACAGGATTGGTTCTCGATGCCAAGGGCAACAAAATGAGTAAGCACCTGGGCAATGTCAAGAATCCATTCGATATGATTGAGAAGTATGGAGCCGATGCCGTGCGTTTTTACATGATGACCAACTCGGCCCCATGGGATAACTTGAAGTTTGATGAAGAAGGTGTTGACGAGGTGCGTCGCAAATTCTTCGGTACCTTATATAATACTTATTCATTCTTCGCCTTGTATGCCAACGTGGATGGTTTTGATCCAGCTACGACACAGCCAAACAAGGATCAAGCACCCGAGATTGACTTGTGGATTATTTCGAAACTCAATTCCTTGATTAAAAACGTTGAGACAGCATTGAATGGGTATGACCCTACTCGTGCAGGCAGAATGATTGATAGTTTTGTCAATGACGACCTAAGCAACTGGTATGTTCGTCTCAACAGAAAACGTTTCTGGGGGAAAGAAATGAGTGCTGACAAGCGTTCAGCATACCAAACCCTATATACCTGTTTGATGACCGTAAGCAAGTTGCTGGCTCCTTTCGCTCCGTTCTACGCCGATCAGTTATATCTTGATTTGGGAGGTAAAGCGGAGAGTGTTCATTTAGAATCTTTCCCTGTTGCAGATGAACAATTGGTCAATGAAGACCTGGAAGCACGCATGGACTTGGCACAGAAAGTCACAAGCATGGTGTTGGCGTTGCGTCGCAAAGTGAATGTTAAGGTACGTCAACCGTTAAAGCAGGTGATGATTCCTGCCATCGATGAAGAGCAAAAACGCCGAATCAATGCGATGGCAGATTTGATCAAGCGAGAGGTCAACGTAAAGGAATTGAACTTTATGGAAGGTGAAGGTTTGCTGGTGAAGAAAGTAAAGTGTAACTTCAGAACTATGGGCAAGAAGTTTGGAAAACTCATGAAGGGAGTTGCTAACTTTATGAACAGCGTGGCACAAGAGCAAATCGCATCTCTGGAGCATGATGGAAGCATCAGCTTTGCTGTTGATGGCCAGGAGGTAACGGTTGAAAGAGATGACGTTGAAATCGTCAACGAGGATATTCCAGGCTGGTTGGTGTCCAACGAGGGCAATCTCACCGTGGCTTTGGAGGTTGAATTGACGGATGACCTAAAGAAAGAAGGCATGGCAAGAGAACTCATCAATCGTATTCAGAATCTACGCAAGGAAAGTGATTTTGAGATTACCGACCGAATTAACGTGACTGTTTCTCCCAATGAACATACCGACGAAGCCATACAGGCATTTAGCGATTACATCAAAAGTCAGGTATTGGCAGACAACGTGGTCGTTGAACCAAATGATGGGGTAGAGGTTGACTTTGACGATTTCAAACTTCATATTTTAGTAAAAAAAGTATAGTTTCATAACAACAAGTACGGTAAGGAGCGCAGGTTAGTAAGTTTCTGGCTGTACGTTTGAATTCATTTTATATGGAAGAAAAGAAAAGATATAGCGACGAAGAACTGGAAGAGTTTCGCGCTATCATACATGAAAAATTGAGTCTGGCCCGCAGAGATTATACAAGCATGATGAAACAAATCATGAATTCTGACGGTAATGACATTGATGATACGTCACCTACATATAAGGCTCTTGAAGAGGGTAGTGCCACACAAACCAAGGAAGAGCTGGTACAGATGGCTAACCGCCAGCAGAAGTTCATCCAAGGTTTGGAAGCAGCATTGGTGCGAATCAACAACAAAACGTACGGCATTGATCGGATGACGGGGGAATTGATTCCGAAAGAAAGATTGAAAGCTGTGCCGCATGCCACTTTGAGTGTGGCATCAAAGAAAGCACGAAACCATTAATGCAGGCTGACATTCTACGATCGTAATCAGAAGTTGATGAAGAGATATATAACAGACGGAAAATTAGCGATAATCATAGTTGTGGCCATTTTGGTGATTGATCAGATTATCAAGATTTTGGTCAAGACCCACATGGCCTTGGATGACTCTATTCACATAGCAGATTGGTTTTACATCCGGTTCATCGAGAACAATGGAATGGCATACGGTATGACATTTTTCAATAAACTAACGTTGAGCCTTTTCAGGTTAGTAGCCATCTCGGTGATTTCCTACTATGTATATAAATTGGTGAAGCGTCCCCAACCAAGAGGTTACATCATCTGTCTGTCCATGATTCTTGCCGGTGCGATGGGGAACATCATCGACTCTATGTTGTATGGCTTGATATTCTCTCCCTCCACACCTTATGAAATCGCAGAGTTTGTGCCATTCGGTTCAGGCTATGCATCATTTCTACATGGTAAGGTGGTAGACATGTTTTATTTCCCCATCATTGAAACGACATGGCCACAATGGGTGCCACAATTTGGTGGGAAAGAATTTATCTTCTTCTCACCTATATTCAATTTCGCAGATGCATGCATCAGCGTTGGCGTAGTTCTTCTGCTGCTTTTCTACCGGAAAGAATTGGAACTCATTGGAACTACCATGAAGGGAGAGACCAAAAATGAGGAATCGCATGAGTGATCAATCGTCTAAATACTATTTGCTTTTTGCTTTCTTCTTGCTGGCAATGGTATCGTGCACTCCCTCTGTGCCTAATCGTTACATCCAGCCAGACAAAATGGAGGACATCTTGTACGATTACCACATTGCCGATGCCATGTATCAATCGAATAGCGGCGACGCAACAACCATGATTGCCTACAAAACCGCTGTACTGAAAAAGAATGGTGTGTCAGAAGCTGAGTTTGATAGTTCGATGGTTTACTACACAAGGCACACAAGATTGTTACAGAAAATATATGAATCTCTCTCAACAAGGCTGAGCAAGGAAGCACTGGCACTGGGAGCATCTGCAAGTGAGATTAATCAATATAGCTTGAATTCGGCAAATGGAGATACAACCAATGTGTGGACGGGGGAGCGATCGATTGTGTTTTCTCCTTACAGACCTTTTAATCTGAGCTCCTTCACGTTGAAGACGGATACGACCTATAAGGCTGGCGACAATTTGTGGCTTAACTTTGATACACAGTTTATATATCAAGATGGTTCACGAGAAGCTATAGCGATGTTGTCTGTTAAGTTCAATAATGACAGCGTCAGTTCACAACACGTATATGTATCGACACCAAATCATTATACGCTTCAAATATCAGATAACAATCACGTTGGTATTAAGGAAATCAAAGGATATTTTATACTTAACAAAGGAAATTCGGCAGATGCATATAGCACAACGTTTAAGCTGATGATCATCTCAAACATCAGTTTGATTAGAATCCATGCATCGAAACCGAAGCACACAGGAGAAGCACCTGCTGACTCTACTTCTTCTGAAGCGAGACACAAAGGCGGAAATGATTCGCTGAAATTGTCGGTTCCAACATCGGCATCATCACAAAAAATGCAAAATGCCAATGAAAAAGTTCCTGCATCAGCTGCAATAAGATAGGCATTTTTATAAATACAATAATACCATATACGATTATGATGAGATTTGTTTTTACCAAGAGTGAGCATAACGTTGATTCGCTATGTATGAAAGTTGTTTTCATGACGGTTTGTGCACTTGTCCTCAACCTGCAGAATGTTTTGGCCTGCACGAACTTTATTGTGGGAAAGAAGGCCTCTGCAGATGGCTCAGTTATCTGTTCTTACAACGCAGATGATTATGGGCTGTTTATTGGCTTGTGCCATTTCCCTGCAGGTAAACATCAACCTGGCACGATGCGTGATATTTACGACTGGGATAATAACGAGTATCATGGCCAAATTCCAGAAGCAGCTGAAACCTATAATGTCATTGGCAACATCAATGAATACCAAGTGACAATTGGAGAAACAACTTATGGCGGAAGGGAAGAAATGGTTGATTCAACTGGCATAATCGACTATGGTTCACTGATATACATCGCGTTGCAACGGTCAAAAACAGCGCGGGAAGCAATCAAGGTGATGACTACTTTGACCAATCAATATGGATATAACAGTGAAGGTGAGACTTTTACAATTTGTGATCCCAATGAAGCTTGGATCATGGAAATGATGGGGAAGGGACCTGGTAGTAAAGGCACCGTATGGGTGGCCATGCGTATTCCTGATGACGCTATATGCGGACATGCAAACCAGAGCCGCATCTCGAAGTTCAACATGAAGGACAAGAAGAACGTCATGTATGCGAAAGACGTTGTTAAATTTGCAAGGGAGAAAGGTTGGTATTCAGGAAAAGATGCTGACTTTTCTTGGAAGGATGTTTATGCGAAACCTGATTTTTCTGGTAGAAGGTTCTGTGATGCTCGCGTATGGAGTTTCTTCAATCATTTCCAAGATATGACTCGCTATTTGCCATGGGCAATGGGAAAAGATCCAAATGCAGAAGACATGCCTCTGTGGATTTATCCGAAGAAGAAAGTGAGCGTGCAAGATATCCAAACATGCATGCGTGATCATTACGAAGGTACGCCGCTGGCTTTGGACAGCGTTGACATTGGAGGTGGAATTTGGCAAATGCCATATCGGCCCACACCGTTGATGTATAAAGTTGGAGACAAGCAGTATTTTAATGAGCGGCCTACTTCTACTCAACAATCTGCATTCTCCTATGTCAGTCAGATGAGAGACTGGTTGCCACGTGAAATCGGCGGACTTCTTTGGTTTGGCAATGATGATGGGAACATGGTTGCATATACTCCTATATATTGTGGAAATACAACGCAACCAGAGTGTTACAACACGCCAGGTGCAGATGCTGTTACATTCTCAGATAAAAATGCGTTTTGGGTTTGTAACTGGGTTAGCAACATGGTTTATCCGCGATATTATCAGATGTTTGGAGACCTTCAAACAGTCCGTGATTCTTTGGAATCATCGTATTTTAACAATCAACAAGAAATTGAAGCTGAAGCTCAAAGACGATATAGTTCCAACAAAGCTGATGCAATTAATTATCTTAATGATTATTCCAACCAAAAGGCGCAAGAGATGCTTGGGCGATGGAAGCAACTTGCAATACATTTGATTGTGAAATACAACGACATGACAATAAAGCCAGAAAGAAACGGTCGATTCTTAAAAACAAATACAGGTCTCGGAGCTAAAGTCAAACGTCCCGGCTTTCCAAAATCATTTGCAAAGGAACTTGTCACTCGCACTGGAAATAAATATTTGGTTAAAGAAGAAAACTAACACTTTCAATATAAGGTTATTTTACATGCGACTTTATATATAACCGTTAATAAGATTAACCAAAGTGATATATTTAACTCATCTTAACGTATATGTACAAAATGAAAGGTTTTGACGATATTATGTGCTGTCAGTTTTCCAATAATAAACAAGGGCGGGGGAGAATGGCGGAGGCATTCTCATTCCATGAAAACATATAAAGGAGCGATTATGAGGTCGTTTCATTGCATTTCACTCGTGCGCATGATGCTGCGTAAACTCCGCATCTCGGGCGCACGTTTCGCCGTCAGCGGGAGTGGTGCTATCGCTATGGGGGCAGCGCCCCCTATACCCCCTGCAATGCTCGTAAACTCGCTTAACGATAAATTATTAAACATTAACTTAGTTAACAATAATTATATTGACGTTAAATAAATATAAATATAAATAAATAATAATATTAACAAAAATTAATGAAATATAATTGATAGAAAATTTATGTAGAAAATATATGAATATTCAGGGCTAAAGGTTAAATAAATATAAATATAAATAGTTGATTTAATAAAGATTAATAAGTTATAAAGGAATAGTTAATTAAGCATAAATAATATAGAAGTTATATAAGTTAAATTATATTAGATAGTTTAATATTTAATAACTATTTATAATAAAGAATAAATAAGATGATAATACTATAAAACAAAAATTACGCTATCTTCACAGACAACGTAATTTAAATTATTGAATTATTAAGTATGAAAAAGAATTTATCTATATTTGCAGCATAAAACTAAAAGATATGAACAAAGCAATAAAAATTATATTGATAGTAATATTGTCTGTTATAGCATTATACTTATTATTAGTAGTATCAATGGCTGCATATTGTTTTTATATGGCACTTACCGCTTAAGTGCCATTCCTACACCATTAAGTAGAGGTTGCACACCTTGCAGACCACGTCGCCACCATTTATCAGATTCATAATCATCGTAAAGTTTAGCATTATAGCCATTACGAATTACTTCTCCTAAACGCTTTACACGTTCAGTTTTTGATTGCTCACCGATAAACTCTGCAGCAGCTTTCTTTTGAATAATTTCAGACTCGATTCTATCTATAGTGGCATAAACTTCTTTTACTTGAGCAGGTGCAAGGTTATCAAGATTAAATTTTTCTAGTTTCTTTTTTACCTTGGTCAAATCTGATTCTTCTTCGACACGTCTTATTTCAGCTTTAATTTTATCTAATAATTTCTCATTAGATTTTAAAAGAGAACGGTCAGACACTTCTTTCAACATCAGTTGACGGCCAGATTCATCAGTAATAGGTTGGTCGTTTTCGTCAAATGCAAGAGATTTAGAAATATTTTCTGTCATAATTGCCAAATTTGCCTCAACGGTATCTTTAATCATGAGTTGACGTGCATCTTCTAGCTGGGTATGAGTTAACTGAGCTTCCGCTGTAGGCAAGTCATAACCTGCATACTTTTGACTATCTTTGTACTTTTGTCTGCCAAGCATATATTCTGCTCGAGCAGAATCGGCAGCAATATTTCTTGTATTTTGTTTAGTTAACAAGATATCTGCAATACCTTTAACAGAATCAATCGCAGAATGTGCAAATTCGGAAAAGGGGTCGGGCAAATCGACAGGTGAAGTTGGAGCAACATTTTGAGCGAGAGGGGTACTTTGGTTGACATTAGAAGCCATGGCACCGTTTTGGTACAAGTACGGATTGTAGCCAGCATCCTCAATTCGTTCACGAACATTACTTTCTGTGTTCCATTCTTCGTTTCGTTGATTCATTTCACGCTGAAAGGCCATAGCACGTTCATTGACTTCGTTTTGATGCTGTTTCTGAGCCTCAAACATGGCCCATTGATTTTGAATAGCACGTTTTTGTCGCTTGTTAGCACCAAAAGCTCCAACCATACCGTTTAAAACACCTGCACCAGCAGTTATAAAGGGGGCAATAGGTAACATATTATTAGAATTATTTAAAGTATAGGGTACCCGAAAATTCGGGTCCCCATACATAAAAGGTGAAAAGGAATTTGACATAACTAATCAGTAGATTCAGATGCATCAGTACCTGGAGCAGAAGATACTTCTTCCTTACTTTCATCATCAAGATTTGTGTAAATTTCATTTTCGAAGAAATCACGAACCTTGTCAATGTCAGTAAGTGTAGTATTGTACCTGCTTGGTAACATGTTCATTAATTCTTGGTCACTAAGATTATTACGCTTGCTTGCTGGCATCTTTTGCATAAAGGAAAGGATGCGTTCTTTTTCCATTGAGGATACATTGGGAGATATCAGTTTATCAACCATATTATCAGGATTTCCTGTTACAGGGTCAGTCGGGAATAGAACATCACCAAGTTTATTAATATCCGCACACAAGCTGGGATTAGATGGTTTATCATTAACCTGTAGCGCAACATATTTTTGTTCCTGCGTGAAATTAGGCAAGAAAACATCAATGTCTGTAAAAATAGATTGGGAATTTTTAACTTTTTCCATAATTTATTACTTAAATACGAGGTTCACCATTTTCTGACATATCGCTGACTTTCTGAACATTAAATTGACAACCACCGAAGAGACAATCAGTAAGTTGAGAACCATTATAGTTGACAGCAAAAATAGAATCAAGCCATTTAGGGTTAATCTTTAATGATGCAATGTCAAAAGTTTCTAACGTTTCGCCTGAGCGACCGCGACCAACCGTCCAATAACTGAGTGGCTGACCATTAGCGAACTGACCGTGGTTTATATCTAACGCTGTTTTATATTCACTATATCTTGGTTGCCAACCTTTAAATTTTTCTTTCTGATTTCCACTATCAGAAATGAAACGTGTCTGTAGAGGTTGCATACCTAAATCTTCGAATTCTGGCATAAAGAAATCACCACGACTAAGTTTTGTGACAAATGGGTCTATTCGAGTTGCGTCATACTGCATATCAGGAACGAGAGAATAGATACACATAAGTATGCCATGCTCGTGGGCATCAAATTCAATATGGCCTGTACCACTTCCTTGCGCTTTTCCTGTCACACGTCCGAGATAACCACCATGTTTAATACTGACACCTTGCTCAGGTGATGCAGTTGTACCACTCATTTGGGTTACATCACCTACCTGTATGTTAGAATCAAAACCGCCAAGATAATTGACACGTCCGTCACGACCTTCACTGACTTCATAGCCAAAATGTGCTTTTATTTGTTCTGCATAAGTTTTACCAGCGCGTTGAGTAATACGCATGAGTTTGTCTAATGCAAAAGCATTACGAATGGAAGAAACGTCAAGCATACCACGTAAGTTTTCGCCGTCTTTAAAAGTAGGGAAAGTAATGTTGGTATATTCCCAATCAGCTTGTGTAAGAACGTTTTGTTCACCTTGTGTGAAAAATTGTTGCCTTGTATTAGAACCTATACCGTTAAAATCAGGGTTCTCGAAATCGAAAAGTGGTGTTGGGCGAAGATTAGTGAAGTAATCTAATTGGGCATTTCGATAGCGAAGTTGACCAAAACGCTTAAAGATACCTAAGCCGGAAAGATTATCTTTAACATCATCTAAACTAAAAGATTCAACGTCAGGAGCTTCATAGGATGTATTACGGTAAAAGTCAGAGTAAATCTTTTGGTAAGCAGCTAAACGAAAAATACTTAATTGTTCAGAGTCATTTAAATTCTTATTAAATGCTTCTTTTCTTTCTGAGCCGTCCGAATTTATATAAACACCATAGCCTAATAAATCAAGTAAGCGCAAGAAATTGTTAGAAGATTTAAAGCCAAATATGTCTAAACTATTTTGTAATTCAGCTTGTGGTCTAGATGTTACGAATAGTTCACTTATAGCTTTACGTTTGAAAGAGGGTACTTTGAGAGGTGCTTTTTTGTTGTATTGATTAGCTTGCAGTATTGAGCGATAGTCGTTCATACCTGTAATAAATTGGTCGAACGGGTGCCATAGTTGCGAGTATGGAACAAAAAAGAATTCATACACACTACGCATGGACATAAACGCAGCAGAGTTCATAGGCAAACAACGCATGAAGTCTGTTGCCTGTATACTAACATGGTCATGGGGTATCAAATCCATGGTCATGACAGGTAACAACATGCCAGCGTGAGCGGTAAACAAATGTTTCTGAGACAGGTCAAAAGCATTGCGAGGACGATTGGCTCGGCTTGCTTTGATTAAAGGAATTTTTTTTGACATAATTTAATAAATTAAACGTTGGTTATTAATATAAGAGTTGTTGAACTTTTTCTGTTTTGTAGACTTTAATAAACGTTGTTCTTGTTGGTTGACGAATGTATTGAAATATAAACTTTTTTCAAAGGATTTATTTAAGGGTTTCATAAACAGATTATGCTTACTAACATAGCGTTGAACATACGAAATTACATTGTTGTTTGATTCTCCATACTTATATGATTTCACGTTACCAATTGCGCACTGAACATCTTCATACATAGTAGGATAGCAATGGAGTAGGGCAGACTTCATACCAACAGACTTAATTAAATCGTCTTGTAACTCATAGAAATTCTTTAAAATATACATTTTACGAAGTAGCAAATACTTATCAAAAAGACAAAGATAACTAACAATAGCATCTTCGTGCTGAAAGTACTTGGTGAAATTAAGAACTTTGGTTTGCATAAACGCATTTTTGGTGGCATACCAATTTTGGTCAGTGTCCATATCAAGTCGGTAATACTCTTTACTATGATGCTGACGTAGAAAACTACGATATTTAAGATGAGGAGCAACATGTAGATAATGATTGATAACACGCAAGCTATCAGGCGAAGAAAATCCGTCAAATACTTGCATAGCTTGTTGATTATTTTCTTTAATAATAAGGTCATAAATTTCAGAAATTAAATGGTTTTTCCACACTTCAATGTGGTTTGAATAAAACGAATATAGTTGTAGTTTAACATCATTAGCAAGAGTGCTATATCCGACACACTTTCTGAATAGGGAAGATAGAGTACTTTCGGGAAGTGGAACAGCAACTGTGTTAAATTGGCCTGTTTTATCGTCATATACTTGTTTATCAGTTGTATAAGTTCCTCGGTAGATGTTTTCGAGTATTTCTTGCTTATCCACTTTGAGCGAGCCGATAACAGGATTTTTAGACTGAATGTGGAACGGCTTTGTTTCGCGTAATTGAAGAACTTCAGGTAAACGAGCATTGCCAGCAACATAGGACGCAACGTAATATGCGGTATTGGGGTCACAGAGTTTAATGTAGTCTGCGGTAAGAGAAATACTCGCAAACGGCCGAAACTTAAAACGGTTAGTCGCTCCTTGCTGCCGTTCAAATTTACCCCACGAAGAAACGATAAGACTTTTAATTTTGTCCAATATTTTTTTGCTATCGAAGAAAAGGATACCGTGGTAATGCGAACGCAGGGTTGTGGGTCCATATTCCGAAGATATATAATATCTGATTTTGCTTTCATCTTTAGTTATTTTAGGTAGGTTAGAAATGCGCCAACGTAAACGCTTTAAGAAGTTTTGAACATCTTTTTTACAAACGACACCAAAAAGGTAAATATCCTCATAATTTTCAATAGGAGGAATATAAGTACTTTCATCAAATTGATAAAGGTCTTCATAAGATTCATATTTATTTAATGGACAGGAGTTTGTGAGCATATCGGAAGAAGAATCATCTACAAGACGGCCAATGGGACGATATTGGATAACATCGTTGGAATCTTGAAATACTTCATACTTTGGTAAATGCTCATTGTCATACGTTAAAGTGAAAAATACACTATATTTATGTTGCTCAATTTCGGCTCGAACACGATTCGATAGAGTGGTAGCTTTTTGATTCAAACAGGCTGTACACTTTTCGCAGCTACAATACATCCATCCGTGCAGGGAGGGGTTGTAGACTTTACGAGGGTTTAGACAATTACCTACAATCTTTAAATGCGCTGGGTCTATCATACTTTATCGCACAAATCGTCAGGCTGACGTAAATCAACTATTGTAAGGTCATCACTGCCAAAGTAACACTGCAATCCAGCGACATGACCTGAACCATCAAAATACAAAGCTGCATAACCACAAGCACCACAGCGTGTAAAATTGTGGTATATTGGGCTTGAATTTTTATCACTTGGTTCAATACAAAACATAAATTTTCATTTTGGAGTTGAAATAAATTTTACAAAAGGATTATAATTATATAGGGGGTAATAACTATCATCTACAGGACAATAAGCTAAAACGGTAGCATATTCATCTCGAGCAACATTACAAGCTATAGTTAAAGCATTATTAACAAAATGTTCTATCTTCATACTTTTAGCAAGAATAGATTTACGAGAAACAGGAACACAACAACGAATAAAAGTATCATCTCTTAAAATGGCGACATGATAACTTTGGGCAACAGGATGTAAATTACGCATAAATTATTATATTTGTAGATGTTATTAAATTGCTGCAATATTACAAAGAATTTTCAAGATAACCTTTATTATGGTAAATACAAAAAAGTTCACTAGATAACTCACAGACGACTGAGAAAAAAGTTAAGGTGAATCAGGCCTGTTCTTGTGTTAATCTCTCTTAAAATTAGTGTTTAGTTCGCCCATTTCATCAGATTACAATGAAAAATGAGTACCTTTGCAGCTGATTTAGTCCGTTAAGGCCAGAATAAGTACTGATTAGTATCAGTCGCCTTGCGGAAGAAAACCGTTTATTAATAAATAATAATGTACGCAATCGTAGAAATTAACGGTCAGCAGTTTAAAGTTGAACAAGGAAAAAAGCTTTTTGTTCACCACATCAAAGATGTTGAGAGTGGAAAAACTGTTGAGTTTGACAAGGTACTCCTGGTAGACAATGAAGGAGCTATCACTGTCGGCACACCTACTGTAGAAGGTGCAAAAGTAGTAGTAGAAGTTGTGAACCCTCTTGTGAAAGGTGACAAAGTCATCGTTTTCAAGATGAAGCGTCGCAAAGACTATCGTAAGAAGAATGGTCATCGCGAGCAGTTCACTGAAGTAGAAGTTAAACAAGTAATCGCTTAAATTTTAGGAGGAATTCAACAATGGCACATAAGAAAGGTGTAGGTAGTTCTAAGAACGGCCGTGATTCAGAATCGAAAAGATTAGGCGTAAAGATTTGGGGTGGTCAAAGTGTCATCGCAGGCAACATCATTGTTCGTCAACGTGGCTCTAAACATAACCCAGGTCAGAATGTAGGAATGGGCAAAGACGATACACTATATGCTTTAAGTGATGGTATCGTTTACTTCCAAAAAGGTCGTAAAGACAAAAGTACCGTTTCTGTTCTTTCAGAAGAAGCTTACGCAGAAAAAATGAAAAAAGCAGAAGCTTAACAATTTTCAAACTTATTCCAAACAAACAACAGGTTTCCCAATTCTCATCCGAGGATTGGGATTCTTGCTTAAGAATCTTTCGCAACAACACATTATTTTTTATTTTTTCTATGAAATGTAATAGCTTTCACAAGGTTTTGTAACGCCATGCCCTTATATTTGGTAAGCATCCAACATTAGCCGCCTTTGTGTGGCTTTCCTACTTTCCTACATTTACCCAAAAACTTATCTTCCCTCTATATTTCCTCTTCGAGCTCAGGGCTCACACTGGGTTGCATCGCCGGCCATGTCGTTGGTTAATTTGCAAAGCGAGGTCATATGCCATCACAAAGATAGTAGCCTTTCCATGTCCGGTATATCGTGTCATCCGTTTCAGGCGGATGTTTCGATTCTGTTGTCGAAGTCCTGGTACGGAACGTTTTCTCCGAGAATGTGACATGCGCAGACGAGTATCTTACGTCCGATGGCTACCTGTACTTTCATCTTATTCTTCTTGCGGACTTGTGTCTGGTGATAGGAAAAACGGTTGAAGAAACAATCTTTGGTTCGGCTTGCGCCCCATGAACATTGGATGATGGTGCGTCGCAGGTATCGGTTGCCGTGCGTGACACGGCGTGACTTGAAGGTTCCGTTTGACTGGTTGTTGCGTGGTTTCAGTCCGCTCCATGAAGTAAGATGGCCCGCCTTCTCGAAGTGTGTCATGTCTGTTCCGATTTCTGTAATCCGTGATGTGGCTGCTCTCATCCCCACTCTCGGGATGGTCTGAAGATTTTGAAGGGCTTCGGCGTATTCATTCTCGCAGATTTCCTGCATCCTGTCTATACATTCCTGCTTGTGCCGCTCTGCCATGTCTATCTCGGCCTTGAGCTGGCGCATGATGTCAATGTCGCATGCCGTGATGCATCCAGTGAGCGAGGCTATGATGACCTCTATGCCATGGTGTTTGATAATCCGCCCGTGGACTTCTCCGGCGAGCGTCTCGGGATCTGACATAACGCAGCTATATTGCCTATCATCATAACCGTCTGTGAAAGGAAATTTTTGAGACCAAAGCCATGTGAGCTTTGGTCTCAAAAATTCATTTCTTATTGTTTTGCAACCTTCAGTTTGGCAGGCTTCATTCCTGCAGAACAGTCGATGGTGAAGACGTAGGTTTCTCCATCTTTGATTGTTGCATCGTCGGCGATAGCGATATTGCCATCTTTCTCCTGAACTTTGAAATAGGGATTGTCGGTAACGAGATAATGGTCGGAACCAGCTTTACCGAATTCCACACCCCAGTTGGGCTGACCGAAGAACTTGAAGTTGATATCTTTGGCATTCAGTTGCTGTCCGATGGTCAACGTCACTTGGTATACTTTATCAGCTATGGGAGCCATGGCCACATCAACATCTACCCCAGTCCACCAGCCATGGTTGATGGCTTTCCATGTAGGCTTGTTCACGCCTTCGTTTCCGATGATCCATATACAACCTGTGCCGTCGGGTTGTAGTGAGGCTGGGTTGCCATTCTCTGCCAGCGGATGTATGCGGAAGTACTTCTTCTCGAAGTCTGCCGTGAGTGAATAGCTTCCCGTGTGGGCTTTGAATGTGAATGTGCCGTCGTTGTTCCGGCTCAGGAAATCTGGGTCGTAAAACCATTCGTCTGATTCAATCTTTTTTAGATGTTGCAGAAGGATTCCATATACATGATACAACACCTTCGGCAGGAACTGTTACCTGGAAGTTGTATGCACCGTTGCTGACGGTTATCATCTGGTCGTGGCCACCGCTGTTGGCCAATACGATGCCGTAGGTGGAGTCGGGATTGCGGAATGTGGCATAGTCTACATCCTTGATGTGTGCGCTACGGCTTGAATCTTCTATCCGAACAGCTCCGGGGCGCACAACGCTGGATATATGGCTGATGATGTAGTAGTGAGAGTTGCGATGCAGCGTCTTATAGTCCGATGCAATGTCTACAGCGCCGTAGCAAGTCTGACAGCCTCCGTCGAGGTTGGGCCCCATTTTCTCATCGAGCATCAGATTCCATACCAACACAGCCTTGCAGTGTCTGTTCACTGTTCCCAAGATGACGTTTTTCATATCGGGCAACAGTCTGGCGGAAAGATTACGCCCGTTGTTCCACGTACCGATGGAACTCTCAGAGAAGATGAGTTCCTTGTCGGGAGCCTTGGTATAGATATCATCCAACTCGGTATTGCTTCCACCATAGTCGTGATAGGCTGCACCAACTACATATTCAGACCCTTCGAACTCGTTGCCAAGCGCGTTGTATATCTTGACGGGATAGTCTTCCTGATCGGCCATATTGTCGTAGTCGTAGTTGTGGTCGAAAAGGTAGATCTTGGTCTTCAGCGCATTCTTTTTGAAAGCTTTGGCCAATTCTTTCACAAACTCTGCCTGTTCCTGCCAGGGCATATAGGTCGAGGCGCAGTTGGCTCTGTTGAGCGGCTCATTCTGTGGGCTCACTGCATAGATGTTGATGCCTTCAGCTTTCATGGTCTGTACAAACTTCACGAAGTAGTTGGCATAGTCGGTGTAATGATCAGGATTTACATGTCCGTCAGTCCATGAGTCGAATGGAGCCTTTGTCTTCAGATCTTTTACTTTCATCCATTTCGGACAGGTCCATGGTGCTGCCACAATCTTGAGCTTGGGATTGATGGCAAGAATCTCCTTGAGAATGGGAATCACGTAGTCAGTCTCGTCTTTATAGAGACGGAAATATTCAAGTCCTTTCTCGTCACACAAGGTGTATTCGGTGCTTGAAAAGTCGTTGCATCCGATAGATATTCTCGCATAGCTCACTCCGTATCCTTCAGTTTCCGAATAGGTGCGTTTCAGAAAATCGGCTCTGTCTGCAGCATTCATGTGAAGGAGATTGTAACATGTGCTGTAAGTGATAGCAAAGCCAAATCCGTCGATTTCTTGTCCTACTTTCGTGTCATCGATGAGAATGGTTGACGGAGCTAAAGACTCTCCGGCTTTCAACGAAATTTCCTTCTGAGCCAGCTGCATGAAACCGTCGGATGTTGTCGTGAATGTTTTCACCTTGTTGGTTTGAGGAACTGGAGAGGGTGTGGGATTCTCCTTCTTAACTTCAGGCTGAATATTGAGACCACTGTCCACTGAGCATGCAATAGACAAGAAAAGGCTGGCACTGAGAAGCAGTGAAGTGATATACATATTTTTCTTTTTCATAAGTTTATTGATAATTGATGGGGTTGGAATTAATAACCGGGGTTCTGACGTAGGTTATCATTCTCGTCAATAGCCGACTGAGGTATTGGATCAAATAAGAGTTCTCATCAAACGTTCTTGCCTGTGGTAGACGTCCTTCATCTCTGCTGTTGAGACTATTCATGACAATTTCTAAAATGTTTTTAGTTATTGACAGATGTTTAAGTATTTATTTTGCAAATTTAATTAATAGAATCAAACTAATTAGGTGTTCATCAAAATGAATGGAGCAATCATAGCATGCATCAACATGACTCCCCTATTTATTTAATTTTCTCCAGAAAATTGTTTGATGCGTTGCTCTTCTGCCAGCTTACAAATCAATAAAACACCATCTTTTTCTGCGACAATACAATCATCAAGTCCTTGGATGACAACTTGTTTGGCCTGTGTAGCATGTACGATGCAATTATGAGTGTCATACAAAGAAATATTCTCTCCGATGATACCATTGCCGTACAGATCGCGCTTAGTTTGCTGAAGCAGCGAACTCCAGGTACCCAAGTCACTCCATCCAAATTCTGCCGGACACACAAAGATTTCTTCAGATTTCTCTAAAATCGCATAGTCTACAGAGATGTTTTCACACGCACCATATCGTTCATCGATGACGTTTTGTTCTTCTTTGGTGCCATAGATGTCCATCATGCTCTCAAAAATCTTGGCCATTGCTGGTACATATACCCTGAAGGCATTGACGATTGTTTTGACGTTCCAAATAAAGATGCCAGCATTCCAAAAGAAATTGCTCTGCTCGATATATTCTTGTGCTGTCTGTAAATCTGGTTTTTCCCTAAATCTGTCAACCCTGAAAAGTTCTTTGTTACGCAACGAACTGGAAGTTAAATCAGCTTGGATGTATCCGTAACCCGTTTCTGGTCTGTTGGGCTTCATTCCCAACGTGATGATGGCATCTGTTTCGTTGGCGAAAGTTAAACAAGATTTGATGACTCTTTGGAATTCAACTCCATTGGTGACGACATGGTCACTGGGCGTCACAACGATGTTAGCTTGTGGATCACACGACTTGATACGCCAGCTAACGTATGCTATACAGGGTGCCGTATTACGGCGCATGGGCTCCTGAAGGATGTTTTCAACAGGGACATCAGGAAGTTGTTGACGCACAAGCTGAAAGTATTTCTTATTGGTCAAAATCCAAACGTGATCGGGAGAACATAGTCCACTGAATCTTTCTAACGTGAGCTGCAAAAGGGATTTGCCAACTCCTAACACATCGATAAACTGCTTAGGTTTATCGCTTGTGCTCATGGGCCAAAAGCGACTCCCTACTCCACCTGCCATAATAACCAAATGGTTGTGCGTCTTTTCCATATATAACCAAATATTGTTTTCTCATGCAAATATAGTGATAATAAATCACAAACGACAAAAAATGATGTAAAAACGTTGACATTCAATCGCTATTCTCAAATCAATATGCTATCTTTGCAAGTGTATACATTATATCTGTATACCTTAAATTATACTTACATCGAAAAAACTAATATTATAACCATAACATGATGAATGACTTAAAAACTATGAACCGTGCGGCAGACAACATCAGAATTCTTGCTGTCTCCATGGTAGAAAAGGCAAACTCTGGCCACCCAGGAGGTGCTATGGGCGGTGCTGATTTTATTAATGTGCTTTTTTCAGAATACTTAGTGTACGATCCAGACGATGCAACTTGGGCTGGAAGAGACCGTTTTTATCTTGACCCGGGGCACATGTCGCCCATGCTTTACGCCACACTTGCCTTGCAAGGCAAATATACGATTGATGAATTGAAGAATTTCAGACAGTGGGATTCACCAACAACGGGCCATCCAGAACGGGACGTCACACGTGGAATAGAAAACACATCTGGGCCTTTAGGTCAAGGACACACCTTCGCTGCTGGTGCAGCTGTGGCGGAAAAGTTTTTGGAAGCCAAGCTCGGAAAAACCATGATGCAACATAAGATATATGCATATATATCGGATGGCGGCATTCAAGAAGAGATTTCCCAAGGAACAGGCAGGTTGGCAGGTGCGTTGGGACTGAACAATCTCATCATGTTCTACGACTCTAACGACATTCAACTCTCGACTGATTGCGATGCTGTAACGCAAGAAGATACAGCAATGAAATATCAATCATGGGGATGGAACGTATTGACCATCAACGGTAATGATGTTACTGAGATTCGTCAGGCATTGGACTCAGCCCTGACGGAACAGCACCGACCCACGCTCATCATTGGCAAGACAACTATGGGTAAGGGGGCTTTGAAAGCAGATGGTAGCAGCTACGAGCGTAATGTGAAAACACATGGTGCTCCACTTGGCGGTGATGCCTATACCAAAACAGTGCTTCATCTGGGCGGAAACCTCGATAATCCTTTCGAAATTTTCCAAGAAGTCCAAGCATTGTACGACAAACGTCAGGACGAACTGAGAGAAATTGTTGCCCAACGCCACGCTGAAGAGAAAGCATGGGCTGAGAAAAATCCAGAGTTGTCGGCACAAATGCAAGACTGGTTCTCTGGAAATGCTCCCCAAATTGATTGGAGCAAGGTTGAACAGAAACCAGGACAAGCCACTCGCGCTGCATCATCTGTTTGCCTAAGTGTGCTGGCCGAACAGGTTCCTAACATGGTTTGTTCGTCAGCCGACCTATCCAATTCGGACAAAACAGATGGCTTCTTGAAAAAGACTCAGAGCATGGTAAAAGGTGATTTCAGCGGTGCTTTCTTCCAAGCTGGCGTTAGTGAGCTTACCATGACCTGCATGTGTATTGGCATGTACCTGCATGGTGGTGTGATTCCTGCTTGTGGAACCTTCTTTGTCTTCTCCGATTATCAGAAGCCGGCCATTCGTTTGGCCGCATTGATGGAAGTGCCCATCAAGTTCATTTGGTCACACGACGCATTCCGTGTTGGTGAAGATGGCCCTACCCATGAGCCTGTGGAGCAGGAAGCACAAATCAGATTGATGGAAAAGTTGAAAAACCATCATGGAAAAGATTCTGTCAGAGTATTTCGTCCTGCCGATGTTGAAGAGACAACAGTTTGTTGGCAAATGGCCATGGAAAACATGGATACACCGACGGCACTTATTCTTTCACGACAGGCCATTGAGAGTTTGCCAGAAGGAAACAACTACCAAGAAGCATGTAAAGGCGCATACATCGTTGCTGGCAGCGACGAACAATATGATGTTATCTTGTTGGCCAGCGGTTCAGAAGTGTCAACTTTGGTAGCCGGTGCAAAATTGTTGAGAAACGACAATGTCAAAACGCGCATTGTCAGTGTGCCGTCTGAAGGGTTGTTCCGTCGTCAAAGCAAAGAATATCAAGAGTCCATTCTTCCGAAAGATGCGAAGATTTTCGGCCTCACAGCAGGATTACCGGTCACCTTACAAGGCCTGGTTGGAGCCAATGGAAAAGTCTTTGGACTTGAGAGTTTCGGCTATTCTGCACCTTATAAGGTATTAGACGAGAAGTTAGGCTTCACAGCGGAGAATGTGTACAAACAGGTAAAAGAATATCTATCTGAATAATTTTGTCATGGAAATCAAGACAGTTGGCCTCGCATGTGATCATGCTGGCTATGAAATAAAAGAGTTTATCAAGCAGTACCTTGAAGAGAAAGGTATTGCATACAAAGACTATGGCACCAACAGCACAGCTTCTTGTGATTACCCCGATCACGCCCATGCCTTAGCCAATGGCATTGAGCGGGGTGACGTCTATCCCGGTATCGGGGTGTGTGGATCGGGAGAAGGAATGAGCATGACGCTCAATAAGCATCAAGGAATACGTGCCGGACTGGCTTGGTCACCTGAGATTGCTCACTTGACTCGCCTCCATAACGACGCCAACGTGTTGGTTCTGCCGGGAAGATTTGTTGACAAGGAGACGACAAGAAAGATTCTTGACGAGTTCTTCTCTACCGATTTCGAAGGTGGAAGACATGCTCGCAGAATAGCAAAAATACGTATTCAATAACGTGAACATCAGGAGAGCCCCTTTGGTTCTCTTGATGTTTTTTATTTCTATCTACATCCTGATGAGCGAAAACGATTATCAATTCGAGATATGCGCAAACAGTGTTGAGAGCTGCTTGGCTGCTCAGGCTGGTGGTGCAAACCGTGTTGAACTGTGCGCCGGTATTCCAGAAGGTGGCACAACGCCTTCTTATGGTGACATCAAGATGGCAAGAGAACACCTTAATAAAACGCGTCTGCATGTGATCATCCGACCACGTGGAGGCGATTTCCTATACTCACCGCTTGACATCAAGTGTATGTTGGCAGACATTGACATCTGTCAACAACTGGGTGTAGATGGCGTCGTGTTTGGTTGCCTGACCAAAGATGGTGGCATTGACATAGAAAACAACCAGCTACTTTTATCGCATGCCAAAGGAATGTCTACGACTTTCCACCGAGCCTTTGATCGATGTAAGAATCCTTTTGAAGCTCTTGAACAGCTGATAGAGCTTGGGTTCGACCGCATACTGACATCCGGACAGCAGCCTACTGCGGAACAAGGTATCGAAATGTTAAAGCAATTGCAAGACCGGGCACAAGGAAGAATCAACATTCTTGCTGGTTGCGGCATCAACGAAACAAACATCGCACACATTGCCCAGTGCACCCTTGTCAAAGAATTCCATTTTTCTGCCAGAGAAAGTGTTTACAGCCAGATGGAATACCATAACCCATCCGTTTATATGGGAATGGCGGGTCAGGATGAAATGACCACGGAGGTAACAACAGAAAGGCGTGTGAGAAACACGATACAAGCACTTCTTCATTCAACAAGATAATCCATTCAACCTATGAAAAAAGCAAGCCTAATCCTTTTGATGCTATTGTGTTTCCAACTCTGCCAAGCATCTTTAATTTTCAAAGACAACGAACAGCGACAAGAGGTCCTTCAAACTTTTAATGAAAGAATGAAACAAATAGGACCCAAATTCTTTGATATCAAGGGGTTAAACTTGACAGATGACGAACTGGATGCCTTGCATTTTCTGTATGCTTACATGCCTGTTGCCGACATCACTGACTACCCTACTCGTTTTTATGTAGAGAATATTCGAAGCACTTTCACCACGCAACGAGCAATGCCCTGGGGAACAAAGGTTCCACAGCTATTGTTTCGCCATTTTGTTATGCCGCTACGTGTCAACAACGAAAACCTTGACGATGCCAGAAAGGTTTTTTATGACATGCTGAAAGACCGCATTCAAGGCATGAGCATGCAAGAAGTAATCCTGGAAGTGAATCATTGGTGCCACGAACATGTCACCTATACCCCATCCGATGCCCGTACGCTGTCTCCGTTAGCCTGCATGAAGAACGCACAGGGACGCTGCGGAGAAGAGAGTACTTTTACTGTTGCTGCGCTCAGAGCAGTGGGCATTCCGGCCCGACAAGTATACACCCCACGTTGGGCCCACACTGACGATAACCATGCATGGGTTGAAGCTTGGGCAGACGGCAAGTGGTATTTTCTGGGTGCCTGCGAGCCCGAACCGGTACTGAACCTTGGCTGGTTTAACGCGCCGGCATCGAGAGCTATGCTCATGCACACAAGGGTTTTCGGGCATTATGACGGGCCTGAAGAGATTGTTTTGCGCACTTCTAATTTTACGGAAATCAACCTGATTGACCATTATGCCGAAACCGCACGAGTAGACTTTACCGTTGTGGACCAAAATGGACAACCTGTCAATCATGCACAGGTAGATTTTAAGATATACAACTATGCTGAATTTTATACTGCGGTAAGGAAATTTACGGATCAACAGGGCAAAACGTTCCTCACAGCTGGCAAAGGCGACCTGCTGGTTTGGGCCTCAAAAGATGGATATTACGGGTATTCCAAAGCATCTTTTGGCAAGGATCAACAAGTAACCATTTGTCTCAACCGATCGCAGAAGACCGACCTGGCGAGAAAAATCCACCCGATAGACTCTCTTGACATTGTGCCTCCGCCAGAGAAAGCACGAATACCACAAGTGACAGAGGAAATGAATGCAAAGAATAAACTTAGATTTGTGCAAGAAGACAGCATCAGAAAAGCATACGAATCAACTTTCTATCATGCTGCAGATGAGCGTGAGCTGTCACAATTGTTAGTGAAAGCGCGAGGCAACTGGCGGGTCATCAAGAACTTTTATGACAAGTACCCAGAGAAGGAAGAAAGAGTATTGTCACTATTGAAGACGCTGAGTGACAAAGATTTGCGCGACATCACAATGGACATTCTCGAAGATCATCTCTTGGCGAAGAGCAACCAATTGGGTCCAAGAGTTGAGAACGAAATGATTATCCTGCCCTTCAAACAGCAACTACAAAACGCCTTTGACCCTGCAACCACCAAAAAGTTTCAGCAAAATCCGGCATTGCTTGTTGAATGGATTCAAAAAAACATACGCATTAACCCAGATAACGAGGCCCTAAGAATTGCACAAACGCCCATCGGCGTGTGGAAGTCAAGGTTTACAGATGCTCGCTCAAGAGATATTTTCTTTGTCGACTTGGCCCGCAGTATTGGTATCGAAGCACGAAAGGACGTAGTTACTTCTAAAGTTCAATATCGCCAAAATGGCCAATGGATGGATGTTGATTTTGAGACAGAAAAACAGAAAACAGCTCCAAAAGGGAAGCTGGTTTTAAGCTATTCGCCATCTAAATATCTGGATGACCCTAAGTATTATAACCATTTCAGCATCAGTAAAATAGAAAATGGTATTCCAGTTTTGCTAAACTTTGATGAAGGTCAGGTTGACATGGGCGGCGGAACAAGCTGGAAAAACACTTTCAAGAATGGAACGAGTCTGGATGCAGGAACCTATTTCCTGGTTACCGGCACTCGCATGGCCAGTGGAAATGTGAAAGAGAGTCATCAGATATTCAACATCATAGAAGGACAAACGACAACGCTCGACTTGACACTTCGTACCTCCAAAACAGAGATCAGCGTGATTGGCAACTTTGATAGCGAGTCGAAGTTTGTGAAAGACGGCCAAGAGGTAAGCATCCTGTCGCAAACAGGGAGAGGATATTTTGTGTTGGGCCTTATCGGTGTGGGACAAGAACCCACCAACCACACCCTGCGCGACATTGCCAAGCTGAAAGACGAATTTGACCGTTTGGGGCGACCTTTCGTACTTTTGTTCGAGTCAGAAGCGGAAGCCGAGAAGTTCAAGTCCAGTGACTTCGGAGAGCTACCCAACAAAACTATTTTTGGTGTAGACAAAGACGGTGCTATCAAGAAGCAAATCGTGGCACAAATGAAACTGCAAGATGCTCGCCAGTTGCCCATCTTCATCATTGCCGACACCTTTAACCGCGTGGTATTTTTATCTCAAGGATATACTATTGGCCTTGGAGAACAACTGTATAACACGCTGAACAAATTGTAATTACGGCATTTATTTAGATGTGATAAGCACGCTTCAATTAAGAGGTAGCATTTCCGCTTCACCGAAAATGAAAACCTGATTGAACACATGTTTTAAATACTTGATATTCAATCTGTTGCCTATATCATCTTAAAGTCATTGATATTGGAGGCCAAACTCATTGACATTGGAGGCCAAACTCATTGACATTGGAAGGCAAACTCATTGACATTGGAGGCCAAACTCATTGACATTGCGTGATCAACTCAATGAGATTGAAATGGCAAGTATGTCATGCATGTTTTCAGAGGGCATCAACAACGACCAACAGACGGTTTAGGACACACCTTAGACACATCATTTTTCGTCATCTTTTCAGTGGTATTCTCCTCCAAATCCAATTGGGTACTAGCTTCCATAATGCAACCAATGCAGACCAACGCCAGTCGATAACGCGTACATGCTCATGACGCAATATGGCATGAAACATCTTGCTGGCAACTGTTTTTTGATTCATCATCATGGGATACGAGCCTCCGTTGAGCAAAGGAGTGTCTACAAAACCTGGCTTAAGATCCGTAAATTTGATGTTGAGTTTTCGGAAATTGGCCAATTGTTCAAGTGACTGAATGTAAATATTTTGCATGGATTTGGTTGCACTGTATGCCGGTGCTGGCCCTAATCCCTTGGTGCCGGCAATGGATGACACCACGGCAATGTGGCCTCCCCCATGCGCTGCCATATATCTGTAGGCGGCTCCCACCATCCTGACGAACCCCATGCCATTGGTATTTACCGTGTTCAGCTCTATATCTTCCTCAAGCTCTTGGTTGATTTTTCCGACACCTGACACGTGCAAATATAAGTCTACCCCACCCATGCGCTCAATTAAATCGTGCAGCCGGGCAGGAGCATCGTCGCTACATACATCAATTTGGGCAGTATGGATGGTTGAAGTGCGAGCTTGCGAGCCATTACTTACGGAGAAGTTACCACTAAGATTTTCTTCTCTCCACATATTCAAATAGTCGATGCGTCGGGCCGCTATCCCGACATTCCAACCGGCATCATAAAAGAGTTGTGCCAGTTCTTTCCCCATTCCTGATGAGGCTCCCATGATAATAACTTTGTTCATGATGACAAATATATGACAGATTACTTAAAAAAACGAAGTATTTCATGACATTATGGATAAAATTAAGTATATTTGCATTCAGTAATCAAAACTTTATCTCTATGAAAGATTTTTTCAAATATGTTGGAGCAACAGTCGTAGGACTGATCGTTTTTGGACTGATTGTGGTGATTTTTGGCACGATGAGTATAGTAGGTTTGATATCATCTGCGCAAGCTACTCAAAATGTAAGCAAAAACTCAGTTCTTGTTTTAAATCTTTCAGGTAGTTTGGCTGAACAAGGTAGTGATAATGTTTGGGGAATGCTCACCGGAAACGAACTTGGTTCCGTAGGGCTTGACGATATTCTTTCTGCCATCAAAAAAGCAAAAAATAATGACAGAATCAAAGGAATCTATATAGAGTCGGGTATATTTTTGGCTAATTATGCCAGTAGACAAGAGATAAGAAATGCACTCTTAGACTTCAAAAAGAGCGGCAAAAAAATCATTGCTTACGGTGACAACTACACCCAGGGCAACTACTATTTGGCTTCTGTGGCTGACAAGGTTTTTCTGAATCCACAAGGCATGATTGATTGGCACGGCATTGGCGCTCAACCAATGTTTGTGAAAGATTTGCTGAAAAAAGTCGGTATACAATATCAAGTCGTCAAGGTTGGAAAATACAAGAGTGCCACAGAAATGTACATCGCCGACAAGATGAGCGCTCCCAGTCGTGAGCAAACGCAGGCTTACATCGACGGTATTTGGTCAGACGTGCTCAAGGCGGTGAGTGACAGCAGGAAAATCAACGTGGATAAGTTGAACCAATATGCTGACAGCTTGATAACCTTCAGCAATCCAAAGGACTATGTAGATGCCAAATTGGTAGATGGCTTGCTTTATACCAACCAGTTGAAGGACGAAGTTAAGAAGATGTTCGGACTCGACAAGGATGATCCTGTCAACCAAGTGGGCGTCACTGACATGCGAAGTGTCAAGGAAGAGAGCGAAGGAAAACAGGTTGCGGTGTATTATGCATACGGCTCTATCGTCGACAATCCGGTGACTGGCAGCATGTTTGGTGCAGAACACATGATTGTAGGTTCGGAAGTTTGCAAGGATTTGGAGGCTTTGGCGGAAGATGATGACGTGAAAGCTGTTGTTCTTAGAATCAACTCAGGCGGCGGAAGTGCATACGCTTCAGAGCAGATGTGGAATCAGGTTGAGCAATTGAAGAAGAAGAAACCCGTAGTGGTTTCGATGGGTGATATGGCTGCATCAGGCGGATATTACATGGGTTGCAATGCTGATTGGATTGTAGCGCAGCCTACCACACTTACAGGCAGCATCGGTATTTTTGCCATGATACCAGATATGAGTCAGTTGCTTACACAGAAATTGGGAATCAAGTTTGATGAAGTGAAGACCAATAAGAATTCTACGTTTGGCTCGTCAGCGCGACCGCTGAACGAAGAAGAAATCGGTTACCTCGCAAGATATATTGATAGAGGGTACGCTCTCTTCCGCCAACGCGTGGCTGACGGGCGCAAACTGTCTGTCAATCAAGTTGAGGCTATCGCTCAAGGGCACGTCTTCGTAGGACGAGATGCCTTGAAAATCAAACTGGTAGACGAATTAGGTGGCTTGGATAAAGCGGTTGAAAAAGCTGCAAAGCTGGCTAAACTCGAAGAGTTTTACACGCAAGACTATCCTGCAAAGGCAAGTTGGATGGATCAATTGACGGGTGCAATGAGCGGCGGCAACTATCTTGACGAGCAATTACGAGCCACATTAGGCGAATATTACGAGCCCTTCATGTTGCTCAAGACGATGAATCAGCAAAACATGATTCAAGCTCGTATACCTTTTTATCTGAACATCAGATAATCAAGAACATCAAAACCACGGTCTTAACTCGCATCGAAACAGCGGCTATCATACATGATGCCGATTTGCATGAGTAAGACTCAATTTAATGAATGAGGACAGAAGGAGATTATATAAAGATTAACGAATGGCTGCTGCCACTGAGTTGGCTGTATGGAATTGGTGTGAGGTTGCGCAATCAAATGTTTGAAATGGGCATCCTGAAAGAGCAGACATACGATATTCCTATCATCTCCGTTGGAAACATGACTGTGGGTGGAACGGGAAAAACGCCTCATGTTGAATACCTGGTACGCCTCCTTGGTGACAGGATGAAAGTGGGTGTGCTGTCAAGAGGCTATAAACGAAAAAGCAAAGGCTATGTACTGGCGCGCGAAGAATCAACCATGCAGGAAATTGGGGATGAGCCGTTTCAGATGAAATCCAAATTCCCTAACATCTTTATTGCTGTGGATGAGAACAGAAGGAGGGGCATTGAGAACCTGACATCTGATGCAGAAACGAAAGGTGTCGATGTAATTATCCTTGACGATGCTTACCAACATCGCTATGTAAAGCCAGGAATCAACATTTTGCTGGTAGACTATCATCGATTCATCATGAACGACCAACTGTTGCCAGCCGGTCGTCTACGCGAACCGTTGAGTGGGAAAAATCGAGCAGATGTGGTCATCGTGACCAAATGTCCTAAAGACTTAAAGCCAATGGAGTTTCGGGTTTTGACCAAAAACCTGGACCTCTACCCTTTTCAATCACTGTTCTTTACGACGATCAAATATGGTAGTTTGCAACCAATATTCGGAGGCGAAACTCGCTCTCTCCATACCATTAAGAAGACAAACGTACTTTTGGTGACGGGCATCGCTTCGCCCAAGCAAATGTATGAAGACCTGAAACACCACTGTCAGCACATTCATCCATTGAAATTTGCTGATCACCACCTGTTCACAAGGAAAGACATAGACAAACTAAATGCACAATTTGAGACAATCTCTTCACCTAAAATTGTCATCACAACCGAAAAAGATGCCACACGACTGGTTGCAGTAGACGGCCTCTCTGACCAAGTCAAGAATGCTATTTATTCATTACCGATACAAATAAGTTTTCTTCAAAACGATGAAGAAACATTCAATCATAAAATCATTAGCTATGTACGAAAAAATTCAAGAAACAGCATCCTGGTTGAAAGAAAGGATGACAACAAGTCCAAAGACAGCAATCATCCTGGGAACCGGTCTAGGACAATTAGCTTCAGAGATAACAGATAGTTACGAATTCGCCTATACTGACATTCCAAACTTCCCCCTGTCCACGGTGGAAGGTCATTCTGGCAAACTTATTTTTGGCAAGTTGGGAGGTAAGGACATCATGGCTATGCAAGGCCGATTCCACTATTATGAAGGTTATGACATGAAAGAAGTAACCTTTCCAGAGCGCATTATGTACGAACTGGGTATTGAAACTTTGTTTGTTTCCAATGCCTCGGGAGGAATGAATCCCAACTTTAAAATTGGAGATCTGATGATCATCGACGATCATATCAACTTCTTCCCTGAGCATCCACTCCATGGAAAGAACTTCCCAACTGGTCCAAGATTCCCAGACATGCACGAGGCCTATGACGGACAACTAAGAACCCTGGCTGACAAAATTGCCAAAGAAAAAGGTATCAGAGTGGTTCATGGTGTCTACGTTGGCGTACAGGGACCGACTTTTGAAACACCTGCAGAATACAGAATGTATCATCGTTTAGGTGGTGACGCTGTTGGAATGAGCACCGTACCCGAAGTTATCGTGGCTCGTCACTGTGGCATCAAGGTGTTTGGAATGAGCATCATAACAGATTTAGGCATTGAGGGACAACCCGTCGAAGTTTCTCATGAAGAGGTTCAGGCTGCTGCGAACAAAGCTCAACCGCTGATGACTGAAATCATGAGCGAAATCATCAAGAGAAGTTAACACATGTTCACCGTAAGCTGATGAGTGAGTTGACAAGGCACATCCACACGCTCACGTTTCTATAAAAGTGATTGGATACTCATGTCAACTCACTTTGTAATCAATATACTTTACAGCAAATTACCACTCAAGCGAATGACAGACATTTCAAAACTGGGTGAATTCAAACTCATTGATCACCTCACAAAAGACATCCAAATACAGAACAAATCAACAAAACTTGGTGTTGGTGACGATTGTGCCGTGATGCACTATCCCGATAAGGAAGTACTGATGACCACAGACATGCTGATGGAAGGCGTTCATTTCGACCTCACTTACATCGACATGCAACATCTTGGCTACAAGTCAGCCATGGTAAACATCAGCGATATATTTGCCATGAACGGAACGCCAAAGCAGTTGTTGGTGAGCCTTGCCATTGACAAAAGGTTTAAAGTTGAAGACATGGAGGCTTTTTATAGCGGCCTACAAATGGCATGCAACAAATGGCATGTGGACATTGTGGGAGGTGACACGACATCCTCTCGCACGGGTATTGCCATCAGCATTACCTGTATTGGGGAAGCAAAAAAGGAAGACATCGTCTATCGCAGCGGTGCCAAAGACACTGACTTGATTTGCGTCAGCGGCGATTTGGGTGCAGCCTACATGGGACTGATGCTGTTAGAACGTGAGAAAGATGTGTATTACCAGCAGATAGATGAACTCAAAAAGAAACTTAAAGCAGCGCAAAAGGAACAAGACAATCAACTCATTGAACACCTAAAGAAGAAACTTAGCGAGCTTGGTAACTTCCAACCAGACTTTGTAGGGAAAGAGTATCTGCTGCAAAGACAATTGCAAACAGAGGCAAGAGGAGACATCATAGAAAAGCTCCAGACAGCTAACATCCACCCTACTGCCATGATTGACATCTCCGATGGATTGAGCAGTGAACTGCTCCATATATGCAAACAAAGCAAATGCGGATGTAGAATTTATGAGAAGAACCTGCCAATTGACTACCAAACAGCTGTCATGGCTGAAGAACTGAACATGAACGTCACGACTTGTGCGTTGAATGGCGGCGAAGACTACGAACTGCTTTTCACTGTTCCCATCACCGATCATGAAAAGATACAGCAGATAGAAGGTGTGAGAGTGATAGGACATATCACCAAAGAATCATTGGGTGCCCAACTAATCACACGCGACAATCAGGAATTCACACTACGGGCTCAGGGATGGAACCCACTGTAAATAAACTATTTGCGTATGTACTTACCAGAGGAAACTTCTCTGATGACAGACGTATATCTGCACTTTCATAGTGTGTTCTGTTTGTTAACAAACATTAATCAGTAACATTTTTTCAAGAAAAGTTTCGATGATTAGATAATATTTCTTACCTTTGCAACCGCAAAAGCAATGGTGCCATAGCTCAGTTGGTAGAGCAAAGGACTGAAAATCCTTGTGTCCCCG
>ERZ1036438.227-NODE-227-length-30717-cov-6.971202_pt1 | contig 30717 bp, 19 predicted proteins | sample MGYA00514224_ERZ1036438 | MGnify/ENA primary metagenome ERZ1036438 (study PRJEB33795, sample SAMN09464924) | human gut metagenome | host: Homo sapiens | place: USA: Stanford, California | collected 2016-07 | study: EMG produced TPA metagenomics assembly of the...
AAAGGATTTCTCTTTGCCGTACGACACAGAGAAATCCTAATGACCGATTTGGGTTTAATCCAATAGCCAATGCCTGCTTTGCCTCTGGGATATGGAGATACACGTTTGAGGCATCCGGGCTGAATCCCGTATTGCGTAACCTTTCCACTGTCGCGTTAAAAGTATCTATATTCATTGTTACCATGATTCATCGTTTTGGTATTTATTGGGGGCATTGTCTTGCAGCACAATACCCACTTTTATGTTAGCATTTCGGATAGGCTCGGTTTCCCATATTCTTTGGGAGAGAAAGTTCTCAAAGTTCTTGCGGTATTGCACTTCTGGGCGGGAAGCTACATACTGCGGGACATACTGCATGATTTTCGTCCTGTCTTCATCAGTTAGCTGCATCCACTTTTCCCTCAAGGCCAAAATGTTTCCCACAGGCTTACCATACATCTTCCATATCATCTCAAACGAGTCCATCATATCACCAACATTGATGACAGAAGTTACAGCTTCTTCATCAATGTTATTCTTATCCTTACTCTTAGTCTTAGTCTTATTCTTATCCTGCGACGGATTGCCATCGCTAACGATGGCCGACGATAGTTGTGTTTGGTTCTCTACCTTACTTGTAACCAGTCGAGACGCCTGACGTTTCAGGGCATTGGCCCTATTCGCCCGACATCTCTTCTCGTATGAGCTTTGGCTACGATCAATCTGAATACGAAGCATGCAAAAGAGGGACATCAAAGCCTTGTCCTCAAACGTTGGTCTATCCCCATTGGCAGCATAGCCATAAAGAGCCTTGAAGAGGATTCCTGCCTCTGCATCGTCCAAACAGCAGATGGCCTCCTTTTGGTCTGTAAACAGCATAAAACCCTTGATTTCCTTTTCCATAGCTGTATTATTTGGAATCGTTCAATAGACACAGAACCTCTGCATAGTTGTACATCACTCTGCGGGGGCCGACTTTTCTTGCGCATAACACCTTTGTCTTGTTCCACCGCCACAAAGTACTCAAATCCACATGAAGAAGTTGGGAGGCTTCCTCACGTGTAATAAAGCGTTCCTCATTGGGTATAGCAGGTTCTTCTGCACCGTTGCTATCAGAAGATGGGTCTTCCGTTTTGTACGCAGCCTTATGAATTAACTCGTCTAAATCTGATTTTGTCATCACGATGAGCTGGGTACCAATAATCGAATTGTGATTTTCCATTGTTCTATCATTGAATAGTTTGACATGACCAACCTCACTGCTACCTTCCATAGCATTTGTTGGCATTGCATTTCAGATTACGGTGGAAGGTTCCGTCCCTTAAAGCACAATGCAAAATTATGCTATCCAATGACACAAAGGCTAAGATAAAAGGCTATAAATCAACTATTCACATTAAGGTTCTTAAACATTCCATCATGTTCTGCAAGATGTACCATATCGTCCCAAGCAGTTCTCCCTGATTCAATCAAAAACCTCCAGCAGAACAAACTGTTGGAGGTTATTTTTCTTATCTTCTGTAGTCTTACGCTTGCTCTTGCAAGTCTGCCAATATCTTTTTCATCAATAGCTTCATGGCCCTAATTTCTGAGAGTTTCTTATCATCAAGATTTCCAGGAGTGAAATTATCTTTCTGCACACTATAATTATTCTTGCTGCCAACTGTCTCTTCCCCGAATATCCTAACAGCTTCGGCATGGGTCGGGATGGATATTAACCAATTCATATTTGTATCTGCACCGCAATAGAAAGCCTGGACAACATTCTTTCCTCCGTTCTTTTCCTTAAACAACTCCTGATAGGTTTCAAAAACAGGCTGATTAACATAATCCTTATTGACAAACTGCCGAACAAAGTATGATTTTAAGGGATTTTCTTCCTGAGTCTTCTCACTGGTTGAAATCTTTTGATCTTCTATTTCTTTCTTGTGTAAGGCAGCTTGAACTTCCGAAGTGTGATGATAAGTTCTTATTTTATTCGCCAGTCTATCTACTGGTAAGAAATCACATAAAATCCGAATCAAAGCCATAACCATTATGATTAAGGAAACCAAAGCTACCAACCACAACCAGAACTTAGCCTCCGTAGATATATGATATCCGGAGAGCAGAAAACTAAGCGTCACCACCAGAATAGGGCAGGCCACACCAAACCCTGAATATACAAACACCTTAAAGGCTTTGTCGCTTATCTTCATAACTTTTATTGCTTTATTTCTTGGTTACTTCCCTTATTATCTTGATTACTTACTTGGTTACTTTTTGAGAGTTACTTAGTTACTTTTAATTGCATCTTGGTTACTTTTCGTCCATCCTCGATCACATCTTCAACACCTTGGTTACTTTTTAGCATGAACTATACGAGCTTTAGTATCTTGCCGAAAAACGCACAAAGCCAACATCTTGCTGAAGAATGTATAGTCACTGATTATTAACCACTTGCCAACAGGAATTGCTGAATTTATGCTAAAAACTTGCTGAATTTATCAATATTCAGCAATGGGCAAAGTGGGATTGTCGCCAGACCTTATCTTACGATACTTCTGATTCTTATCGTTCGGGTGTTCTGGAATGGTCATTTCCAGCATCCCCATCTCCAAGAGGGGATTAATATGCTTCTTTCTATTCCTAGTTTGATTGGTAATTCGCAGCCTGTCCATTATTTCCTGAGCTGTACGAGGTACGCTGCAGAAGTTGAGTAAATCAATTTGTTTCTTGGTTAGTTTTCCATAACTCCTTAGAACTGAATGAGCGGCTTCTTGGTTACTTTTCGCCTTATCTTGGTTACTTTTATCTGTTTCTTGGCTACTTTCCAGATTAGTATGACGATAAATTGTGACCAAGAACTCCCGTGATTTCTCATTATTCTCAAACTGCACATCAAGTCCCGTTTCCAAAGAACGCTGAATACCACTACCAACACCTGTGTAGGGTAGTAAGTAATTCGCATTATTAAAAAGGAACACGTTTCGAGGCATAGAGGTACCTGCTTTGATGTCATCTACAGTCAGCCCATCAGGAAGTGTTCCGGGACTATGGATTTCCAATCTGTCATCAAAGATAAAGATACGGATAGGAGCTCTCCAGTTAAGTGAACGGTGTACCAGAGCATTAACGGTAAATTCTACAAGGCTAACATAAGGAATTTCCAGTTCACCTTTAGAATTAAACTCATCATTAGTTTGTACTGTGCGGAGATTACGTGTATAGAACGCCATGATGGTATCAAACTGATGGAGCAAGTTTCCTTCCATATCAGCATCATCTACCTTGTCACGAAACTGTGTTCCACCAACAGAATTGCCTACGAAACAGATACATTTTGCTGTTATCACTGGCAACCATCGTTGAGTATATGAGGCGAACAGAAGAACTGCAGCCACCGTAAGCCTACCGGTAGGCAGTATAAAATGTAGATTACGCAGCAACTGACTAATATCATGATTTTTGGCTATGGCATTAGCTATCTCATCGAGCGAGGCCTTCTTGTATTTATCACCAACAAACCCTTTCAGACCTAACACTTTTGTAAAACGGTTCTGAAGATAAATCTTCAGCGTCCTCTCGTCAAGGTCATCAACGGTTATATCATTGACAGCTGCCACATCGGGAAAGAATGCTCCACAACCAGTCATCATCTCTGCAATTTCAGCATTATCAAAGATCTTTCGCTTATCGGTACCATTCTTTACCCAAATAACCCCTTTGTTATCATGGTAGGGCTTATTCTTTCCTTCAGGGATTGTAGCCACGACAACAGCACCGCCTTTTACCGGGACATTCTCTATATCAATAAGTATGCCAGGGAGAACATTCTCTGAAGCCATACTGGTCAACATATTTGTTGTCTCCTGAAGTTCCTTGTAAGACAAAGCATTGATATTGCCCGTCTTATCATTGATACCAATGACCAATCGACCACCATGGCTATTGCTAAAAGCAACAAGTTCGCAGCCTATATCGTATTTATCATTGATTCGCTCCTTAAACTGGGCACTTCCAACCTCAGCCAGATCACGCAATGCAATCACGTCTTGTTCTGTCATAACCTTTAATATTGATGCTACAAATTTAGTAAAAAAGAAAGAATTTCATTTGTTCTTGAAGAATATTCGCATTAGCTGTACTATTTCTGTCCTAATATTGCCTTCAGCATCTCCTTTGCCTGCTCTGGTGTCATACTGTCAACATCAACAGCCTGAGGACTCGGTACAAGATTCAGCATCTTTGAGTTATTCTCGAATCTGGTCTCCAATGGATACATATCCTGATACCCGGCCGTAATATTATTACCCATAGAATGCCCCATGCTCTCCGATATGTACAACTCTTCCACTCCCGCCAACTTGAGATTCGTGGCAAAAGAATGCCTCGCCCATGTTCCCGAAGGCTCTTTGTCCCACTTCAACACTTCCTTGCAAACTCTGATTACCCGATCTTTAATATTTGAATTCTCTTGTACTGTGAGCTTTCTTCGTTTCAACTCATCCTCTTCACCTTGAAATATCTGTGGAAACACATAGGCATCTTTTTTAGGCTTGGCTGCTATCCCGTCCAAGATGAATTGCAAAGGCTGAATAATAGGCACTACTACCACCGACATACTATTACTTCGTGCCGATGTTTTCTTTCGCATAAATTCAAAAGCCCTACCGCCCTCAGCAAAATAGGTTCGATTATAAGTTAGTCTACCTGCGTCGGCAAGATTGAAGCCATTGCACAAATATTGCGCAAGAAACAATCCTAAGGAAACGTGTACACGTTTCGTATATTCTTTGTCCCACATTTCTGGGTATCGTTTCTCCTCAAAGACATGATAGAGTTCCGTCATTTCAGCGATTGACAAGTAGGATTGTTGTCTTCTTTTCCCTCTTGGAATGGAAATGAGGTCATTGTCTTTATTTGAGAATGGGTATTTGTCAGCCGGAAGAAAGCCTCGTTTAATACATTCATTCCAAACAACACGACAAGTTCTTAAATACATTCCCCGTGTTGCATCAGCTATTTTCCCAACCAGCATACCATCAATCATTATGCCGTTCTTCATTCCATCATTCCACTTGGCTATAACATCCTTGTCCACCTTGAAGCCTTCTGTCCGACCAACTATCTTCAGAAAAGAGTTAAGAGCCCACTGGTAATTTTCGGCACAGCCCACTCTATTATCATCCCGATACCTTGCAATAAGCCCTTCCCACATGCCGACAAACGACAAAGAATGCTCGTCTTGATATTCCACTCCAGAAAGCATTGTCTTAATCAGCCCAATAGTCAGTTCATGCGACTTACTCAGTTTCACGACCTTATCACGAAAGTCCTCTAATATCCCTTGCCATTCTTTATAAACATCCATGAGAGAACTTCGAGAACTTGTTACACTACAAACACTATTGAAGTACTTTTCCGTTTGAAATGGCATATCGGTCAGCTTATGATAGTACCGCTTTCGTTCTATGGTGAAGCAGATAGCCATTGGATATTCCATCGTCTCTTTATTAGTACGCTTATCCAACACAAGAGTAAGAGAACAGTTACCCACCCGATTACAGTTGATTGATGTTTTTGAAGTCTTCATTTTTCCTCAGCTATTTCATGTAATCTTGCGAACATTTTGCGAACACCGTGCGAACACCGTGCGAACACCAACGCTTATTTAATACCATTTCGCAAGATTTCATATTTTTGACGTAAAGATAGCAAATAGTTGAATATCAAGCAAATATATCAAAAAATAAAAATTTTATAAAATCTTATAAAACTATATTTCAACAGACTCATAATCTGGAGGTCCCTGGTTCAAGCCCAGGCTGGTCCACAATCAAAATAAAGGAGTTACGAAGTTCGCAACTCCTTTATTTATTTGCATTTCAATTAAAATCTTCGCCTAACACAAAAACAGCCTGCAATATGAGCCATACACGCTAATTGGTGCATGCTTATTCCATCACGCTCAATGTCCATAAATCTTCATAGGGTGAGGATGAGCTGCGCTAACCGTTGTGTGCTGATACCATGTCGTTCGTCAAAACAGGCTTGATTGCCCTGTCTATTTCAGGTTGAAGTCTGCTGCTGACACCCATTGCCCTGCGAAAGTAGTGCCAGTAAAGCTCGATTTGGTGGAAACACCGTAGCGAATGGAACCTTTGGTGCTGCGTATATTATTGATTTCTACGCGGTTCCATCCATATCCCTTGCCGTCGTTAGCCTCAACGATATTCTGGTAATAAGTCTCGTCCGGATCGGATGAGAGCGAGTCTGCGATGCTCAACCTACGTTTGGCCTCTGCCCAGATATCCCCGCCTGTATTACCATTGGCTGGTATCTCTACCATATATTTGCGCCCGTCGGCAATGGCATATACATAAGCCCCCTTGCCATTGGTGCGAGCGGCCACGCTCAAGGTATATGTGCCAGATGTAACATCAGTTTTCTCACGCTCTACCTGATAGCCCAACCCCCAATCAGAGTATCCGCTCAGATAGCGCATGCCCTGGTTGCCAGTGTAATATTCTCCACTTGAGGTGTAGTGGTTCTCACGATTTGACGGATCAACCAGCAGATACCATCCGCCCTGATTCAGGAAATCCCAATCGGTTTCGTTGATGAACACGCCATTGTGGGTGTTCTCCTTGATGTAGGCCTCGTGCCTTATATCGTCCAGTTTCCTCTCGGCAATGGTCATTCTTGCGCCAATGGCGATGCCGCTGACGATGGCCACAATGAGACTCACGGTCCACAGTCCCGCCCACATCAGGCGTTGCGGAGTGCCCATTGGCGTGAGTTTCTTGGTGTTGCTAAGTATTGCGTGGATACCGCAATAAAGGGGAATGAAAAGCACTCCTGCCATACCCACAACACATACGATGCTCAATGACGGACTAACCGCGTGTGCATAGAGCTTTGCAAACTCAACATCGCCAAACAAATCGGGCATGGTCAGCAGCACGATGAGGGTGGCCAATGCAGCTATTAAAACCAGTCCGGCAACAATACAGGCAAGAATAAAGATGCCTTTTATCAGCAGCAGGATAATCTTGAAAAAGCCAGCTACGCATCCCGACGCACCACTCCGGCGAGGTTGAGGAGTGTCGCCCTGTACATGTTCTTCGGTTACTTCCTGCGCCAAGTTTTGTGGTGTTACATCCTTGCCTTTCATTTTCAGTCGGTCTTCGGGATTCTGTGCCATCGGTGTGATGATTGAAACCATGAAGTAGATAAGCACCAGCCAGAGCGGTGTCCATGTGAATGGCGTTACGTGGAAGAACCTGCCAGAAGACAATGACGTATTAAAAGTGATAAACACAAGCAACACGCAAGCTAACCGCCACCACAAGGGGTCGCCACCAAAGTAGCGGGCACACCCAGCCAGCAGTCCGGTTATCTTCTTGTCGGTGGGGTCTCGGTATAGACGTTTGCCCGATTTTCTCAATCGTTCGAAATACGCCACAACTTCTTCCTTCAGTCGGTTACCCATATTCTTTTCCTCTGCCTGCTCCTCTTCTTGCTCAGTCGGCTCTTCGTTTTGCGGTTCCTCCTCGTCCATCTCTTTGGGATCTCCGATTCGTGTGATGATGTTCTGCACGTGCTGAATGTTGATTGCCTCAACACCTTGTGCTTTAAGGTCGTCAAAAAGTTCCGCAATGCGGGCCTCGATATCGTCGGCAATCTCTTTTCCATCGGGCTTATGTGCAAAATAACTGCGCAATGTGTCGATATATTGTTGCAACAGTCCGTAGGCGTCTTCATCGATGGCGTAAAGCCTGCCTAACATATTGATGGTGATATTCTTTTTCATAATGACTGGTTGAATAATAAATAGAACTTACTTAGGTTGTTTCAGGTAGTTGACGGTGGCGGCAATCTCACCCCACGCCTTGTCCAATTCGCGGAGGAAAAGCGCCCCTTTGTCGGTGAGCATATAGTATTTTCGCGGAGGCCCCTGCGTACTTTCCTGCCATTTGTAACTCAGCAAATGGTCGTTTTTCAGTCGCGTAAGCAGCGGGTACAACGTTCCCTCCACCACCAGCAGTTCGGCCTCCTTGAGCCGCTGAATGATGTCCGACGTGTAGGCCGACTGCTTTTCCAGCAACAACAAAATGCAGTATTCCAGCATTCCCTTGCGCATTTGCGATTTCACATTGTCTACATTCATAGTCATCAATTTTCAAGTTGATGTCACAAAAGTAGGTAAAATATAAGTACCTTGCAAAACATAGTACTATAAGTAATTACTATATTAACTTTATTTAACTAAAAAGGCGTAGTGAATATTTATTCAGAGGTCACAGCTCTTCCGTTAAAACGGTTGCTTGTTGCCAAAAACAATCGTTTGTTGTTCAACCCCAGTAGCCTTAAACAAAATGGCTGTGTTATGCGAAAGTGGTGGTGGAAAAGCCTGTTTCTTAGGGACAGGAGAACGGTTAGTGTGCTGACAATCAGAACATTCGGTGGCTCGCTGTATAAGATGGTTGCTCAAGCGCATCTACCTTGAAAACCAAAGTCAATGATATTGGCACCCAAAGTCATTGACTTTGGTGTCCAATTCACATGACTTTGGCGTTCAAACTCAATGCAATTGGAAAACAGTGTAAATGAGCACTTTGCAACCGAGTTGCAACAATCTTTTGCTACCTTTGCATCATGATGCGGGGAAAAGCGCTCATAGTAAGTCTTTGGCTGGCAATGCTCATGGTGTTGCTGGTGTTGGCCGTGCCTCATCATCACCACCTGAGCAACGTTTGTTTTGTGGAAGAGAGGTGCGAGACTGACGGCCAAATCAATGACCGCCACACCCACCATCATTCTTCCGGACAGGAATCGCAGGCAGACAACTGTCCTGTAGAGCAAATCAGACACATTGTTAAGGACGATGCGGATGTGCAACCCGTCATCCAAGTGGCGCAGCAGCAGCCTCATTGGCTGTATGCCTACGCTGCCGACACGCACCCGCATGTGCAGGAAGTCTCGCCAGTTAGCGAAACATCCGAACCCATCGCCCGGTTGCTTGAGGCGCATGTAGCCTCAAGTGGACGAAGGGGACCTCCCACCTTATCATAACCCATTGTTTTTATCGAGTGGCAGAGCAGTTGTCAACAACTGTTCCGCAGTAAGTCGTACATGTTCATACTAAGGTTATGATTAACAAGATTATCTATTTTTCCATTCAACATAAATTTTTGGTGGTACTCCTGTTGGCGGCCATCATCGGCGGCGGAGTGTATTCACTGCGAACCATTAACGTAGACTCCACGCCCGACATCACGAACAACCAGGTGCAGGTCATCACGGTTTCTGAAAATCTCTCAACGGCCGACATCGAACAGTTCGTCACCTATCCCGTAGAGTTGGCCATGTCCAACCTGCCCGGCGTTGAAGATATCCGTTCCATCTCACGCTTCGGCTTGTCTGTGGTCACCATCGTTTTCAAAGAGGATATGGGCACTTACCTGCCCCGCCAGCTGGTGCAAGAGAAGCTCGAAGAGGTGCGCGAGGACATTGCGGAGGGATTCGGAACGCCCGAGATGGGTCCCATCAGCACGGGACTGGGCGAGATTTTACAGTACACCCTTGTTCCCAAAGACACCGCCCGTTACAGTACGCAGGAGCTGCGCACCATTCAAGACTGGATTGTGAAGCGCCAGCTGTCCATGATTCCAGGCGTGGTGGAGGTCAACTCGTTCGGCGGAAGCATCAAGCAATACGAGGTGGCCCTCAACCCCCAGCGGCTGAACGCCATGCGCGTGAGCGTGGGCGAGGTGTACGAAGCCCTGAAAAAGAATAACGTCAACACGGGCGGCGCCTACATAGAGCGCGACCACATGGCCAGCTTCATCCGGGGCGAAGGACTGGTGAAGTCGGTTGACGACATTGAGAACATCGTGGTGAAGAATGTCAACGGCACCCCTGTTCTCGTGCGCGACGTCGCCGACAAGGTGGGCTTTGGCTCGCAAGTGAGGTACGGTGCTTTCACGCAAGACGGTCATGAGGCCGTCGGGGGCATGATCATGATGCTTAAGGGTGCCAACTCTGACAAGGTGGTCAGGGCGGTGAAGGAGCGCATGGAGAGTGTCAGAAAATCGCTGCCCGACGGCATCGACATCAAACCTTTTCTCGATCGGTCCGACCTTATCGAGCGTACAACGAGCACCATCGCACGCAATTTGACAGAAGGGGCGCTCATCGTGATATTCGTGTTGGTGCTGTTGTTGGGAAGTTTGCGCGGAGGTGTCATCGCCGCATCGGTCATTCCACTGTCCTTGCTGTTCGCCCTCATCATGATGCGGCTCTTCGGCGTGAGTGCCAACTTGATGAGCCTGGGGGCCATCGATTTTGGAATTATCGTCGATGGGGCGGTGATTATCGTAGAAGGAACGGTGTTCGAAATGGAGAAAAGAATCAAGAAGCACAATCAACTGGGACGAGGCGGCATGAACGCCGTTGCCTTCGAGGCCGCCTCTTCGATGATGCATTCGGCCTTCTTCGGTCAGCTGATTATCCTCATCGTGTTCACCCCCATCATCTTTCTCTCTGGCGTCAGCGGAAAAATGTTCTCCCCTATGGCCTATACCTTCTCGTTCGCCGTATTGGGTGCCATCATTCTGTGTCTGACGTATGTGCCGATGATTTCATCTTTGCTCATTCGTCCACTGAGCCACCAGGGCGGATGGATGGTGCGGATGGAACGCCGTTTGCAGCGCGTGGGCAACTGTGTGACGAGCCGCATCATACATGTTTATCACCCGCTGCTGCTGTATGCCCTGCGTCATAAAAAGATGGTACTTGCTTCTGCCGCTGCTTTGTTTCTGGCTGCCGCATTCGCTTTCACGCGGATGGGTGGCGAGTTTGTGCCAGAACTCGATGAGGGCGACATCGCCATGCAAACCTTCCTCCGCCCCGGTAGTTCGCTTTCGGAAACCATCAAGCGCGAGGGAGAGGTGGAGCGCCTGCTGCTTCAGAGCTTTCCGGAAATCAAAACCGTATGCGCACGCATTGGGGTGGCCGACATACCCACCGACCCGATGGGGTTTGACTACACCGACAGCTTTATCATTCTGGAAAAGGATCGCAGCAAATGGACATCGGCCAAGACCAAAGAAGAATTGATAGAAAAGATTAAAGACAAATTGCAAATCCTGCCGGGGCTCAACTTCTCGTTCTCACAACCGGTGGCCCTCCGTTTCAACGAGCTGCTCACGGGTGTGCGCGAGGATGTGGCTGTGAAACTTTATGGCGACGATCTCGACAAACTTGGCGAACTGGGTGAGCGGATGGTGAGCATCATCAGTAGGATAGAGGGAGCCGAGGACGTAACCCTTGAGCGCACGGACGGACTGCCGCAGATTACGGTGAAGTACGACAGGCAGCGGGTGGCGCAATACGGTTTGCACATCGATGACCTCAATGCCTATGTCAGCAGCGCATTTGCCGGAAGTTCGGCAGGGTCGGTGTTTGAGGGTGAGAAACGTTTTGACCTGGTCATCAGGCTCTCTGACGCTTACCGGAAGAGTATCAACGACCTGCGCCAACTTTACATACCGCTGCCCAGCGGGGCACAGATACCCTTGAGCGAGGTGGCACAAATTGATTATGAGTCGGGGCCCATGCAGATTTCCCGCGAGCAAACCTCGCGCAACATCTATGTCGGCGTGAACGTCAGAGGACGGGATGTGCAGTCGGTTGTGGATGAGATACAGGACAAACTCGATCAGCAACTGCGCCTGCCGGCTGGCTATCGGTTGGCGTATGGCGGTGAGTTCCAGAAACTTCAGGAGGCCAAGAATCGCTTGATGATCGTCTTGCCCATCGCCCTGCTCCTGATTTTCGTGCTACTTTATTTCGCCTTGAAATCGTTCAAGCAGAGTCTTATGATTTACATGGCGGTTCCGCTGGCTACGGTCGGCGGCGTGTTGGCCTTGCTGTTGCGCGGCATGCCCTTCTCCATCTCGGCAGGAGTGGGCTTCATCGTCCTCTTCGGAGTGGCCGTACTCAACGGTCTGGTACTCATTAATCGTTTTAATTCGTTAAAGGAAGAAGGTATGAACAACATCAACCGCAGAATCATCAAGGGTACGCAAGAGCGCATCCGCCCTATCCTTCTCACGGCTACGGCCGCCATGTTGGGCTTCCTACCCATGGCAGTGTCGGGGTCGGCAGGTGCTGAAGTGCAGCGACCTTTGGCCACTGTGGTCATCGGCGGACTGTTCACGGCCACGCTGCTTACCTTGCTTGTCGTTCCTTTATTGTACGCCTTGGAAGAGAAAGCGCAGCGAAAAACGGCCCATAGGATACCCAAAGCGGCCTTTGCCCTGATGCTGACGCTGCTGGCACCATGCGGCATGCAGGCCCAACAGCCAGTGAGTTTGCAACAAGCCCTGCAGCTGGCTGAGCTATATCATCCAAGCATTCGTCTGGCACGAATGGGTGTCAGTCGTGAAGAGACCATGGTCAAAGGCGTAAGCGAGGTGGGACTTACTGAGCTGTCGGCCGGGGTAGATGAGCTTGGAAGAGGCAATGATGCCACCTTTACCCTGTTGTCTGTCAGGCAAAACATTGACGTGCTGGGGAACAGACAGCGCGTGCGCACCCAACACCAAAAGGTGAATGTGGCTCGTGCGGAGATGAATCTCACCGAACATCAATTGCGCAAAGCCGTTTATCGCGATTATGCGCAGGCTTATATTCTAAGGCAAAGGATGAATGTGCATGCCATGATAGACTCTATCTACCAAAATTTCGAGCATGCGGCGAAAGTGCGTTACGAGGCAAGAGAAACGTCGAAGTTGGCTTATCTGGCCGCTAAGAAGAAGGCTGTTGAAACTAAAGAAAACTTCAAGCAGTCGGTGTTTGATTACCAAGTGGCACTGAAAGCCTTGTCACGGTGGCTGGGAGAGGGACTCTATGAACCCACTACGGCTCCAGACGAGACGCTTGGAGAGGTAGCAGACAGTGCAAGTCCCGTATTGACTTGTCAGTCGGAGAGAGTCAAATTGGCCGAAGAAAACATCCGACTGGAAAGGTCCAAAGGGCTTCCGGCATTCTTCGTGGAGGGTGGTACACAGCGCATTGGCGACAAAAACGGCTACTGGACATTCGACGTTGGCGTGAGTGTTCCGCTGTTCAGACGTTCGTACAAGGCCCGACAAAAGGCTGCCGCCCTGGACAGGGACATCGAAAACACGCAGCTTGACTTGCTGAAAAAGCAGCTGGGTGACAACCAAGCACGCTTGCAGACAGCGTACCAGAAGTGGCTTCACAAACTGCAATATTACCGAGACACAGCTCTTCCCACGGCCAGGGCGCAGCAACGTGGCGCGTTTTCTGCGTACAAACTGGGCGCAACCGATTACATCGGATTCATTCAGACCATGGGTGACGCCGTGCAAACCGAGCTTGATTATTGGGAAGCATACGAACAATTCATCGACACAATCATCAATTTACAATATCCAACCATTTAAAAAATGAAAACAAAAGCATATCTCATCCTTTCGCTCATCGTCCTTTTGGCAGCTTGTGGCAAGCAAACTAAGGATGCTGACGAACAAGAAAAACAGTCATCGGACAGCATGACAAAGGTGGAACTCACCGATGAACAGGTGAAAAAGTTAGGCATCAAGGTGGGGAACATCGCCGACACGATGCTCATCAGCAGTGTGGATGTCAATGGAAAGCTGGCCGTTGACCCACAGAGCGAGGCAACCATAACCCCGCAAATGGGCGGTAACGTCAAACAAATATTGGTTCATCAAGGGCAATCTGTGTCCAAAGGGATGGTGGTGGCCTATCTGTCACATCCTGATTTGGTAAACCTTCAGACGGATTATTTCTCGGCATTGAACCGACAGAGATACCTGAAAAAGGAGTTTGACCGACAGACCATGATGCTGAACGAAGGCGTAGGAGCCGGCAAAGACTACGACCGCACGAAGTCGGAGCTGCAAACTGTGAGCGGTCAGGTGCAGATGCTTGCCGCACAACTCAAACAATTGGGTATCAGTACGTCTGCCCTTCGCAAGGGGAAGCCAATGCTGGCCATTGCATTGAGAAGTCCCATCAATGGCACGGTGGAACAAATCAACGTGCAAACGGGGCAATATGTTTCGCCCGAGATGGCCATAATGAAGATTGCCAACACCAGCAATATGTATGCAGAATTGCAGGTATTCCAACGTGACGTGCCGAAAATCAAGGTGGGACAGGATGTTGCATTGAAGATTGTTCATGCCGACGGAACCGCCTGCAAGGGCAAGGTGTACTCCATAGGCAAGACTTTCAGAGCCGAAACGCAAACGGTTGAGGTGCGGGTTCGTTTGGACGGGCAGCACACGGGACTGATTGTAGGGATGTATGTTCAGGCGAAGATTGCGACAAGTAGCGAAAGGACGAAGGCCGTTTCGTCTGATGCCATCGTTGAAGTGGATGGAAAATCCTATATCTTCACGGCGGCAAAGGAAGGGAACAACTGGCATTTTGTCCCAACGATGGTCAAGAAGGTGAAGGAAGAAGGTGACCTTGTGGGCATAGAGACCAAGGAGTCGGCAGATCGTCTTTCACGCATTGTGCAGTCGGGTGCTTACTATCTGCTTTCTGAGATGAAGAAAGACGAGACGGGAGAGGATTAGGACACGACCGAAACGTGATGGATGTTTGGTAGGCAGGAAATTGCCACGCTACCAAACATCCATTATGTGTTCAACATTAAAAGAACAAGACCGCAGTTGATGTTTATGGGCGACGGTCGGTCATGAAGAACTCCAGCGTGCCGCCGGCCATGATGTCCTTGTAGTCAATGTACAGCTTATTGTAGGGCTTGCCGTTGAGTTTGATATGGCTGACATACACATTCTTCGGACTGTTGCCATGCGCCAGGATGGTAAAGGTTTTGCCATGGCCCACATTCACCTCAGCCTTGTCAAACAAAGGCGAGCCAAACATATACTTTCCGCCAGAGGGTTCCACCTGATAAATGCCCATGGACGAAAGAATATACCAGGCCGACATCTGTCCAACATCCTCGTTTCCGCTCAGACCATCGAAGTCGTTATGGTACATAGTCTTCAGCACCTCGCGCACCTTCTCGGCTGTCTTGTAGTGCTGGTTCACGTAGTTGTACATATATATAATGTGGTGGCTGGGCTCGTTGCCGTGCGCATATTGGCCAATGAGTCCCGAGATGTCTGGTGAGGCATCGGCCCCGAGGTCGCCAACGACCGTGAACAGCGAGTCAAGCTTGGTGACAAACTTCCGCTTGCCGCCGAAAAGTTTGATCAAACCCGGCACGTCATGAGGCACAAGCCATGTGTATTGCCAGGCATTTCCCTCGGTATAGTCGTCGTTGCGGTGGGAGGAATGGAACGGATTGAATGGTTCGCGGAACTTGCCATTGGCCACGCCGCGCATGAACCCGGTCTTTTTGTCAAAGTAATACTTATACGATTGACTGCGTTTCAGGAAGTAACGATAATCTTTCTTGGCACCAACCAGCTTGGCTACCTTGGCCACAGAGGCGTCTGCCAAGGCGTATTCCAGACCTTTGGCGACCGTTTCGTAGGTAGAATCGCTGTTCCATGGAATGTAACCATACTTCTTTAGGTTGTCCAGTGAGCGCTCATCGAGCATGGCAGAGGTACGCATGGCCTTGAAAGCGGCCTGCTTGTCCACGTCAAATCCTTTGAGAACGATGTCGGCCAACACGGGAATGCCTGGGTTGCCCACCATACAGTCGGTCTCGTTACCAACGAGATGCCACACGGGCAGCTTGCCTTGCTGTTCAAAGATGTGCAGGAAGGTCTGCGCGATGTCACGCTGTTTCTCGGGATGGATGATGGTCATCAGTGGATGAGCCGCACGATAGGTGTCCCAAAGCGATAGGGTGGTGTAGTTGGTAAAATTGCCTTTGTAAATCTTACCATCACTGCCCCGGTACTCACCATTGACATCCGAGAAGACGGAAGGAGCCGTCATGGTGTGAAAGAGCGCCGTGTAGAAAATGGTTTTGTCATTGAGATCGGCGGTTTCTACCTTGATTTTGCCAAGTTCTTTGTTCCAGGCAGCGTCGGCATTGTCAACAACTCGGTCAAAATCCCAGTCCTTGATTTCGGCACGCAGGTTGGCTTTGGCATTGTCAACGCTCACGGCCGAGATGCCAACGCGCGCCAACAGTGGTTTCATGTTCTGCCCTACGGAGAAGACGCCCACGCTGTCGCCCTGCATTTCCTTGAGCTTCAAAGGCTGCGAAAACTCGGCAAAGAAATAAATGCGCTGGTCTTTTGCCCAGCCTTCTGAATAACGATAACCACTCACCGTCGTGCTGTTTTCCTGCGTCAACTGGCATTTGGTCATCTTATCCCAGCCAATGCCTTGTTTAAGATTAATCTTCAAGAGAGGCTCTTTACTACTGAGTGGGAAGGTATAACGATGCATACCCGCACGCTGGGTAGCCGTCAATTCGACCAGTATCTTGCTGTCGGCCAGGCGAACGGTGTAATAACCGGGGCGCACATACTCGCCATCGTGCGAGAAACGCTCCGTGTAGGTCTTGGCATCGAATGTTGGCAAGAAGGCAATGTCGCCCAAATCGCCAATGCCGGTACCACTCAAATGGGTGTGACCAAAGCCAATGATGAGCGAATCGCTGTAATGATAGCCCGAGCACCAGTCCCACCCGCGGGTGATTTGCGTGGGGCCTAACTGCATGGCACCAAAGGGAACATTGGCACCGAGGAATACATGTCCGTGTCCACCCGTTCCGATGTAAGGATTGACATAGCGCGTCAATTGCGCTGAAACGTCTTTTGACTGAGCCATCATGCCATGTCCAGGTAAGAACAGGAGCGCTGTGGCAACGATGAAAGATTTGAACAATTTAGTATAGCTCATAAGATTTATTGATTAAAGTTTCTATGAATGTACTTCGTGCTATCTTGCAATGGAGCGAAGATGTTGATGAGAATTTGCGGCGTTACCGTTTATCTTGTTTCAGGAAATGGAACGAACCGTTGACCAAACTGAAGCCTCGATCGGTATGGCGGAGCTTCACCAAGGCTACCTTTCGAGGTATCTGCTGAGTGGTGTTGCGGTGGGTATGCAAGACATACTGCCACTCGCTGGCCGCATTCTTGAACAAATCGCCATGGCCAGTGCCGTTATAGCCCGTCAGTTGCGGACTGATAAGAGGTTCTTTGTGTTTGGTCCAAGGTCCCAAAGGCGAGGTGGCCGTGGCATAACCAACAGCATAATCGGGATTGCGATAATCGTTGCAAGAGAAGAACAGGTAATAGGTTCCATCTATCTTGACGACCGTTGGCCCTTCACATACTTTCCAATCGGCCTTCCAAGTATCCTCCCATCCCTTCTCGGCCGAAACACATTCGCGCGCAGTCTTCTCCTTAACCGACTTGAGGTTCTTATTCATTTCGGTCACAAAGATGCGGTTGCCGTTGATGAGGCGTACATGGTAGAGGTAAATCTTGCCATCATCGTCGAAGAACACGAAGGGGTCGATCTGGCGCATCTTGGCGGGAATCATTTCTTTTTTCTTTTGCTTGAAAGGTCCCAGTGGGCTATCAGCCTCGGCAATGGCTATTTGCTCATCGGCCGTATAGGCCATATAATACTTGCTACCGCGCTTGAATACCTGTGGTGCCCAAAAGCCTGTGGTGCCAAACACGTCGCCCTTGACCAGTGCCATGCCATCGTCGTTAGCACCGACAGGACCTGTCCACGTTTCCAAATCCTTGGAGGTGTAGACATCGAACCCTTCTTCTGGTGAAGTACCATAGAGGTAATAGGTACCGTTGTCAAAGAAGATGGTAGGGTCGGCCAGCGTGATTTCGTCGAATACAGGGCGCGCTGCGACTTTCGAAGGTTGACTGCCTTGCATGTGCGGCCAGCCATCTATCCACTCTACCTTATCGAGCCATACCTTACGTCCGGCATCGGGATCGTTGCGACTGAAGCCATGATACAGCATCCAGTCGTCACTGTTGTCATCAGAAATCAGCTCGGCATGGTGTCCAGGTCCAGCCACCAGCTCATTGCCATGCAGCACCACCTCGTAGTGATTGTCCAACAACGAGCGTCCTTGCTTGTCGACATAGGGTCCAAAAAGACTCTTAGAGCGGCCAACCGTGACATGATAGGTACTGCGATTGCCTTCGCAACAGCTGCCTGCGGAGCCAAACAAATAATAATAGTCGCCACGCTTATGAACGTAAACCGCTTCCATAAAGGTGCCAGCCACTTGTTGTTTGCGCGCGCCGTCCTTGACTTTCAGTCCGTCATCGGTTAGCTCAATGGCATAAATGCCGCGAAAACTTCCCCAGAAGAGGTACTTGTGCCCTCCGCCTTCGTAGTAGAATGGGTCGATGCTGTTTTGCACACCAATTTCTTTACTGATGAGAATGGCGCCATGGTCGGTGAAAGGTCCTTCGGGTTTGTTGGCTGTTGCCACGCCAACGCCACACGTCCACTCGCCACCCCACTCTGATTTGGCGTAGTGGAGGACATACTTGTCTTGTATAAAACTAATGTCGGGCGCCCAAATGTTCCCTTTCGGATTCCACTGGGGGCGCGTCTCATCCGTGAAAGCCGTACCCACAAACGACCAATCTACGAGATTGAATGAGCGGTAGATGGGCAGATTGCGGATGTTTTCAGTACCATAAAGATAAAAATAACCATCCTTGGCACGAATAATAGTGGGGTCGGGTACGCTGACATCGATGACGGGGTTGCGGTAGACCAGCGCATCATTCTGCACAGCATGGATGGGCATGACCGATGCCATGCACAACCATAACCATAAAATTGTTTTTATCTTCATCATAAACAGGATGGAATTACTTTTTCAACAAGAAATCAGATGTTCGGGTAGGAGAATACAGTTCCCAGAGAGAAGCTACGGTCCAGCCCGGTGCGAAGATGTCGTTGTAGAAGCCTTTGCCATTGCGTCCGTAATCCCATGCGGTGTGCTGAACCACTTCAGGATAAAAACCCTCCATGCCAATGCCGCACATGCGGTTAGTGGTTGGCAAGAGTTGATTCAGTGAAGAATAGATTACGTCGTACATTCTACCAAACCGAGGCTCGTTGATCTGTGTGCCCAACCACTTCATGATGTGCGGAAACTCGAAGACGAAAACATCGATGTGATTGTTCTCTACCGACACATTGCCCCATCCGCGACTGCGGAAACCTAAGTCGCCGAGCATCTGACCTTCGGCAAATGGCACGTCCCAAAGATAATACCACGACAAGGCGAAATAGGTAGCCTTGCGACATAGGTCGATATAATGCTGGCGTTCTTTGCCTTTGGTCACCATGGCCAGGTAGTAAGTAGACGTAACAGCCGCGATGGCAGCTTCCTTATCTTCACAGTTGGCATCGAGGGTTGACGAGAAATAGTCAGCGGGGGCAATGATGTTCTTTTCCACATAGTCCACCGTCCGCTTGGCTGACTTGAGATAGTTCTTGTTGCCAAAATATCGATATCCCATGACCAACGTTGACGTGGCCGATGGTGTGCTGCCGCCACTGGCATCTACGTCAGAACCATCGTCGTTGAACTTGCGGGCAAAGTGACCGTCCGTCTTCTGCAACTTGATGAGGTTGTCGAGCAACGCGCGCGTCTTTGTTTCCCAAGACTTGTGCTTGCGTCCTTGGCTCTTTTCGTACTTCAGGTAATGAAGAATGGCATAAACCGCCTCAGACTGTTGACGAATAGAGTGCACCTCCTGGGCGTTAAGTCCCTCGCGATCGAAGTTAACGAAGTCGCGCAGATAGCCATTTTGCGTGAAACCATGCTCGAGATAACTGTCAAAGATGGCCTGTCCCTGCCGAACCAAATCGCTCTGTCCGTTCTTTTCACCATATTCTATCTGGTTGAACGCATTCAACAGCACGCGACCCACGAAGCCCAACTGAACCTCACCTACCGGTGTACAGCGGTCGATGTGTAGCGTCATGCCTGAATTAAACTTCAAAGGATATTTGGAAACATACGACCTGCGGAAGTAATTGCACAGGGCCGACTTCATTTCTTCAGCGGTATATAAGGCACGAAGCGGCTTCGGTTGCATGCGGTCGAACGTGCTTGTCCATGTGTTGGCCAAGAACTCACTGAAGTCGGCGGCCTGCTCCTTGCGCACAATCCATGTCAGGGTGCGGCTCTCACCCTTCTCCAACTTCATGAAAGCCTCGATGGAAGGTGCCAAGGTCAATTTACGAATATAGCGTTTCGGCGTTTCCACATATGGGAAACCAAAGGTCAACTTAGCCACGCCGCTCTCGTTATCAAAGCCAACATAGCCGATAGAGGTCTTACCCGACACGATAACCTCACCTTCTTGTGCCGTGGTTAGTGCTTCGGCAGGCTCATCCAACTGGCGCAAAATGGTCATTCCTTGGCCTGATTTCAGGTTGAAAGCACCACTCAGTGGCGACGATAAACGGTCTTCCCGAACATTCCAACTCTTCGAAGTGTGGAAGGATGGGGCTTCTTTGGGCGACCGCAAATTCTTATGATACCAAAATCCTGGCAGGTAGAAATCGCAGTCGTTGGTGTTGAATCCCGTGCTAACCGCCCCGCCAAAGTTGAAATACACTTTCTCGTTGGCGCGGATGGTCACGGCAATCACCTCATCTTCTCCATGACGACTCACCGTCTTGGTGAGGGTTAAAGGCAATGGAGCAGAGGCTTCTAGCTTCCCATTGCGATCGGTTAAGGTATAAGTAACCGCCTTGTTTCCCGGTTGTTTCAAACTGATATGGCTCTCCACATCAGTAGCATAGGTCATTTGTGATGCCAAAAGGGCACAGGTCAAGAGCAAACTCTTCAATGATTTCTTCATAAAAAATATTAGTAATAGTTTAATAACCAGTTTAACTTTCTGCAAAGATAATCATTTCAGCACACTTATAAGAATGTAAAAAACAAAAAAGGAGGGTTTCTCACTCCCTCCTTTCTCAATGATTGTAAGCTTTAGGTTTTAGTTTTTAGTTTTGCAGCACATCAATTCAAATAGCCAGCTCACCAAACACAAATCTCTATATGAAGAAGAAATAGAATGAAAGTTGTATGAATCTTCTCGACAACACACCGTTTCACATTTGCTTATTTCACCGAGTACCTTTTGTATAACGAACGCAATGCTGGTATGGCCATTGCCTGTCAAATAGAAAAGTGGGGCTTTTATTTGGGTCGAACTAATAAAATGTTTATCTTTGCACACCCACACAATGCAGCGGCAGACGCAGATTCGCTCCCATAGTTAAATGGATAGAACGTAGGTTTCCTAAACCTTTGATCCGGGTTCGATTCCCGGTGGGAGTACTTTTCGCAAACTATCAACGCCAACCTGCTGCGCGTGTAACCTTTTTTAGTCTCTCTAAAAGTTACAATTTGATAGTTTGGTGGTTCAAAATAGCGTTGTAGCCACTAGCATTCCCTTTAACTTATTTGTTTCCTTCTGTCTCAGAAAAACATGTTCCGCCTGGCTTTTCTCAGGTTGGAGTCACTCCCAGATGCTGCGAACTGTTAAACTTTCTTAACAAATAGGGGGGGTAAAAATATTACATAAATTCTAAATACTTTTGCAGAGTTTACAAACTTAAAAAAGGCTTAATGATGACAAGAAAACATCTTTACACATTATTAATTACGTGCCTCGCACTGCTGTCCTGCGTCACAGCCAAGGCTGGTAACAGGGAATGGACAGTAAATCCGAACAATTCGAAAGAATTGTTGTACACGTACAGGACAAAAAATTATACCTATGGTAAGTATACCCTCTACGGTGAAATTACATTTTCATTTGTCAACGAGCGTGTGAATCGTGAAGCTAACGACAACTGGAAAGATTTTCACATGCGCATGGGAACCGTTAAAGATAATGGCGTAATTTATAAAACGTCCGGATATGTTAAAGTTGAAGGAACCGATGCCAATGGAAATCGGTATGATTTATCAAATCATTGTCACTTTCATTATTACAACTCAAATATTAATGAAGATAAGAATGACTTGGTAGAATTTGATGATTTTGTAGTTCAATACGGTGGCTGGTGGGATATGGATGTGCAAAGCAGTATTAAATTGTTCTTCCAAGACTACACTGGTAAAGTTCTTGAAACAGTACGAATCCCTCGCCCCATCGATAATACAGTTAAATGCTACAGCACCACCGAAGGTTCATCGCTCGCTGATCAAAAACTATTAGTGCGTCACTATCGCACCAACCTTCTGAATCGCTATAATCAGTTTAATCAGCACATGAACAAAGGCGTGATGTTTGTGAAGAAAAATGGTGACGGTACATATCTTTTCGATCCTGTATGGGAAGAATTCAAGACCACTGATGCTTACAGCAATCAATATGCCCGAAACACATACAAACAAAACGCTTTAGGATGGACAGGACAAGTTGGTAGCGATAAAGTTGTAGTAGCCCCTAAAGGTACAGATGGAAAATATCGTCTTACCATAAATGCACTCATGCCTGTTGCTACAATTGAAGAACAAAAGGACGGTTTAGCCTATACATTGTTGCAAGCCATTGTACGTGCACCAAAGGGTGCTAAAGTCAGAATGAGTGTCAAGGCTTGGGACTATGTAGATAAAAAGTACAACTTGGCTGAAACAGATGGTGCCGTCGTAGCAGGGGTTGGTATTGACGACAATCCCAATCTTACAAAAAACACTGCATACGGCACAGTTAATAAACATGGTCGTGTTGACTATCTCAAACGTGAGGCTAATGGTGGCTGGTTGAAATTGGAATTTCCAGTTAGACTGAATCAGGTAGAAAACAAAGAAGGACAAGAAATGGAAACGAGAGGCTACATGATTCTCACTTCTGACCAACCTTTTGAGGTGAGCGACATTTTTATGTTGTGGCGTCCCAACCAGCCTGGATACTACCAAACATCTGCGAATTACAACCCCAATAAAATGGTTGATTACGATATGAATACATCCTACATTGACCTGACAGCAGAAAAAAAGTTCAGCCTCTTTGACCGAGGAGACAATCTCAATCGTGTGGTAAAGGTTAATGCAAACACTACCTTTGCACTTAAAGGGCACGAACACCCTTGCAACGTCTTAGTAGAAGGAAAAAATATGCCGCTGCTTTATCTTACTGACCGTGGCGTGCTGACAAACGACAACGGCTCATTCAAAGCAAACACTGGCGTATGGATAGACAAAAACAAGGAAAAGTATATGAAGAGCGGCTATACCTTTGGTGTAAAGGAAGGCTTTACGGCTGATAAGGTGTGGTTCGATCGCAACTTCGCCCGTAGACAAGATGATAACGGCAAATATCATAGTATGTCTACCGTTTGCTTACCGTTTGACATGGATCAAAACGACCTTAGGAAATTCAATGTAGAAAAGGCCTACACCTTCAAATCTGCCAACAGCAACACCGCAACATTCGAGGAGGTGACCTCTACTAAAGCAGACACACCTTATTTGATAGAACCGAATGCGGCTATCGAAGCAGCCAATGAAACGCCTATAGAGTTTGTCAACAAGCAAATCCCAGCCAGCAACATTGCTACAGGTGACTTCATCGGAACCTACCAATACCGTAATTTGAACGCCAAAGACGGAGAATACACGAACTATATCTTTGGTTTCAATACACAGAAATTCAATTACGTGAAGTCTACAGGTGCTTCGTTTAAGCCTTTCCGTGCCTACCTGCGCTCCAAGCAACCAGCTGGCAGCTTGGCGAAGAGTATCGAATTCAAGATTTGGGATGGATCGGTGACGGGTATTGAGCAAATCGATACTAAGGATAACATACCATCACATGCACCCATCTACACCATCGACGGACGCATGGTTAGCCCAACGGGAAATCTACAACTCCTCCCTCAAGGCATCTACATTCAGAACGGAAAGAAAATCATTAAATAAGCAAACAAATGAAGAAGATATATCAACAGCCCCTTATCGACATAATTAAAATCAACGCCGAAGACCTATTGAAGGAAGTAGTAGCGTCTTTAGAAGACGATGCAGCAGGAGCCAAGAAGGCCGACTTCGACTACTCGGAAGACGAGGACTGGGAGCAGAATCGATGGTATGATGGTGGAAAATAAACATGTGCGTGGTGCCTGACAGAAGGTAAACCCACACACATCCATCAAGTAGGAGGTAAACGTTAATCATCAGCGTTTACCTCCTACTGTTATTTTTACCCGGCAATCTCTTCAGTGTTGCAGTGCAATGCATAGGATGGAAACAAGGAAGCCAGTGCCAAGGAAAATAATTTATTCATATATTAGAATTTCTCCTGATTATTCTGCCCCAATGATTTTCTTGATTTCGTTCAGTTTGTTCAATGCCTCCATGGGCGTCAGGTTATTGATGTCAAGGCCAAGTATCTCGTCACGCACCTGACAAAGCACGGGGTCGTCAAGCTGAAAGAAGCTCAATTGCATACCTTCTCTGCTCTCTTCCAAGCGTTTCACGCTGGGCTTGCCCACCGAACCCACCTCGCTGTTATCGGCTTCCAGTTGTTTTAAGATTACATTGGCACGTTTTACGATGCTTCGTGGCATGCCTGCAATCTCAGCTACATGAATACCAAAGCTATGTTCTGAGCCGCCACGTTCCAACTTACGCATAAAAATCACCTTGCCATCTGCCTCTTTCACACTCACATTGTAATTGTGAATCCTCGGGAAATGCTTCTCCATTTCGTTCAATTCATGGTAGTGTGTGGCAAAAAGCGTGCGCGCTCGTGCCCTCGGTTGCTCGTGCAAGTACTCCACAATCGCCCAAGCAATAGAGATACCATCGTATGTAGATGTTCCTCTACCCAACTCATCGAAGAGCACCAGCGACCTGTTGGTCACGTTGTTCAGAATATTTGCCGCCTCTGTCATCTCCACCATGAAGGTCGATTCACCCAAGGAAATATTGTCAGAAGCCCCCACACGCGTGAAAATCTTATCCACCAAACCTATCTTCGCACGCTCCGCAGGTACGAAACATCCTATCTGCGCCAATAGTACTATTAATGCCGTTTGGCGCAACAGCGCCGACTTTCCCGCCATGTTAGGGCCTGTAATCATCATGACCTGCTGTTTCTCCGTATCCAAGTAGATGTCGTTAGGCACGTATGTCTCGCCTAAGGGCAGCTGCATCTCGATGACTGGGTGGCGACCTTGCTTGATGTCAAGAACGTCGGTGGCGTCTATTTGCGGCCGCACATACTGGTTTTCCTCCGCCACCTGTGCAAAGCCAAGCAGACAATCCAAATGGGCTATTAGGTTGGCATCAAGCTGTATCTGCGGAATGTAGGGCTGCATGTCGACAATGAGTTCACGAAACAGCTTGTCCTCCAACATCATGATGCGCTCGTCCGCACCCAATATTTTCTCCTCATAAGCCTTTAGTTCCTCAGTAATGTAGCGTTCTGCTTGTGCCAATGTTTGTTTGCGAACCCAGTTCTCAGGCACCTTATCCTTATACATATTGCGCACCTCGAGGTAATACCCAAACACGTTGTTGTATCCCACCTTTAGAGATGCGATGCCCGTTTGCTCAACCTCACGCTCCTGTATCTGTATCAGATAATCTTTACCGTTGCGCGATATTTGTCGCAGCTCATCGAGTTCGGTATCGTAGCCATCGGCTATCACCCCACCCTTGTTCACCAACAGGGGCGGATCGGGTTGTATCTCGTGTTCAATGCGGTCGCGAATGGTCTCGCAAAGCTGCAACTGTTCGCCAATTCTCCGCAAGCTCTCGTTCGATGCTTTCATGCAGGCAGCCTTCACGGGTTGAAGGGCTTGCAGCGCATTCTTTAGCTGTACCACCTCTCGGGGCGACACTCTGCCCACAGCCACCTTTGAGATAATGCGCTCAAGGTCGCCTATGCGCTGAAACTGCTCACCCACTAACTGTCGGAAATCGGGGTCTTTGAAGAAATAATCCACCACATCCAAGCGTTGTTGAATGGGCGTTACGTCCTTTAACGGAAACACCATCCAGCGGCGAAGCATACGTCCTCCCATGGGTGTGATGGTCTTGTCGATGATGTTCAGCAACGACCGTCCCCCCTCTTGCATGGTGTCAATCAGTTCGAGCGAATGAATGGTAAACTTGTCCAACCGCACATAGCGTTCTTCTTCGATGCGAGCAAGCGACGTGATGTGCCCGATATTGGTATGTTGGGTAATCTCCAAATACTGCAAAATGGCACCCGAAGCCACGATACCGCTTTTCATTTGCTCTACGCCAAAGCCTTTCAACGACTTGGTACCAAAGTGTTTCAGCAGTCGTTGGCGTGCGCTCTGCTCGGTAAACACCCAGTCTTCCAATTCAAAGACACAGTATTTGGTGCCAAAATGGGTATCAAAATCGCGCTTGTTGTTGCGGTCGTACAACACTTCCTTGGGCGCAAAGCTGCCCAATAGTTTCTCCACATAATCATAAGTACCCTCACCCGTGAGAAATTCGCCCGTCGAAATATCTAAAAAACTCACGCCGCAAGCCGCCTTGCCAAAATGCACCGCTGCCAAGAAGTTGTTTTCCTTATAGTTCAACACATTATCCCCCATCGCCACACCCGGTGTCACCAACTCGGTGATACCACGCTTCACCATCTTGTCAGTGGCGGAAAGTCCCTTCTTACCTTTCAGTTCCTCTCGCTTTTTCTTAGGGTCTTCTAATTGGTCACAAATAGCCACGCGCTTGCCAGCCCTAATCAGTTTAGGCAGATAAGTATCAAGAGCGTGGTGCGGAAAACCAGCCATAGCCGTTTCACCACTATTGCCCCCATTGTTTCTTTTCGTGAGCGTGATACCCAAGATGCGCGAACCCTCAATGGCATCATCGCCATACGTCTCGTAAAAGTCGCCACACCGAAAGAGCAACAGCGCATCGGGATGCTGCCGCTTCATGCTGAAAAACTGTTTCATCATTGGTGTAAGACCTTTATCTTTCTGTGCCATAGGGGAATATTTCTATTGAATTTACAAAGTTATCAAAAAACGATTGGTAGGCAAAATAATTGAGTCATTTTTAGAATTTAGAAAAAGTCTTGCTCCTTTATCCCAAATTTTAACAAACTGTCATTATCGTTACTGAATTCCTATGAGCTTATGTAATTGCAAAGACAGTTTCCATTGAGGGTGTGTTTTCACAAACTGAATTGCTTGCTGCATAATTACTTTATTCCTCAATTCATCGCCCACGTCACAAGGTTGCACATACCGTTCCTCCGACTCGATGCCAAACGTGCTTATCGGGTGTATGCCATCATACACCACCTTTATCTCGTTAGCTTGCTTAATTTGCACGTTTCCAGCTTCTATAAATGCCTTTTTTGGCGAACAGGTTACCCAATCAACACCTTTAGGAATGGGATGAGTGCCATTGGTTTCCATCGAAACATAATAACCATGTATATGAAAAAGCTGCAACAGCGCGGGCGTAACTTGCAAAGTAGGCTCTCCTCCAGTGATAACAACAAATTGACAGGGCGCATATCGTTGCACGTTTTCTATAATTTGTTGTGCTGACATTTCCGTATACGCATCAAAATTAGTATCGCAAAACCAACAGTGTAGATTACATTTAGCAAACCTTACAAACACGGCTGCCCTACCTGCATGATGCCCTTCGCCCTGCAGTGAATAAAATATTTCGTTAACCTTATAGGTACGCGCGTCGCGATTCATTTCCTGTTATATTTACATGACGAGGTTTTCTATACCCGCTATCTTTGTTTCGTCTATCGCCTGAGCCACGTTACCTTCGCTTTCTTGCACCTCTGCCTTATAACACTCGTCGAATTGATTAACGACCCATCGCGCAATATTCTCCGCAGTAGGATTGTAGGGAACTACGTCGTTGAGGTAAGCATGGTCCAACCGGTCGTGAATGGCCTTTTTGATGTGCGTAAAATCGAACACCATCCCATCGGTATTTAATTTATCTCTCTTAAAAAGATACACGGTAATTATCCAGTTATGTCCATGCAAACTTTGACACTTGCTTTCGTAAGAGAGCGAAAGCCGGTGAGCTGCACTAATTTCCATACGTTTGGATACGCAATAAATCATATTTCTTGATGTTACCAATAGGCGCTGAAAGAACCGCATGGGTTCTTTCCTTACCTCTTTTAATTTCTATTTGTTATCAATGCCTTTTTAGTCTTCGTATGGTGTGTCGTCCTGGATGCCTGCAAATGCCAATGCCTCTTTGCGCTCAACGCATGTCCCACACTTGCCACACTGCTTATCTCCTCCCTTATAACACGACCAAGTTTCGGCATAATTGATACCCAGTTTTTTACCTCGCAAGGCTATCTCGCCTTTGCTAATCTGCGTATAAGGTGCTAAAATGGTGATACCCTCAAAGGTGCCAGCAGCCATGGCTTGCGAAAAACTATCAATAAACTCTGGTCGGCAATCGGGGTATATGGTGTGATCGCCGCCATGGTTTGCAATCATCACATATTTCAAATGGTTGCTTACAGCTAATCCGCAACCCACAGCCAGCATGATTCCATTGCGAAAAGGGACTACTGTCGACTTCATGTTCTCTTCCTCGTAATGTCCTTCGGGAATGGCGTCATCACCTTCCAGCAGACTGCTTTTGAAATAATCGTGCATAAACGACAAGGGAATGACGATGTGCCGTATGCCTAATCGGTCACAATGCATCTTTGCCAAGGGTATTTCTTTTTGGTTATGATTGCTGCCATAATCGAATGAAACGCCTATTGCTATACGCTGCTGGTACTCGTAAAGCATGGTGATGGAATCCATGCCACCACTCACAATAATCAAACTGTCTTTTTCCATTTTATTCCTTTCCATTCTTGTTATCCCCATGATGTCTTTCTGCCTACGAAGACAGATAATCTACTAAGTTGTTCACCAAGGGGTGGTGTACAACCAATACCTACGTTTTTTCTTTATCAATAACTCCGCTAATTCTCATTTAGTCAGTTAAAAATAAGATGGTTGATTCATGAATTTCAGTTCATTCCGCATCTTATGCGCACACACCAAACCAAAAGTTACTTAGTCATGTTATCAAAGAACTCCTTGGCTGTCCGCGGATAGCCGCATAAGCATTCGCTCATATTTTTACGAACTATAGTGAAATTGTTATAGTGGCTTTATCAAATGCTTTTGCAAAAATACGAAATGAATCTGAGTACAGCAAGCAAAATGTCAGAAACCATCCCGTCAAACGGTAAGGAAAGAACATGAAAAACAGCAGTGGTCCTCTTTTTCAGGGTCATGTATTCCTGTGGCCCCTTGAGCAAAAACAGCCACTGCATTATGTAGGTGAAGACAGCTCATGATAATGAATTTTCTTGACAACGCACCGCTTCATATTTCGCTTATTTCAAAACAACTTTGGTTGTTGGTGCAAATTCGCCCAAAATAGGCCGTATTCTTATTAGATTGATTATTAACGCATTACGTCAGCATGGTGATAATATGTATCCATCTTATATGCGTTTTTAGGGTAAAAGCATTGCAATTGGGGTGAAATATGCATGCTTTTACCTGCTTAGACCATACAGATTGACGGTCAAAATGATGCTGTTAATGGTGTAAAAACAAAGATTTGAGGGTGAAAATCGATTTTTCTTGCCGCGACAACTGCTTGTATGCATCCTCCAAGCCTATTGATTTTCTCCAGAATGAAAGTAGGAAAGGACCGTTTTAAGGCTGTTTTTTGGATAAAAAATTAAACAAATTTTGGCGTGCAAATGCGCTCGCTCGAGCAAACACGGATGTATATTGTGAAGCTCGTAAAGAACGGTTAAAGCGGGCAGATGCCATGACCTGCCCCGTTAAACTACCAGCCGTGCGCCTGCGAGGGTCAGGGCATCAGCTTGTCGTTCTCCATCCTGTACATGTATTGTTGGATGATGGCTTTCAGTTCTTGCTCCATCTTGTGCTGTTCCTTCACCTTCCCTTTCAGGTTGTGGCGCATCAGCAGGTCGTCCAAGGCATAGATGCCACGCGTTTGCTGACCGTCGAACTGCAATACATAGCCATACTTACAATACTGATAGATGCCGTTGAGGTAGTTTACGGCGTAGGTTTCCGATGCGGGAGTGGTCATCAAGTCGCAGCCGAACGACAAGAACGGCTTGTCGTAGCCCAACAGACTCAGTACGGTAGGCAGGATGTCTATCTGCTGTGCAATGCCGTCGTGCATGCCCACTGGCACCTCTCCGCTGGGATCAAAGATGATGAGTGGTGCCGAAAATCCGCCGATGTCGGTCTGATACTGCGCATGGTCGCTCAGGTTGGTGTGGTCGCTGGTCAGCACAAAGAGGGTGTTCTTGTACCACGGTTGCTGCTTGGCCGATTCGAAAAACTTGCCGATGGCCATGTCGGTATAGCGTATGCACTTGTGGATGGGCAGCCCCTCTTCGGGATACACGTCCTTGTATTTTTCCGGAATGACGTAGGGCGTGTGGCTCGACACGGTGAAACAGGCCGTCATGAAGGGTTCTTTCATCTCGCCAATCTTCGCACACCAATATTGCAGGAAAGGCTCATCCCAGATACCCCAGTGCCCGTCAAAGTCGGCATCGCCGCCAAATCGCTGGTCGGCGGCATAGTCTTGTCGGCCATAGTACGCTTGGAAGCCCACCTTGTTGGCAAAAGCCAGGAATCCCATGCTGCCCCGGTTGGCACCGTGGAAGAATGCCGTGTGGTAGCCCTCGCGCGCCAACAGGCCGGCCA
>ERZ1036438.234-NODE-234-length-29867-cov-6.889709_pt1 | contig 29867 bp, 18 predicted proteins | sample MGYA00514224_ERZ1036438 | MGnify/ENA primary metagenome ERZ1036438 (study PRJEB33795, sample SAMN09464924) | human gut metagenome | host: Homo sapiens | place: USA: Stanford, California | collected 2016-07 | study: EMG produced TPA metagenomics assembly of the...
GATTATTATCAGCATGACTTCTGCCTTTGTCATCGTGGAATCACGATGATACTTTATTTTCCAGTAGGCTTTAGCGTATATTTTACCACCATTACATCAAAAAAATTGCAGAAATCATCTGCCACACAAAACATTTCAGTAACTTTGTCCTCGGTGATCATAGCGATTTTTGTTTTGTAATTGTTTATAAATCACCACCTTAAAGTTATAATAAATTTCGCTAATCACCAAATTTATAGACACTTATAATTCGTTGAACTCACGTTAAATAGTTTATTCTTCAGTGACAGCGCTGTGTAGGTTCGTGAGTCCTGTACGCAGGTTAATAGTTTCTTGCTGTCTGCAACGATGTGCGATAATCCATTGGTATGTAATTTGATATACATCAAGAAAAGGTGCGTATTTAGGATAGAAAAGCCTTAGTAGCTTGCAACATCATGAGATAACCTTTATCTTTGCATCGTGTTTTTCATGGTATTAGATTTAAGGTTAACAAAGATTGGACTACAGCGGTAGTCCTTTTTTTTACTTCTCTCCATCGGTTCCTGTTGATGAACAGGTTCAGTTATTGTTGGCTCAACCGTTTATGGAGGAGGCAGTGACGTCAATTGCGTTTCTGTCTTTCCAACGTGGCATCCAAGCATATTTGCTCTTATTCATAACCAGCATTTGTTGTACTCATCAGGGTTTTTATTTCGTTTTTCAATCTTGTTGGGAAGATTTTTAACTAAAAAATAGACTAAAAACTTGCGTATTGATAAAAATACATTAAATTTGCGAAGTTTTAATCATTGTTGCCGCTTATAATTCGAAAGAGGGGGCAGCTGAGAAGCGCAGAACGACTGGGAACACCATGAGTTCTCGATAGTTAACCTGAAAACCTTTAAATTTAAACATTATGAATAACAAGCAGGAAAACGAAATGACTTTCGTTGAGAAGTTACAAAATGCACCGAATCGTATCAAACGAATCATCTGTACTCGTCAATTCTGGGTTGAATTAGTCATCATGACGGTGGGTATGTTTGTTGCAGCCATTGGTGTGTACTTTTTCTTGATACCCAGTAAGCTCATTATTGGCTCTATTACGGGTTTATCCTTGGTACTCGCCAAGTTGCTGCCTTTTGTGTCTGTGGGTACGATGATATTTATTATTAATGCGATACTGCTTGTGCTTTCGTTTCTGCTCATCGGTAATGAGTTTGGTGCCAAGACCGTGTATACGGCGTTGATATTAGGACCCATGATTGACTTCATCGGTTCTATCGTTCCTATCCATGAATCTCTCTTCACCACCTACGTTGCCGGACAAGCCGTTGCCAATCCTTGGTTTGACCTTCTCTGCTTCGTTCTCATCCTGAGTGCCTCCCAAAGTATTTTGTTCAGTATCAACGCTTCTACAGGTGGGTTGGATATTCTTGCAAAGATTTTCAACAAGTATCTACATATCAAGCTTGGTACTGCCGTGATGGTAGCAGGTGGTGCTATTTGTTGTACCGCTTTTGCTATTAATCCTGTTAGTTTAGTGATCATTGGCTTAATTGGAACCTGGCTCAATGGTTTGATTCTGAATCATTTCATGTCGGACATCAATTCGAAGACTCGTGTGTATATCATCTCCAAAGACTACCAGAAAATAGTGGATTTTGTCGTTCATACCATTCGTCGTGGTGTGACCCTGCACGAAGTGATTGGTGGCTACACCAACGAGCGGCAGATACAGTTGGAAATCGTGTTGACAAAAGAAGAATTTTCTACTTTGATTGATTTCATGAGTAAGGAAAGACTTAAAACATTTATTACTTCTGATACCGTGAGTGAAGTATATGGTCTGTGGAATAAGAAAGGATTGTTGCGAACGAGCAATTATTGATGCTGCCACGTCTTTTCAGAAAAGGAGCATGACAGTTGCTACTGTGAAAACATGAAGTATAATTGAAATCTACTATGAAATCAAAGATATATCTGCTTTTACTGACCTTCTATGCTATGGGGCTCTATGCGCAAGAGTCACAGCATGTAAATCTGTCTGTTGAAGCACGAGCCGACTATCAACGTGAGTCGATTGACGGTGTGAAACACAATGACAAGACAGGTTTTAAGGGAAATATTTTCAACATTCTCATCAATGGAAATATCTCACCGAAGTTCTCTTTTAAATATCGGCAACGGCTGAATGGCATTAACAAAGAATATACCTTCTTTGATGCTACCGACTGGCTCTTCCTTACTTATCACGCAAACCAAAATTGGACACTCTCTGGTGGTAAGTGGGCGGTGCTATGTGGACCGTGGGAGTTCGATCCTGCTCCTATCGATTGCTTTCAACTCTTTGAATTCTGTTACAACTTTCCCTGCTATGCTTGGGGAGTGTGGTTGGGTTATCAAACCACAAATCAAAAAGACCAATTCTTCTTGCAAATGGTGGAAAGCCCATTCCAAAAGGTGTATAAGCGAAATAGTGGCATGTCTTCCGAGATGTATGCCTACAACCTGATATGGTATGGAAACCACGGTATCTTACACACCGATTGGTCTGTCAACCTCATGGAGTATGCGCCCGGGAAATTTATCAACTACCTTTGTTTTGGTAATCGTTTCGATGTGGCAAACAATCTGCAAATAGGAGTGGATTACATGAACCGTGCCACCACGGGGCAGACCTTCTTTTTCAAGGATTGCTCTATGACTGCTCGTGTTGATTACCAGCCATCGCCACAGGTTAACCTTTGGGCTAAGGCGAGTTACGACGTGAATCATGCAGGTGTAGACACCAATCCCGAGGCATCTGCTCCCTTGGACGAACCCAATCAAAAAGCAGCCGAGCAAGCTAAACCACGCGCAGACCTGGCTTTATATGAAGGAACCGAAATCACACGCGTTGGTGCAGGATTAGAATACTATCCACTAAAAAATAAGAAAGTGCGCCTACATGCCAACTATAGTTATTGCTTTGGTAAGAATACCAATCCTGCTGGCTACCTGCAAGACAAACATTCTATTCTTGATCTTGGCATTACTTGGCGAGTGAATGTAATCAAGTAACTGTAGATCAATCTCAAGAAAATAGAAGAAAAGATTTCTTTATGGTTAATAATCTTGGCATTATGGAAGAAAAAGTTTAATTTTGCAAACAGAAAGTATGAGATAAATCGAAAAGCTGTAAATGGACAGTTTGCGAATAGGATAGCAGTATCTCAATTCATTTTTTGTTTAATAATTATCAAATTAATGCTTAAAAGATTTTTTCGTCATAAAGATAAATCATTATTCTTAGTCATCTGTGCAGGTTTCATGTTATCAACCACACCCGTGGAAATGCGTGCAGCCTGTCAAATTTGGCCATTCTCTAAAAAGAAGAAACCGGTAGAGAAACCCATTTCAACCTATAAACGTCTCACGGGACGCGACTCGGTTGAGATGAAGGGTGTATTTAATGTTATCAAGAAAGGTGACACCATTTATTACGAGATTCCCACCAAGTTGATGGGAAGAGAGTTCCTGGTGGTGAACCGATTACAGCAGGTTCCCTCGGAATTGAATGAGTCGGGGGTGAACAAAGGCATCAACTATGAAAATCAGACCGTGCGGTTTGAGTGGGCGAAGAAGCAGAAACGACTCATTGTGCGCCAACAACGCATCACGCCCGAAGTGCCCGTGTATGCAGCTATGGCACGGTCGGTGAAGGATAATTACATTGATCCCATCATCGCTAGCTTGAAGATTGAGGCCGTACCAAGCGACTCTTCCACCCTTATCGTGAAGGTGAACGACTTGTACAACGGCAAGGAGAACTGCTTGAACGACGTGTTCAACAATATCAATCTGGGCACCAGCCCCTCTACAGACTTGTCGCGTATACTCGATGTCAAGGCTTTTAAGAACAATGTGACAGCCACATCAGAGTTAACTACTACGGTTCACGAGGGCAACAGCAAGGTAAATGTCACGGTGGTGGTAAGTTCTTCGTTGTCGCTCTTGCCCCAATATCCCATGCAGGGGCGTGAGGAAGATGCCCGTGTGGGCTTTTTCACCACGTCAAACCTTCGTTACGACGATTATCAGCACAAAGTAGAGCATAAGCACTATGTGACGCGCTGGCGTCTTGTCCCTTCCGATACCGCCGCCTATATGCGCGGCGAACTGGTAGAACCGCAAACCCCCATCGTTTTTTATATTGACCAAGCCGTACCCAAACACTTGCGCCCCTATATAAAGAAAGGTATGACCGACTGGAACAAAGCTTTCGAACGAGCCGGTTTCAAGAATGCGGTGCAGGTGTTCGACTATACTGACAGTCTGGCTCAGGTGGGCGATGACATGGGCTATTCGGTGCTGACCTATTCCGCATCAACCAAGGCCAACGCCATGGGACCATCGGTCATCGACCCCCGAACGGGTGAGATATTAGAGGCAGACATCATCTGGTGGCACAATGTACAGTCGCTCATCAGCGAATGGATCATGGTGCAGACGGGCGCACAGAACCCCGATGCCCGCTCTTTGCGACTGCCCGAAGCGCTCATTGGCGATGCGGTGCGCTTCGTAGCGTGCCACGAGGTGGGCCACTCTTTGGGTCTTCGTCACAACATGATCGCGTCTAACGCCTATCCTACCGATTCGCTTCGGTCGGCAAGTTTTACCGCACGAATGGGCGGAACGTCGGCATCCATCATGGACTATGCCCGCTTTAACTATGTAGCCCAGCCGGGTGATGGGGTGAAAGTGATGTCACCCAATATCGGTCCTTACGACCTCATGGCCATTGAGTGGGCCTATCGCTGGTATCCAAAGGGAACCAATGAGAAGAAAAAGCTGGACGATTTTTTGAAAAGACATACGGGCAAGTTGTACAAATATATGGAGGCGCAGTCGCAACGAACAGCCATCGACCCTCGTGCATTGAGCGAAGATTTGGGTGATGATGCTGTGAAATCGGCTCGGTATGGCATTGCCAACCTCAAGCGCATCATGCCCAACATCGTCAAGTGGACTACCACCGGCGAACCTGGGCAAGACTACGATGAGGCTTCCAACCTTTATTCGGCGGTGATTTATCAATGGAGCCTGTACCTGTATCATGTCATGGCCAATGTGGGCGGCATGTATTTGGAGAACCTCACGGTTGGTGACGGGCAGACATCGTTCCACTTTGTCGAGAAAAACAAGCAGCGTGAGGCCCTGCAGTTCTTGCTGGATGAGGTACTGACCCATCCCAAATGGCTGTTTGATACCCCGCTTTCCAAGCTTACTTACATACAACGTAAGACGCCATTGGGTGTTGAAGAGCAACAGCCCAACTACATGTTGAAAAATCAACAGAACTATATTCTGTGGGATTTGCTGAACAATGAGCGCATCATCCGCATGTATGAAAACGAATATGAAAATGGTAAGGCGGCCTTCACCGCAGCCACTTTCATGGATATGTTGCATCGCCACATCTTCAAATCTACTCTTTCGGGCAAGTCACCTGACTTGTTGGAGCGCAGTCTTCAGAAGAGTTTTATTGACGCTTTGATTACTGCGGCGGCTGAAAATGAAGGAGTGAAGATTAACAAAAAACTGTATGAAGGCGACATGTTCGCAGATGCTCAGCGGCATTTGGCCTGCGAACTTGACAATTATTTGAGCAGTAAGTCTAGGAAAGTCATGCTCACTAATGGACAGGTGAGCCGCAACAGTGATGCCTTGAGCCTGAAACGTGGCGAGATGATTCGTGTGATGAAGCTGTTGAAAACTCGCATGCGTGGAGCCAACTTGGCGACACGACTTCACTACGAGGACATGATTTTGCGCATACAGACAGGCTTGGGCCTAACAAAATAAGAATCATAACACAATCAAGATGAAGAAAATCTATACAATACTCCTTCTTGTGCTATGCGCCTTGCAAGGGTTCGCACAAGAAAGAACCATCACCGGAACCGTGAAGGACGGTGACCTCAAGGACGAACCACTTATTGGAGCCACCATCAGCAAGGGTAGTGGCAAGGTGAGTAGCGGTACCATTACCGACTATGAAGGTAAGTTTAAGCTACCTGTTGATAAGTCAACAAAGGAGATAACCGTTAGTTATATTGGCTACACCACGCAAACCATTAAGTTGAAGGCGGGTGTCAATCATTATGAAATCGTGTTGATGCCCGACGCACATTCCATCAACGAGGTGGTGGTGACGGGTTACCAGCGCATTGACAGACGCAAGTTGACGGCGGCAGTCACTACTGTTGACATCTCTGACAAGGCCGTTGGAGCGGTGAAGAACATCGACCAAGCCCTGGCAGGACAGATAGCCGGACTGTCTACGGTAAGCAGTTCGGGCGCACCGGGCGCACCAGTGAAGATACGTATTCGTGGTACCGCCTCCATCAATGGCACGCAGGAACCGCTGTGGGTGTTGGATGGTATACCCTTGGAGGGTACGGATATCCCGTCTATGGAGAACCTGAACGACATCGATGACATGTATCAAACGTCCATTGCAGGTATCAATCCCTCGGATATTGAGAACATCACGGTGTTGAAAGACGCTGCCGCAACGGCCATTTATGGTGCCCGAGCCGCCAATGGCGTTATCGTGATTACCACTAAAAAGGGTAAAGAAGGACGTCCAGTGATTAACTTTTCTGCCAAATATACTTATAGCCCGAAGTTGAATATTGACCGTCTGAACTTGTTGAATGCTGACGAAAAGGTAAATTTAGAGCTTGCATTGTTGGGTTCTGATTATACTTTCCGTGAGAACAAGGGCGAAGTAGCCAATATTCTGAAGACGCTCAACGAAACGGAGGCATATAAGAAAGGTGGTTGGAATGCGTTGTCGCCATCGGCACAAACACAGATTAACGCACTTAGAAGCATCAGCACCGACTGGAATGACATTTTGTTGCGCAGCGCATTCAATCAGGAGTACAACGCTAGTGTGGCGGGTGGTAGCGACCGTGCCAAGTACTATACCTCGGTAGGCTATTATGATGAGCAGGGAAATGTGAAGGGCGTTGATAACAAGCGCTTTAACATGACGTTGAAAACCGACTATCGCATCAACAAAATCTTGAAGCTGGGCGCATCTGTGTATGCCAATCAGCGCAAGCAAAGTAGTTATCTTACCGACACAAACGGATTTACCAATCCTGTGTATTACTCGCGGTTGGCTAACCCATATTTCAGGCCTTTCATCGATGGGAAATACAACTATGACACCAACGTGCAGGGAAAAGAGACCTCATCGCTCAATTTCAACATCTTTGAAGAACGAGAGAACAGCCACAACCGACGTACAGACCGATCGATGATGGCTATCTTTGATGCTGAATTGCAGTTCACGAAAGACCTGAAACTGACTTCTCAATTTGGTTTGCAATACGACAACTACTCATTAGAGAAGTACGCCGGAGAGAACAGTTATGCCATGAGAAAGGAAAAACTCAATACGGTTTACGATTTCAAGGATGGCAAACGGTCGTATTTGCCCGAGGGAGGAACCCATAAAACCACCAGTTATAACAGCCTGCAATGGACTTGGAAAGCCATGCTCGAATATGCGCGCCGATTCAATAAGATACACGATGTGGAGCTATTGGCTGGTTCGGAAGTGCGACATATTGATTCTGAATCAGTGTATTCAGCCGCATACGGGTATGACGCACGTACCCTGACCACGCATCCAGTCATCTTCCCAAGCGAGGTTTCGGCCGAGAGTTTGCCGCTTCATCGCGAGAACAAGGCCGAGAATGCGTATGTGTCATGGTTCGCAACAGGTTCGTACACGCTGCTTTATCGCTATACGTTGGGCGGAAGTGTGCGCTTCGATGGATCGGATGTGTTCGGCGTTGCCAAGAAATATCGCTATCTGCCGTTGTACTCTGTCAGTGCGTTGTGGCGCGTACATCAGGAGAAATTCCTGAAAAATGCCAAATGGCTGAACAATTTCGCACTGCGTGCATCGTATGGAATACAAGGCAACATCGACAAAAACACGTCGCCGTACCTCATTGGTTTGTATGACAAAACATCGATATTGCCTGGAAAGGGCGAGCAAATGATTAAGGCCGAAACCGCGCCCAACCCTGACTTGCGTTGGGAAAAGACCAAGAACGTGAACCTTGGAACAGACATCGCCGTGTTAAATAATGCGCTGACGCTGTCGGTAGACTATTATTATCGACGCAGTAGTGACCTCATCGGCATGCGTATGTTGCCCTTGGAAACAGGTTTTGCAGCTACCACCATCAACTGGGCAAGCATGGAAAACAAAGGATGGGAGATTGCTTTAGGCTCGCGAAACATCTACACCAAGAACTTTCATTGGACCACCAATCTGAACTTGGGCTTCAATACTAATAAGATATTGAATGAGAGTGTGGCTGAAAACTCCACCTACCCAGGACGCGAAGGCTATCCCGTAGGTGCCATCTTCGCCTACAAAACGGCTGGATTGGATGCCGAAGGTTATCCTGTGTTCGTTGGTGCAGCCGGTGAAAAGCTCACAGCCGAGGAATTTTTTAAATTGAACAAGGCGGGAGCAAGCACGCTTTCGGCAGAAAAGCAGCGCAACCTTTACACCTACATGGGCACGACAGACCCGAAGGTATCGGGTGGATTCATCAACCATTTTGAATACAAAGATTGGCAATTGGGCGTGAACTTCATCTTTAATTTAGGCATGAAAGTTCGGGTACAGCCCACTTATTCGCCCACAAACTATGACAGAGGCTTGAACACCAATCGTGATATTTTAAGCCGATGGACAGCCGATCACACGAACACTACGTTCCCTCGTTTGATGGTGAGTGGCTATCGTGTTCCGGAATATGTTCAATATTCGGAGTATAACACCTATAGCATGCTGGACACTTGGGTGCGAAACAACAGCTATATGCGCCTGCAAAGCGTCCGGTTGGGTTACAAATTGCCAAAAACATGGGTGAACCGTGTGGGCATTGCCAATGCGTCCGTCTCGGTGGAAGCACGCAACTTGTTTGTCATGGCAAGCAACTACACCAACTACTTGGATCCTGAAACGATGGGAAATCCATTTGCTCAGCCTATTCCAAAGAGCGTAATCTTTGGTTTGAACTTGAATTTTTAAAATTGAATGATGATGAAGAAGCTTCAAATATTTATATTATGCGTGGGGCTGTCCGCACTGATGACAAGTTGTGACAGCTTTCTTGACATCACGCCAACGGGCAAAGTGATTGCCAAGACGGGCGAGGAATACCGCGCCATGCTTACCTACGAATACTCTACCTTTCCTGAAGATAGGGGACTGATGACACTCAGAAGCGACGAGATGGAATTGAGTCCGGTTGTTACAGATCCCAATGATTACGACACCTATTTTGATATATGGCGATGGAATGATAAAGCTCCTTCGCCTACCACAACCTCACCAAACTGGCGTCGCTATTGGCATGTTATCTACATCGCCAACTATCTTATCGAGCACCAAAACGAAATCACCGGATACAGTCAAGCTGAAGTGCGCCAATTAGTAGGCGAATCGTATATGCTTCGGGCATATTGTCATTTCTTGTTGGCCAACATGTTCGCACAACCTTATACCAAAGTCAATCCTGAAACAACGCGTGGTGTTCCCGTTTTGCTGGAGGCAGATGTCAATGCCATCCCACGTTGCAGCAGTTTGAAGGCGGTTTACGACCAGGTTTTGGCTGATATTGCTGAGGCACAAAAGAATCTGAACGTTGAAAAGTGGGACGAAGGTCAAACCTATCGCTTCAATGTTATTTCGGCACAAGCACTGAAAGCGCGCGTTTGTTTGTACAAAGGCGACTGGCAAGGGGCACTCACTGCGGCTCAAGAGGTCATCAAGCAGCATGGTGAGCTGCAGGATTTGAATGCGTCTAACGGCTTGTTGCCCGATCATTACAAGTCGGTGGAATCGATAGTGGCACTCGAGCAGGTGATGACCAATAGCTATAAAAAAGCCGGAAAACCATCTCAGCAGTTCATTGGGGTCTTTAAAAAAGGCGATCAGCGTAAGACAAAGTACTTGGAGCGTAAAGGTTCGCAGACGTATTTGCTGCTCAAAGGGGGCAGCAATGAATATCGTTGCTCGTTCAGGTCGGCCGAAGCTTACTTGATAGCAGCCGAAGCAGCGGCGCAATTAAACCAGTTGTCTGATGCCAAGGCGTATCTTACACAGTTGATGAGCAAGCGGTACAAACCCTCTGTCATTGCTACTTACACAGCCGAAGTTCAGGAAATGAACCAACAAGACTTGCTTACAGAGATTTATCTTGAGCGTTTTCGTGAACTTTGTTTCGAGGGCTTCCGTTGGGATGACTTGCGAAGAACCACGCAACCAGCACTGACCAAAACCTACAAGGACGAGACCTTTGAGTTGAAGGAGCATGACGCTCGCTACACACTCCGATTCCCTGCCGAGGCTGTGGCAGCCAATCCAAATTTGGAGGCGTGGACAAAATGATGATTCTTCAGAGCTGTTTTTAATGAAATAGGCAACACCTTGTCGAGGTACATGAATTGTCTTTGAGTGGGGGTTGTGCAATTTTGAAATAATATTCATGATTTAAATTTTTAGCGTATGAAAAAGATTTTACTAGTAATCGTGGCTGTTGTGGCAAACATAACAGTACAGGCTCAGGTGTTCAAACAGGCTGCCAAGTGGTCTAAAACACTGACACCTGTTACGGAAGCAAAGAAGTTAGGTGGCACCAAAACTGCAGTTGCTGCTGATGGTAGTGTTTTCACTACGGGTACTTATAACAATGATCTCACCTTTGGTAGCTCATATTTAGATCCAGATGGCCTCACACCGGCTTATTTGGCAAAATATAGTGCTGATGGCAAGGAGCTTTGGGCCGTTGGATTGGTAGGTAACTCGCTGATTCACGCGATTACCACCGATGCGGACGGTAATGTGTATCTGCTCGGAACATTGGCAGAAGAAGTTGAATTCGAATCTGTCGACGGCGTGTCAAAAACCGCTAATGGCATGAAGATTGAAGGGGCGTTCACGCCTACCCGCCGCGCTGCCTTCGTTGCCAAATATGACAAAGACGGAAACCTCAAGATGGTACGTACGATTGACGCTGCTACCAACTATGATGTTGTCTCTCCAGACACCTATTTCGATAACCTGGCCGAGGTCCAACCTACCGCTTTAGCTGTATCCAATGGTAAGGTGTATGTGGGTTTGCGCCATGATGGTGACGTGATCATAGACAATGTTAATTGGAAAGGTCGTTACAATTTTGCTTTTGGCTTTATGCATGTAGACAACCATAGCGTAGGCATCATGTCGATGAACGCTGATGACTTGATGGGTGCTACATCGGTTGCCGACTTCGGAGCCAAAGAGATGTTGACCAATGACGGCACTTTCAATGCCATGGATGTGAGTTTCACGGTAGCCAATGGAACCGTTTATGCTGCCTTCGTGGGGTATGGCAAGCTGGCACTCACCACGGCAAAAGGTACTCAGGATTTCACAACTGAGATAGCAGAGGGCACCATGCCGCGTGTTTACGTATTGGCATCAATCAGCGAAAGCAACGTGGTGACAAAAGCATTCACGACGAAAGCCGATAAAGATGGCGACAACTATCGAATCGGACGCATGGTGTTGGAGGGTGACAAGTTGTTTGTCAGTGGCGTTTCTGCAGGTAGCAATCCTTTTAACAATGACCTGCCAGCCGTTGGTGCGCGCACTTTGTTCGTGGCATCCCTCAATGCTGCCGACCTCGCCCTTAACTGGGTTGTAGGTGATGCGTATGACGAAGGTGATGTAAACCATCATGCACAAGGCCTTTTTGACATGCTCGTCAACAATGGAGAAGTTCTGTTGGCAGGTTATGCTGAAAAGACCGACGACCATTCATTAACGGCTCAGCTCAATTATTGGGTTGCAGCTGATGGAACAGTGAAGCCTGCTGCTTCCGATTCTATCGTGTCTGTTGCTAAAAATAAGGATGTGGTAGCGGTTATTACGAATGCAAAAAATCAAACAACGGTTAGTGTTTACGATAAGAAAAACGTAACAGGAATCAACCAAGTTGTTGCTTCTAAGGCTGAAAGAGTGGCCGTTTACAACCTCAAAGGGCAGTATGTAGGCACCACGCTCGATGGTCTTTCTGCCGGTGTTTATCTCCTCAAGAAGGGCAATGATGTGCAAAAAGTATTGGTGAAATAAGCTGAACGCAATGTAAGGGACATTCTTCATCTCCCTATTGAAAAGGCTATTCTGGGTAACAGGATAGCCTTTTTCAATTTTAACCACCCATATTGTCCCATCAATCAACAAGTTTTTCGTACCTTTGTTCACGCTACTTGCCCATGTAAGGCCTGCAGATTACCCGAATGCAAACGTTTAACAGAAGATGAACCTATCCATATTTTATACTGAAAAAGAACGACATTTGGCTGATGAGATTGCTCAACTCAAGCAAAAAAGCCGTTTGTTCGTGGCAGGACAAATCGTCTTTTTTCTTTTGTTCCTGAGCTTTTTAGTCCTTTATACCCTCGTGTCGTGGGGCGCGTTGCCCCTTGTCTTGTCGGCGGTTTCCTTGCTGTTGTATGCTTTGGTACGCCTGATGGATGTGAAAAACGACGAGCAAGTGCATCGTTTCTCCAGTCTCCGAAAGGTTTATCTGCATGAACTCTCTTACCTGAATGGCGACTTTTCGTGCTTCGATGATGGAGAACGGTATGCCGATGCGCACCATCCGTTTACGTTCGATTTGGATGTTTTTGGGAAAGACTCGTTGTTTCAGCGCATCAACCGCACGGTGACCACGGGCGGTAGTGACTGGCTGGCGGCTCAATTGTCGTCGGTTGACAATCGGTCTGCACGTGCCGATGCTGTGGATGAGTTAGCTTCTATGGAACCATGGCGAGCCACATTCATGGCGTTAGGCGCTGACGGAAGGATTGATTCTGCCTTGATACGTCGGGCACTGCAAGAGATAAAATCGTTGCAGATACCCACTTTTGCAGCAAAGCGATGGACTTTCGTGCTGGCGTGGCTGCTCATTGTCGGACTGTTTGCGGCTGTCGGGGCATCCGTGGCAGGCTTGGTGAGTGCCCAACTGCCCTTATGGTGGGGTATCTTGCATTTCTTCGGTGTGTTTTTTGTTTGTTCGGGTGCTTGCAAAGTGATTAGTAAGGCGGTTGACAAGTTGCATGCGCAATTGCAAGTGTATGTAGAGTTGATACGGCAAGTGAGTGAGACAGCGGCCTTTACCACACCACAAAACGCAGCAATTGTCAATGTGCTGCAAGGAGCAAGACAGTCGTTTGATCAGCTGAATGATATCCTGAACGGCTTGGACAGACGTGGCAACATCCTTGGACTCTTCCTGATGGATGCGTTGTTCTTGAGCGATTACTTCTTGGTGCGTCGTTTCCTGCGGTGGCAACGACAATATTTAGGTCAAGTACCTGTGTGGATAGATGCCATTAGCGAGATGGATGGCTTGGTGAGCATGGCGACTTTTCGTTACAACGAGCCAAAAGCGGGTAGGGCAGAAGTGGTAGCGAGCGAGGGTATGGTGTACGAGGCAGTGGGACTGTACCACCCCTTCTTGGGCACAAAGGCGGTGCGGAACGATTTTACATTGCAGCATCGTCACTATTATATCATTACGGGAGCCAACATGGCAGGTAAAAGTACTTTCCTTAGAGCGTTGGGCATCAACTACATCTTGGCAATGAATGGCATGCCCGTGTTTGCCACATCATTGCGTGTGTCGGCATACAGCCTGTTCAGTAGCATGCGTACCACCGACGACTTGGCGCATGGTATCTCTTATTTCAATGCCGAACTGTTGCGTCTGAAACAACTTCTTACAGCGTGTAGACATAATGCGCAAACGCTGATTATTCTGGATGAGATATTGAAAGGAACCAATTCGGCGGACAAACTCAATGGTTCGCGCCTGTTTTTACAAGCGGTGTCGGCACTGCCTGTAACGGGTGTCATTGCCACACACGATTTGGAATTGTCGAAAATGGAGGGAGAACGTTTTCACAATTATTGCTTCGAGATAGCGTTGGGACAAGATGTAACCTACTCTTACAAAATCACTCGTGGTGTGGCCCGCAACCAAAATGCCACGTTCCTGTTAAGGGAAATACTATCTGGTGTGTAGGTCACAAGGCTGACAAATCTTAAGTTCGCAAGGCTTACCTCTGAAGTTTGAGGCAATATTCGATGGGGTATGTATAAAACGTATCGCCATAAAAAACTGTACACAAGTAGCACATGAGGATGTGCCAACTTGTGTACAGATGTTTTTGTGAGAATTTTGAGATGGTTGTTAATGGGCAAGTGATTATTTGCTGGGCTTGTTTTGATTACCTTTCTCTATGGTAGGCTTGCCTTGTTTCTTGCCCAACGTGGCATAAATCACCTCAAAGTCTTGTGTGGAATTATTGCCGTCGACAAATTTTTTGCCATCCCACTTACGGGCAATTGCTAATCCTGAATATTTGTTCCATTGTTGATTGGGTACTGCTTTCAATGGAGTGGTCGTTACGCCATGGTAGCCTTTGTCCATTTTCTCGCACGGAATCATCTGTGGCTTTGTAGGACAAATAGTAACACAGTCAATTACTTTCACCATTGGAACCTCCGTTACCTCCAATCCTGCTGCACCATTGTTGGTATAAATTCTGTGTTGATAGCCAGGTTTTTTGTTGGCCTTGTCTTCCTTTCTGTTTGCGCGGAAGTCTTCGGTAGTCCATGGCACCTCAATGAGTGCTATGCACACATCTTCTGCAAGAATTGTGGGAAACTGCAATACTGGCTCATCATCGACAACCAAGATAGGTTGCATGTCTTTTACTTGCGGGTTGTTCAGCTTTTGGTCCTCACTGTTCAAGTAGTTGACATTGGTCCACTCAAAGTCTGCCTTGCTCAAATTTATGAATTCATCCATGCCCTTGTACACCGAAGGAATATAAGGATAGTCTTCTGTTGCCTCCTCTTTCGCCATTTTTTCCTGCTCTTTGATTTCTGCTTTGAAAGTCTCAGCGTGGTCAATGGCAAATGCCGCAATCACCTTACTCTCGCCTGGCATGATAGGATACATTTTCCCTGAGCCTTGTTGGTCTGTGGGAAACATGGCCAATGACTGTATGCCAAAGTACTTATCGCGAAAATCATCGCCAAGCGCAAACTCGCGTTTAGGTTCTCCGGGTATGATGCCGTGGACGGCAAGAGCCATGCCGTCAAGGTATTTCACTTCGTCGGTAGGATTGTAAATGACGATGTATTGATCTTTGTCATAGAAATTATAGCCACCATATTTAGCTATTTTCCCATTCTGTAGTTTGGTGTATTCGTGTCCGATATAGAATACTTCCTTGATAATAAGGTGATCGATTTTTGTTTCTGAGGTGTCCGAGCCCTCTGTACCTGTTGTTCGTGTGCAACCTATTGTTGCCAATAACACAGCAAACAATGCTAAATTACTTCCGATAAGTTTTATTCTTTTCATGTTTATCAATGTTTTATTTTTGTTAGTATATATTTGAAATATTTTTTTTTCTATGTGTCACTCCTTGTGAAATGTTCTTTTTAAAGAAAAAGAGTAATCATGTCCTTGCAAGAAGGTTTTAGATTATAAATACCAGTTGGCGAAGCCTCGTCCTCCGCCTATGGAGTTGGTTTGTACGCCACTTGCTGCCTCCATGGCATCAACAGGTGAGAGGTTCATTTCGCGTCCCATATAATAGTAGAATGGTTCATAGGGGTCGGCAGCCGTAGGATCCGAGTCGTATGAACTGCAAAACACTTTAATGGGGATGTTGAATCGTGCCACTTCTGTCCATTGTGTTGCCTCTTGAATAACTCCTTTCTCTTTGTACCATTCGGTACGGAAAGGCGCATTATAGTCGGTACAAACAAATTTACTTGAAAATTCATAAGTGGGATGACGGTATAGCCCATCTACCCCATACTGATAAGCCTTTGCTGGGATGAGTGCCTTCTTGCCTTTCTCACATTTCATAATGCGCACAGAAAGGTAGAATTTTGGCAATAAATAGGAGTCGCGGTTCATGCGCCAAGGTGTTCCTATATAAGTATCGCGCCTGCTCTTGATGAGATAAGGCCATCCTTGTCGGTCTCTCCAACCCAGTTCGTTGTTGCTCCACCCGCCAAAGGTGATATGTCCTTTCAGTCCAACCCTGTCTTGGTCGGGGTCCCAAACATAGCCATTGGCAGCATCGTTGCGATCTAATGGGGGTAATAACTTTTGATTGAACATGTCGCGGGCACCGTCGCTCATCAAATCATGCTGCCATGTGTCTCTATATTCGTAATAGAATACGTCGGGTGTGGCGGCGGCACGGTCTTCCCAGGTTGTCTTTTCGGCAAAGTCAGTGGCAGGAACAGGAGTTGTGTCTACGAGTGATAAGTCTTTGTTTACCTCGTTACAATACTCCTCGTCGGTCTCGTCAGCCCTTTTCTTTCTTGGCTGTTTCCATGTTCCGCGGCAGTCCATCACCTCGTAAGGATTACCTTTGTCATCAAGATCGCTAACGGTGAAGAAGATTTGGTATTGATCTGAATTGTTCAAGATATCATCATTCATCAGTCTTCCGTCTTTGTCGAAGAAGTAGAGTACCATGCCCCACCGTTTCAGATGACCTCCAATAAGACGTATATAGTCTTTGGGACCCTCCTTTCCAGCTTCTCTTTCAAAGAACGTCGCATTCTTCTTGCTCAATACTTCCACCGTAGGCCACTGCGCATTGTTATGAACTACGACGAATTCTTCTTGTGAATATGGAGCATGAGGGTAGATAGCGTTGCCGTGAATCATGTTCTCACCGTGCTTATGCCCTTCTTTGAACATGATGAGGCAATTGTACCAATTATTGAATGCACCCCCCTCGTCTTTGTTGGTGTATGGTGTTCCCTTGACATTTTTCAGACTGTCGGCAATCTTGTCGGCACCACTAAACTGCATCAAGCGTTTGTCAAGTGGGTTGTCCTCATAGTCGATGTGTTCGTTTCCAAAGATGAAATCCGTACAAGAGGTACAGGTCAGCATCGCAGCGACAGCCCATAATGTGTTGAATATATATTTTTTCATGTGATTGTTTCTTCTGTTTACTATCATTGTTTTACATAAATACCCTATCATGTCGATATCTACTGAAGTAGTCACTGGGGTTGAAAAGCATCTTTTCCAATTGTGTCTTATCCGCTTTTGGATAAATCTTCAAGATATCATTCACGCACTTGTCTTTTCCATCCTTGGTGTTGCCAATCACGCGGATAGACAGCGGATAGTCGATATCAAAGCTGTCCCACCCATTTTGCAATTGATCAAAGTTCCATACAAAGCCATTTTGTGCATTGTCTTTGTTGCCATATTTGGCAGGATACTCCCTTCCGTCGCCACGGGCGACCTTGTTCAGGATATGACAAATCTTCACTTGTAGTTGGAAAGCCATGTTGGCTTGCTTGAATTGCAGCATCCCTTTAAAACCTAAGTGGTCGTACGATTCTTCTGGCGTTAATGTTCTCTTCTGTCTTAACAGTCCTACGGTGTTGCCATATCTATCGCGTGCCATGCCGTCTTTGTCGATAAAATCATCGTTAGAGTGCTCGTCATAGAAGTAACCCAAGTACTTGTCTACGGGGTCTGTATCACGGTATTCGTAGGTGAATATTTCGTGTGTGAGCTTGTTGAGCTGCATGTAGTCCACCGATTTATACAACCAGTAGTCAGAACCCTTGAAGTTGAACTTGTCTAAAGATGCAGGCTTGCCCGACCGCCGTATGGACTCCCATGCCAATTCATTATTGAATGGCACCTGAAGCTCGTCGGGTTTGAAACCTTTCTCCATAGGAACATAGATGTTGTTCAGGCTGAACTTGGACGCTCTGATGCCTTCTCCATTCTCTTGTCTGAAGGTATATCGGTTGTAATAGTGCGGGGTTTCGTCCAAAGTACGTGGGAAGGCCATCTGGAGTGTCGTGTTTCCTTGGTCGAACAGCTGCCTTTGGTCGTGCGTTACGGTTACTCCCGAGTCTCTTTTCAATGATGAACTGCCAATGCCAAAGAAGTGTTGATGCACCATCAAGGTAGAGTTTTCTGGATCAGGGATGACCTCATTGTCAGCTGATTTCTTCCATGGCAGACTTGAAAACTGGTGATTGATGGGCTTCCCATTCATGTCGTAGTAAATCAACTCCAATCCATAGTAAATCTCATCTGATGCAATGACATCAAAATGGTCGCGCTGCGTGGTGATGGTGATTTCCCCATCTTCGTTTCGTGACATATCTATCTCTTGTCGAATGGGGAGAGAAAGTGAGTCTGCCATGGTCTCGTAAACATTGTACACATCCACCATTTCATCCCCATTGATGCCAACACCCATTTGTCCCCCTTTGAATCCCATTCGCAAGATGGCATGTACGGAGTAGATTTGATCGTGTCCTTTCACGTCACGTTCAATGTGCGAAGGTGGTGCTTTCACAATTTTTTTGAAGAAATCGTCTACTGCCTCGTCAGAGCAACCAACGTTTATGGTAGCCAATGCGATGAGCAGGATGTTTATATGTTTGAATATTCGTTTCATGTCTATCGTTAAAATTTAATCAATGTCCTTACAGAGAGGTTGACACCTCGTTCGTGTGCATAATATCTAAATCTATCTGTGTACTCCTTATATAATGCGTTGAGGATGTTTTCGCCTACGAGCATCAATTTTACCTGTCGTTTCTGGGGCAGTCGTATGGTTAGGTCGGCTGAACCGTTAAGCAAGAAGTACGCATCTGGTGATGCTGGTACCAGGTCTTTGTCGGGGTCAAAACGTGTTTGTTTGGTAACATAAATGCCCGACAGGTTGACGGAAGCATTGTATTTTTTGTCGCTACCGAAAGTCTTTTCGTATGTTCCTGACAGTCCATATCGGTCGGAAGGCATAAACGGCAACCAGTCATTACGCGTGATGTTGCGTGCAAAAATCCACTCACCTTTCGCCACAATCGCCAGTCCTTTCATGGGGTTCACAGTGGCTTCTATATCGCCTCCATACAAGTTCACATCGTCCTGATCGTACATAAACTTTGGATATTTGCCGCTGGGGTGATTGTGAAATCGCTCTTTACCTTCGCCAATGTGGTCGTAGATATAACTGTTGATTTTTTGAAAGAAAGCACTGGGCTCTACCGAAAGCCATGTGTTGCGGTAACGTCCGCCCAAAACAGATTTCCACCCACGTTCACTTTCCAAGTGTCTGTTGCCCACAACCCAATACGAACCGTCTTGCAAACCAATGGCATACAGTTCATTGATATCGGGTGGACGCCACGACCATCCGACGTTGAACCTTGCATCCCAGTTGTCGTTGAACTGATAATGTGTCGCAAGACTGCTGGTAAAATTGCTGTAGATTTTGAAATCGTCATAATAGGTGTAGTTGCTTGTTGTGGTATAACCATTCACCGACATGACGCGGAAGTCGTAGCGCATGCCTAAGGCGCACTGCAATTTGTGGATTTTCACCTTATGTAGGAAGAAGCCACCCATGGACAATGCTGCAAAGTTAGGTACAAAGGCTGGCTGTTTGGTTCCCGGATAGTTATAGTTTTCTTGATATGAGTTTGATAATCCCACGTCTGAGGTCATGTCCCATTTGTTCCATTTGGCGTTCCACAGCGCATCAAGTTTGTAAGTACTCAGCATCAAGTCCTGCATAGGTATCCAGCTCCACTGCGTTTTCTTGCGGTTTTCAAACTCTTGGCGCAGGTTTACTTGATAGGAGCCTGTGACATCTATTTTATGATTTTTATTGATGTCCCACTTGACGTCGCCCTTTACGGTGAAATGCTGTGACTGTTGAAATGGCGGTTTTATTTCGTAAGAGAAGGGGAAGAATGTTTGTTCGTCGGGTCTTCCGTACTCAAAACGCTTGATTAGTTGGTCCATATCGGATATTTTGCTGGCATAATAAATGCCACTGCGTTGATAATACAGGCTGGAAAACAGCGTGGCGGTTACCTTGCCTGTCTTCACTCCGCCCATGGCCGACATGCTGATGGTGTTATATCCCGTGTTGTTCAGGATGTAATCCGCCGTGCGATAGTCGCCACCCTTGGTATAGTTTCCATGCACACGCAGACCAAAGTTTTTGTAACCTGACTCTATAGTCCCCGAGCCGCTAAACCCTCGCGCGTTGGTGTCATAGCCCATGTTGACGCTTCCCTGTACCACGGGCTTGTTATGTCCATAGGGTAGGGGCGCATCATTGAGCAATACCACACCTCCCATGGCGCCAAAGCCGTAACGGATACATTCGGCACCCTTCACGACTTCTACCATACTCGACCCAGTGTAGTCAAGTTCAGGGGCATGATCGGCTCCCCAACTCTGACTTTCTAATTTCACTCCGTTGTTCATCAGCAATATCCTACTGCTGTGCATACCCTGTATTACAGGTTTGGCGATAGTGCTTCCCGTGCTGATAGAGCTAACTCCCGGCACCGTTTCCAACAATTTTGCCAACGAGGTGGCACCACCTTTTTCGAGCATATCTTGATCCAGCGTCTTGGTTTGCTGCATGATGTCGGTGTGTCTTTTTTTCGATGTCACCGTTACACCGCCCAGCATCTGCGCATCTTCCTTCAGCTTTATTGGGATGATACCTGCACGGGGGGATATGTTGGCTGTATAATTCTTATACCCCACCGATGTTACGGTAATCTTGATTTTCTTGGTTTGGTCTTTTACCGTCATGACGCAGTTGCCCGAGGCATCGGTCACATATATCTTGGCGTCATCGGCTTTCACCATGGCACCAGGTATGGGTTCGCCTGTCACCGCATCTGTTATCCTGAGTGTAAGGTTTCCATTCTCGGATTTGTCAGCCACCTTCTCCATACTGTCGTGTGCAATTGCAGGTGCCGCAACCAAACTTAATAGTGGCAGCAGCGCCATGCAGCCTTTCAGGAGAGTGTACCGCATCTGTCCGTTCTTTTGTGTACGTTGGATGTTTCTTAACATTTTCACTAACTTGATGTAAAAAAAATAACTAATGTTTATTTCGAGGTGCAAAGGTATGGCAACTTTTTCAGCTGGTAAAAAATATGGCATACCCAGAAGTAGGCATTTTTCCAATCGTTTTTACAATACCCATACCTATTTATTATGTCTGCTCGACATAAACTTGCATGTAGGTTTGTATGGCAAAATAACGCTCCATTTTTCCTCCATGTTACACTCACGGCACTGATTCTTGTGCGAAAACAAGGTGATTTTGTCTGAAAATCATTATCTTTGTCGCCAACAGGTGTTTGTCTACTTGCTACCACATCAAGCGGAATGGGCGTGGTGCAGATACCTATATATATACTGTTAAGTAGAAAACGACATGAAACCAAACGACCACAAACTAACCGACAAGCGTTACACCATACCCTTTGTCCTCATCACCTCCCTGTTTTTTCTCTGGGGATTTGCCCGTGCTATCCTGGATGTGCTCAACAAACATTTTCAGAATGTTCTAGACATATCTATCACACAGTCGGCCTGGATACAGGTAACCACCTATCTGGGTTACTTCCTGATGGCCATCCCTGCCGGTATTTTCATCAACCGCAATGGCTATAGGCGGGGCGTTGTCTTTGGCCTGTTATTGTTTGGTATTGGTGCGTTACTGTTCATTCCCGGGGCACAGATAGGCGAGTTTTATGTTTATTTGGCCGCCCTGTTTGTCATTGGGTGCGGACTGGTGTTCCTGGAGACGGCAGCCAATCCGTATGTCACGGAGCTGGGACCGAGCGAAACGTCAACGAGCAGGCTCAATCTGTCACAGAGCTTTAACGGTTTGGGAAGTCTGTTCGCCACCTTGGTAGTTGGGCAGTTCCTGTTCAACGGTTCAGAAACGGGCGGCAACGTGGTGGTTCCCTACACCATTCTAGGCGCTTTGGTCTTGGCCATCGCCGTGGTATTCGCACGCGTAGACCTGCCTGAAATACAGCATCAGCAAACGGTTGAGGATCAAGCGAAGGGCAACAATTATTCAAAGTTGTGGAGGCACAAGCTGTTTGTCTTCGGACTGTTTGCCCTGTTGGCCTACGAAGTGGCCGAAATCTCCATCAACAGTTATTTTATCAACTTTGTGACAGGACAGGGATGGATGACCGATAACCTGGCTTCTGTGGTGCTCACGGGGGCACTGGCCTTCTTCATGGTGGGACGTTTCTTAGGAAGTTGGATTATGCGGCGCATCAAGGCCGAGCGGATGTTGCTCTATTGTGCCACGGGTAGTGTGTTGTGTATCAGTGTTGTGCTATTAAACCTCGGCGTTATCTCCATGGTGGCCTTGGTGTGCAACTATCTTTTTGAGGCCATCATGTTCCCTACCATCTTTGCTTTGGCGTTAACGGGATTGGGCAACCTCACCAAGAGTGCCTCGTCATTGTTGATGATGACTCCTATCGGTGGTTGCGGATTTTTACTGATGGGCTATGTGGCTGACACCGTTAATATGGTCGTTCCGTTTGTCATTCCATGGATAGGCTATGCCGTTGTGCTGGCTTATGCGTGGAAGTTGGTGAGGAAACGAAAAGGAGAGTTGGAATGATTTTTCTGACAGCTCGTTCGTGATGCAAGGCTCTGAAAATCAGCTTTATAGGTTGCTGCGGGCAGATGAGAATGTAAACTCAATGCCTTTCCCATCCAATCTCAATGGGTTTGGTGCCTAAACTCCATGAGTTTGGAACCCAATCTCCATGAGTTTGCAAGGCAATTATTTGACAATGGTTTACAATGTGATACCAGCGTGGCGGACATGAATCATCATGTTCCGCCACGCTGGCACATAACTTGTGAGTTCATCAACAAAAAAAAGCGGGTATCAAGCTCACGCTGATCCCGCTTTCCTTATTCAATTCGTAAGATATACTGTCAATGGTACTGGTGTGGTCTCATCATTTTTGCATAGATGATGCCATGTTCCAAAGCAGCGATATCTTTTATTTCATTTAATTCATCAAATAGACAATTAGTCTAATTGTGCCAACTTGTTGTTAGATCCCAGTACGTTTACAATCTTATGTGTGTAAAGTTCTGTCATCAAGTCGCGAGCTGGACCGCAGTATTTACGTGGGTCAAACTCTCCTGGTTTCTCGTTGAACACCTTGCGAACAGCAGCGGTGAAAGCCAAACGAGAGTCAGAGTCGATGTTAATCTTGCATACGGCGCTCTTTGCAGCCTTGCGTAATTGTTCTTCAGGAATACCAACTGCATCAGGCAACTTGCCGCCATTCTCGTTGATAATCTTCACATACTCCTGTGGAACAGAAGATGATCCGTGGAGAACGATTGGGAAACCAGGAAGCTTCACCATGATTTCGTCCAAAATATCGAATGCCAAGGGAGGTGGTACCAACAGACCTGTCTTCGGGTCGCGTGTGCACTGTTCCGGTGTAAACTTGTAAGCACCGTGCGATGTACCGATAGAGATAGCCAGCGAGTCAACGCCCGTACGCTTTACGAAATCAATAACTTCTTCTGGTTTTGTATAGTGAGACTTCTCGGCTACAACGTCATCTTCAACGCCAGCCAATACGCCAAGCTCGCCTTCTACGGTAACATCAAATTGATGTGCGTATTCAACAACCTTCTTTGTCAGGGCGATATTCTCTTCGTAAGGAAGTGAAGAACCGTCGATCATGACAGATGAAAAGCCGTAATCGATACAGCTCTTGCATGTTTCAAACGTATCACCGTGATCCAAGTGCAGTGCGATTTCAGGATGCTTGCAGCCCAACTCTTTCGCATACTCTACGGCACCCTGTGCCATGTAGCGAAGCAAAGTTTGGTTAGCATAAGCACGAGCACCTTTTGAAACCTGCAAGATAACAGGTGACTTTTGGTTTGAAGAAGCCGTGATGATGGCTTGCAACTGCTCCATGTTGTTGAAGTTGAATGCTGGGATGGCGTAACCGCCATTGATGGCTCTCTTAAACATCTCGCGTGTGTTTACGAGACCTAATGATTTGTAATCTACCATATTATTTAAATATTTAAAGTGAGTTTCCAATAACTTTGGGAATCAATGCAAAGTTAGCATTTTAATTTGGCATGACAAAGTGATGCAACATTTTTTAATGAATGAAGCCCTGTGCATAATCTTTCTGTCTAAAAATAGCCAACTTCGCCTGCCTAATTGTCAATTGCACATGCCAAAATTAGGCAGTTGTCATGCCCCTACTGCTTTTTGACGGAAAAATGGTAGGAGTATCCAATCTGTTTACATTAAAATAGTTAACTTTGCATAACCGATAAGCCTTTACGTTAGCAAAAAAATAATATAGCAATAAGATACGATGAAAAAACTGTTTGTTCTATTGACTTTGTGTGTTGTTTCGATGAATGTCGTGGCACAAAGCAAACCTATGAAGGAGTTCGTGGATGAACTCCTATCTAAAATGACCTTAAAAGAGAAGTTGGGTCAGATGAATCTGTTGCCTGCAGGCAACATTACCACTGGGGCGGTGCAAAACAATCCCATCGTTCAGCAAATCAAGGATGGTGAATTGGGCGGCGTGTTCAATATTAAAGGACTAAATGAGATTCGTACTTTGCAGGAAATGGCCATCAAGAAATCTCGCCTTGGCATTCCATTGCTGGTGGGTATGGACGTGATTCATGGTTACGAAACCATCTTTCCGGTTCCTTTGGCCTTAGCTTGTAGTTGGAATTTGCAGGGCATTGAGAACAGCGCACGTGTGGCTGCGCTCGAAGCAAGTGCCGAGGGAGTGAACTGGACCTATTCGCCTATGGTTGATATCTGTAGGGATGCGCGGTGGGGACGCATTGTGGAAGGTGCCGGAGAAGATCCTTATTTGGGCAGTCTTATCGCCAAAGCCATGGTCAAGGGCTATCAAGGTGATTACAGTTTGCCATCAAACATCATGGCCTGTGTGAAGCATTTTGCTTTGTACGGTGCGTCAGAAGCTGGGCGAGATTACAACACTGTGGATATGAGTAGGCTGCGAATGTACAACGAGTATTTTGCTCCTTACAAGGCAGCTGTTGAGGCTGGGGTGGGTAGTGTGATGACCTCTTTCAACCTCGTGGATGGCATTCCGGCCACAGCCAATGCTTGGTTGGTTAATGACGTGCTGCGCAAACAATGGGGATTTGATGGCTTTGTAGTCACAGATTACGCTTCCATCAATGAAATGACAACGCATGGCGTCGGCGATTTGTCAACCTCTTCGGCTCGAGCCTTGCGTGCAGGAACCGACATGGACATGGTGGCAAAAGGGTTTATCGGCACGTTGGAGCAATCATTGGCCAACGGACAGGTTTCCATGGCTGACATCAACCAGGCTTGTCGCAGGGTGCTGGAGGCGAAATATAAGTTGGGTTTGTTCAAAGATCCTTATAAATACGTGCGGGTGAAGAACAGAAATCAGTATGTATATACTGCTGCCAATCGGAAAGCTGCTCGTGATTTGGCAGCTGAAACGTTTGTGTTGTTGAAAAACGAGAATCAGGTTTTACCTTTGAAGAAGCAGGGTAAAATCGCTTTAATCGGCCCTCTGGCCAACGATAGAACCAATCTTTGTGGCACCTGGTGTGTGGCGATGGCTCCCGAGCGCTATTCAACGTTGAAAGAAAGTATGGAGCGTGCCTTGAAAGGAAAGGCTGAATTGCTCTACGCACAAGGCTGCAACATCGCTTCAGACGATGCTTTGCAGAAGGCTGGTGAGCAGGGTAAAAACATCATGCGGGTAGATGATGCGCAAGCAAAGGCCGAGGCTCTTGCCGTGGCTGCGCAGGCTGATGTCATCATTGCCGCCATGGGAGAGGCTGCTGAGTTTAGCGGTGAGAGCCACAGTCGGGTTAATTTGGAACTGCCCGACGTGCAAATGGCCCTGCTTAAAGAACTTGTTGCGACCGGAAAACCTGTGGTATTGCTGAACTTCTCGGGCCGTCCCACCATCTTAAATTGGGAAAAAGCGCATGTTCCGGCTATCTTGAACGTGTGGTTCGGAGGCAGTGAAGCAGGTGATGCCATTTGTGATGTGGTCTTTGGTGATAAGAATCCATGTGGCAAACTCACTACCAGTTTCCCGCAACATGTGGGACAAATTCCTTTGTACTACAATCATTTTAATACCGGTAGGCCTGTCGCAGACGGTGCTGACCGTTTCTTTAGCTACCAAAGCAACTATCTCGACGTTCGCAATGATCCACTTTATCCCTTCGGCTATGGCCTCAGTTATACCACTTATCAGTATGGTGAGCTGAAGCTGGACAGCAAGACGATGAGCCCAGATGGCCAAATTACCGTTACCATTCCTGTGACCAATACCGGCAACAGAGATGGAATAGAGGTTGTACAGCTTTACATTCGCGACGTGGTGGGCAGCATCGCTCGACCCGTTAAAGAGCTGAAAGGCTTTCAACGCTTGTCGCTAAAGGCTGGTGAAACAGCCACTGCGACATTCACTATTGATGCCAGTAAGTTGAAATTCTACAACTATGACTTAAAAGAGGTGGTCGAACCGGGTGAGTTTGACGTGATGGTAGGCCCCAATAGTCGTGACCTCAAGCGTGCCACCATCACCGTTCAATAAAATAAGGTGGCCGCATCGGTAGGGCAGGGGGCGGTGATTTGCCGCCACCCACCTAATCAGTAAACACCTGTTGTTCATCATCATCGACATGATAAAGCTTCAGAAAGCGGATGTTGTATCTAGATGTTGATAGCTGAATTGTTACCTCTCGCATGCCAAGCCCATTGGCCCCTCCGCATCCCTGCGCTGCCCTGCTTAATCGAGAGCTTCGGTTTCGAGGCGCTCCACGTTGCCGGTCACGGGATTAAGCACGATGTGCGTGGTGAATTTCTTGCCCCACAGCTCGCCGCTGAGGTTCTCCACGCGGCCGAACTGGGCGGCATAAGTCTCAAAGGTTGCTGCCGGCTGTTCTTCTTTGTACAGCGTGATTTTGATTTTTCCTGGCAGATTTACGTTGATGCCCACGTCGCGCTTGTCTTTTTTCTTCACTTCAACGGGCATCTTCAATGTTGGTATTACCTGTTCATCCTGAATGCTGATGTAGTAGGGCGCGCCCCCCAAATCGTCTTGATCCACCATGCCCAAGTGCTTGGAAAAGCGGAAGAGCAACGCCTTGTCCACCTCTTTCGTAGGCACATAGTCAACAAATACCTGCATGGTATCGACGGTTGTCGTTCCTTGGAAGAACCGCAGCATGGCCTTTTCCTGCACGTTCAGGTTGTTCAGCATAATCTTCAGCTGCTCGCCATCCTTCGGCATGAATTCGGCTTCGCCGCGCGACAGCTGGTTTTTACTGTCGCGAATGTCGTAAATGTCCTGTGCAATCAGCTCGGCGGTCTTGGCACTACTGCCCGCCGCCAACATCTCTGCCGTCATGTATTTGGCTGGGTCGATGGGCGAAGGTTTGCGCGCTGGCTTGAACGCAGGTTGGCTCTCCACCGCTCTCGGTTTGTCATTCACGGCCATGATGACCCCGTTTTGGTCGCGACTCACACTCACGATACTGTGTTTCTTGTCGATGGTAGCCGTGAATTGTTTGGCCGAATCGGGCACCGCGTATGTGTCCATCTGTGTCGCCACGATGCGGTAAGTCGTCGTAGGCTGGTCGTTTACGGGTGTTTTGATGAATCTTTCAGAATATCGGGCGTATTCACCCGGTGTGAAAGTGGTTTTCTCAATGAGCAGTGCGAAGCGCAAAGCCGTCTTCGGAAGAAAGTAAGTAACCCCCTCTGTTGGTATCTGAGCCTGTGCCGTAGCGTGGCAGAAGGCCAGAAACAGGGTTGATAAAATGAGCTTATTCATGTCTTAGTCGTTTAATCTTTTGAATGCTTGAGGGATGAAACGCACGATGTCGCCGGCTGTCATGCTCTCCTGTCCCAGTTCTTTAGCGGCCAAGTCGCCCGCCAGTCCGTGCAGGAACATGCCCACGGCGCAGGCATCAGCCGGTTGGTAACCACGCGCCAACAGTCCCGTGATGATGCCCGTCAGTACGTCGCCGCTGCCCGCCGTGGCCATTCCCGCATTGCCGGTAGCGTTGAAGATGACGTGACCGTCGGGCAGACACAGTGCCGAGTGATGCCCTTTCAGCAACACATAGCCCTGCAGACGTTGGGCCAGTTCGATGGCCTTTTGCAGTCTTTCGTAGCCACCCCCACAGGTATTTCCCACCAGTCGGTCGAACTCTTTGGGGTGTGGCGTCAAGATGATGTTCTTGGGCAGCTGCTGCATCCATGCGCGGTGCGTGCCCAGCATGTTTAAGGCATCGGCGTCGACGACCACGGGACACTGCGCGCGGCGCACCTGAGCAATCATAGCGATGGCCGTGGCCTCATCCTGTCCCAGTCCGGGACCGATGCCCAAGGCATCAAAGTCATCGGTATCAACCGGCTCGCTGAACACATTCTCGTCGGCATCGGCGCACATTACCGCTTCCGGAACGCTGATTTGCAGGATGTCGTTGTTGCGTTGGGGCGAGCATACCGTTACCTTTCCCACGCCAGCTCGCAAACATGCCCTCGTTGCCAGTACGGCTGCGCCGGCCATGCCATAGCTGCCGGCCACCAAGAGCGCGTGTCCCATGTCGCCTTTGTGCGCCGTGCAGGGCCTGCGCAGCAGTTTTTGCCGCACGTCTTGCTCTTCCAAGATGGTGTAAGTCGCGTCCGTCTTGTTGATAAACTCCTCGGACAACCGGATGTCCAGCACCTTCACGCGGCCAAGAAAGCATTGCATGTCGGGCAGCATCATGGCCAGTTTCTTTTGTTGTAGCGTCAAGGTTAGGTTGGCCTTGATGATATGTGAGCGCACGTTGAACGTGTTGTCCTCGGGCAGCAGTCCCGATGGCAGGTCGATGCTCACCACCTGACAAGGCGACTGGTTGATGTATTTCACCAGCGAGGCAAAGCCACCATTGAGCGGTTTGTTAAGTCCCGAACCAAAAAGACCGTCCACCACCAGGGTGTCAGCGTCCAGTGTGGGCGGCTCAAAGTTGAGCGTAATCTCCTTGAACAGGTCTGCTTTTTTCGCCTCTACGATGCGTTTCTTGTTAATGGCACAGTCTTCCGACAGCTTGTTGCTGGTGTTGAACAGGTAAACACTCACCATGTAACCTTTTTCCGTCAGCATGCGAGCCACGGCCAGCGCATCGCCTCCGTTGTTTCCTGGGCCGGCAAACACCACGACGGGCGTGCGGTTGGTCCACTCTTCGGTAATGGCTTGGGTTAAAGCCTGTGCTACGCGTTCCATCAAATCGATGCTTTTGATGGGTTCGTGCGCAATGGTATGTTGGTCAAGCTCATGTATCTGAGCACTTGTAAATATCTTCATCCTTGCAAAAATACAAAAATAATACCAATGCATGGGCATGGGCTGTCCTATTTTTCGTTAATTTGAATCAAAATGGGGCATCCGTTTTCACGGCTCTTTCATTGAAGGGCAATTTTGGTTAACAACAAATGTAACAAATGTAACGTATAAAGTAAACAAGTCAATGCACGCAAGCGTTCTGAGAATGAAAGCAAATCTACCGACATGAACATGCTGCATGTGTTTGCCAAATTCGTTTGATTAGGAGAACGCCGGCGTTCATTGATTTTAAACAATCGAATTTGTTTTATTGGTTCAATTCGTTGTTGAAACAAACGATTGATATGAGGATGAAAAACAAAGTCATTGCTTTTGGCCAGCAAACTCATTGCAATTGGATGCCAAACTCAATGCTTTTGGCCGCCAAACTCAATGCTATTGAAAGGTGATAGTAACTCGTTGATTTACAAATTGATAAAAAGTTGGTGGGCGAGGTGATGGGAACATAATGGTAAAAAAA
>ERZ1036438.236-NODE-236-length-29696-cov-10.273810_pt1 | contig 29696 bp, 31 predicted proteins | sample MGYA00514224_ERZ1036438 | MGnify/ENA primary metagenome ERZ1036438 (study PRJEB33795, sample SAMN09464924) | human gut metagenome | host: Homo sapiens | place: USA: Stanford, California | collected 2016-07 | study: EMG produced TPA metagenomics assembly of the...
TTAGAGATTTGGGATTAATGGTATGATGTGTGGAAAGAGTTCCTCGATGAACGAACTCTACTAATCTCAGGCAAGACAACCTATACACATAGAAGACTGAGAAGTGCAAGGCGTTCGGTGAAGACACACCTTAAATGGCTATATACCTATGAAGAATATCCTGAATTAGAGATACCCAATACAACAAATCTATTGGAAGGATTCAACTCACAACTTAAAAGGGCATTGCGTAATCATAATGGAATGAAGGAGGTTAATAAAAAGAAGTTCATAGATGGGTTCCTGAATATAAAAAAGTAGGCTGGAATTACCAGCCTACCAAATGTCCATTACTAAAACACGAGAGGTTTTCAGCCTACCAAATGTCCATTACGCCGAGATTTGGATTTAATATTTTTCGATACAAAAAATAGGGAACGCACAGTATAAAGTGCATTCCCTATCATTTTTTCTGGAGCTTATCTATCATCTTACGAGAGAACTTATAGGTGTAAAGACGATTCTTTATGCTCCAGCACCACTAAAAACTTCTCAGTCTCTTGTGGTTTGTGCACTAACTGCTTCCCAGTAATCAGAGCACCACCATCTAAATGTCATAAAATCAAAATCTAAATTAAAATGCAAGTCCCCCTGCGCGAATAACTATAAAGAACAAGGGGCTACCAGTTATTATATAATTACTATGAACGCGGCACTCCTCGAAGACTTCTTCGGTGCAACGAGAAGTTGCCGTTTTTCTTCTATTTCTTTATTTATCAAGTTTCTCTGCATTCATTGTTACCTGGATATGATTACCAGATTTCAATACAGTTTTGGCTATATTGCCAAGTGTCTGCGGTGTTATCGCCTTCATGACGGCATCGAAACCGTTGGCTCTATCAATACCGTAGGTAGCATAATCAGAGAGAACGTTCAACCAATAACTATTTTTCTTCAACGCTTCAGAGTGGTTTTTAAGAATTGACTCCTTTGCTCTTGCCACGTCGTCGTTGGTTATCTTCGTCTGTGCGTCGTAGATAATCTCCTTGGCGAGCTTCTTTGCAATGGCTGTCTTCTCCGGATTGGTTGCCAGTTCGCAGCCTATTACGAGGTAGTTTCCATTCAAGTCGTTTTCAAGGCTAACGCTTGGCATTGGTGTGTACACCGCACTTTCTTTCTCGCGGATAATCTCAAACATCTTATTCCAGAGGTATTGACCCAGCACTTTCGCATTTAATAAGTTTTCAAGAGTATACGGAACCTTGTCAGAACGATAGGTATCGACAATCTTGCTCTGTGGATTCGACATCTTAAAGCTGAAGCTCTTCTCTACATTTCCTTTTGTATAGTTGCGCATATCTGCCAGTTCTGCCTTCTTTTTGCTTGATGGGAGAGAGGCAATATACTTTGCAATGAGCGGGCGAATGGTTGCTTCGTCGAAGCTTCCAACGAACACGAAGGTGAATTCAGAGGCATTATTGAAGAGCTGACGATAGAGTTCGAGTGCCCGGTCGTAGTTGATATTGTCGATATCTTTAGGGTCTGGAGAGAGTACGTCGAGCTGTTTGTTGTGCTCATAATACATTACTGAGTCCTGGAAGACCATTTCTGGGTCGTTTGCTTTGCCCTCAATCTTTCCTTTCATGTACTGTGTTATGAGTTTATAGTAGTTCTCGTCTTTCTTAATCCCAGTGAAACTGAGGTTTATCATCTGCATTAATGTCTCTAAATTCTGGTTTACAGTAGAGCCACTAATGTAGTGAAGGTCGTTGCTTATGCCTGCTTCTACGTTCGTAGTCTTGGTCTGTGCAATATTGGCAAGGTCGTTGATGTCTTTCGTTCCAAGTCCATGTATGCTTGCCATATCGTCCCAAAGCTTGCGCATAGCGAGGTTTTCGTTCTTGCCGATACTCTTTCCGCCAGCTGCAGTCGCCATCATAAGAATCTCGTTTGCCTTAAGGTCGGTCTTCTTCAAGATGACTTTCGCGCCGTTAGAGAGCGTTAATTCTTTGGCACCGAACTGTTTTAACACTTTCTCACCTACAATCTTGCCCGGCTTTGGCTCATTTAACATCATAGGTTCTTCCTTTGTGTTGTCCACATAAGCATCTACTTTCTCTGCACGAGCAGCGTTTACGATGCCTGGAAGTTCTGCTTTTGTAAAGCCTGTCTTGCCATCTTTCTCCTGAAGAATCACGCTGATAGCAAAGTTTTTCTCGTTTACGTTGATTAAATTCTTTGCCATTTCGTTGACAGTAGCCAGCGGAAGCATTGGAATAACCTGCCCGTAGAGTTCGTGCAACTGCTCTATGTTGCTGTAAGGCTCGCCTTCGAGGAAGTTGCTGATGAGCGTTTGGGCGTAGCTGTCGTTCGTTATTGTGGCACGATTGTTATAACGATTGTCGAGTGAAGCCTTGTAAGCTTCTTTCGCATGCTTGAATTCTGATTCGGTAAAGCCATACTGTCCGATGCGATTCATCTCACGAATGATTTGTGCCATAGCCTCTTTCTCTTTGCCAGGCTTAGGAACTACCACGATACCTTCAGCGTCACGAGTGATAGTCTGACCTGCATAGCCATCTACATTGCCTTGTGCAACCGTGATGTTTGACTCCGGTGCCTGTGCAATTTTCTGCATACGGTTGTTGAACATGATGTTTACAAGCGAGTACATTGGCTTGATGTAGAGGTACATAAGAGAGTTCTTCTCTTCCGGAGCAATGTATTCTATTTTGCGGTAGAGTTGGAAAATCTCTTGTGAAACCTCCTTGTGGCTGCCAAAGGCATATAGAATCTTGTCGTTGTCTTCCACCATTACAGGTGTAGCTTTGGTTGCTTCCTTGGCTGGTTTCAGTCCTCCGAACAGGCGTTTTATGCTGGCTTCCACTTTGTCAGGGTCGATGTCGCCCACAATAAAGATAGCCTGATTGCCCGGGAAGTACCATTTGCGATAATAAGCACGCAGTGTTTCAGGATTACATTTATCTATAACGTCCATGCTTCCTATGACTGTGCGCCGGCCATAGATGCTGTTTGGGAACAAGTCGGCATTGGCAGCACGCAGCAATCGCTGCATGGCGTTGTGTCCGCGGTACTCGTTGTGCACCACGTCTCGTTCTGTTTCAATTTGGTCAGCCGTGAGTGTCAGTCCCTGAGACCAGTCGCTTAATACGAGCAAACAAGAGTCTACGAGTGCAGGACGCTTGGCATTGATACCTGTAAGAAAGTAAACAGTGTGGTCGGCAGTAGTGTATGCGTTCCAGCCACCGCCTGTTTTATCCATGAACTTGACCACGGAATCGTCGGGGAAGTGCTTTGACCCATTGAAAGCCATGTGTTCCAACAAGTGTGCAAGACCGTCCTGATTGTCTTGTTCTTGTATTGCTCCTACCTTGTGTGCTATGTAGAAGTTTACTTTACCCTCCGGATAATTGTTTTTCCGAATGTAATAGGTTAGCCCATTGTCAAGGTGTCCTATCTTAACAGCAGCGTCGATGGGGGCTTTTGGCATATCTCCCATCTCGTTTTGTGCTGTTGCACTGGTTGTAAAAAGCACAAAAAGTGCAATAAAAATGTTTTTAATTCTCATATTTTATTCATGCTTAAAGTAGATATTTATTTTCTTCTTATTCTTTATTTCTTTATCATTTATTCTTCGATAGTACACCTCATTATACATAGGGAGCTAATCTTTAGCATGTAAGCTCTTGCCCCTGGTCGCCTTCTCTAAACTCTAATATGTCGCCCGGTTGGCAGTTCAGTGCTTCGCAAATGGCGTTAAGCGTTGTGAAGCGTATGGCTTTTGCCTTTCCGGTTTTTAGAATCGACAAGTTAGCAAGGGTGATGTTAACCCGTTCAGAAAGTTCGTTTAGCGACATTTTCCTCCTTGCCATCATTACGTCAAGGTTTACTACTATCATCTTTATTCCCTTCCTACACTGTTAATTGGTTTTCCTCTCGCATTTTAACGCCGATTGAGAATACCTCGTACACGATGAACGTGAATGGGACTTCAAAGAGACCGTTGGGCAGTTCGAGCGTACTTATTAGGTCGATGTTGCACCCTTCAAGACTAAACGACTGCTTTATGAAGTACACTTCAACCAATGTTATGGTCCACCACAATACATAATAGATGAGCGTACAGAACGCTAACCTCCGTATAAGCTTCAAGTTGCGTACCAGAAAGATATTTTCCGAATTGCGGAAACGCGCTATAAGTTTAAACGCAAGTATTAAAATCGTCAGCGAAAGTCCTGCCATAATCAAGAAACTCAGTCCTTTTACAGCGAGGAAATAGTGCGGCGATTTATAGTTAACATCTATGGTACGCATCCAGACCCGCTCTGGCTTGCCGGTTTTCTGGTTAATGAAAGTTGTTGGCGGAGCCTGCAAGCCAACCTTAAACGATACGGGTGTGGCAGTAGCCCAGTCTTCATCTTCCAATTGTTTCCTTTTTATGTCCTTGTATTCTTGTGATTTTGCATAGACGCTGTCCTGTTGCGCTTTCAGCTCAAGGTCGGTCATGTGTGCCCCTTCGGCATATCCATTAACAAGCGCCTTGCCCGCATCGTAGACGGTATAGAGCATCATGCAGGACATAATGCATAGTAACAAGGTGCAGTAAAGGTACAATCGTTTATTCATAGTGCCCTTTTGTTTAACAGATGTATTGCGAGTTGGTAGCCACACTTTATATTCTACAGTGCAAAAGTAGCTATAAATTTTGTTTTTCCAAAATTTAAAACGACAATAATTTATTGTTTAACAATAATTTTATATTAAAGATTGGTAACCTCTTCCAATGTTGCAGACATATAACGTCTCCCGTCCAACATGCTCAAATTTTATCAGTCAGGTTGTAATCGTGTTTCTACAGAGCCATGAAATGGTTTGTATAAATTCTAAAAAACGTTTAAATACCATAATGTTATAATATCTTTCGCACAATTAAAACTAAATTATTATCTTTGCTTTCGATAATAAAAAAATAGTAATAATGGAGAAATCAATTGTAAAATACTTAGGAAACTTCAGGGTAGAGGCTACCTATGAGGCTTCAGGACAGACGCTTAAAACCGATGCAGGCAAGGCTTCGGGTGGGTTAGGCGAGTATGCAACACCAGTAGACATATTGGCTCAGTCGCTCGCAGCGTGCACTTTAACTACCATTGCAATGCGTGCCAAGCGCGAAAACATCGATTTGACGGGTACCTATGCCGTAGTTGGCGAGATAGTAGAGGACCCTAAGACGCTGACGGTGGAGAAAATAGCTATCGAATTCCACGTAAAAGGCAATTTAGATGAAAATTTACGCAAGAAGTTCGAGAGCTTTGCACTGAAGGGTTGCTTTGTCGGCAACTCACTGAAAGCACAGAAAGACTTTACTTTCGTGTACGAAGAATAGAACTGTAGGTGTTCTATCGTTCTTGGAATACATAGTCTCCCTATAGCCCACAGTGTCCATAGGGAGACTATTTCTTTTATAATACTTATCCCTCCTCGGGTTTTCTTAGTTTCCCTTACTTCCTTTTAAGAGAGATTAGTCAGACACATTCAATTGTATCAACGCACTTCCATCACCTGATAAAGTCTTAAAATATCAAAAAATACCTACTTTATAAAAAGTGTATTTTGATAAATAAAGACCTTTTTTGTATCTTTGTGGCACTGAACAAGAGATTAAAACTTTCGCACAAATATAACTATTTAATATGAAGAACAATACAAGAAGCATTACGGACTTCTCTCAATTGATTGAAAGTCTGAACGAAAGTGGTATTAAAAATAATGTTGCCGTTGTCTGGGCAGAAGACAATCATACCCTCGATGCTGTTGAAATGGCTTGCAAGGCAGGTGTCATAATCCCCATTTTGGTATGCTCTCAACAAACAGCCGATAAGTTGAAAGGGAAATACGAGACCCTTTCTGCCAACGACCCGCAGGACGCTTCAGAAAAAGCAGTGGAACTTGTGCGGCAAGGAAAAGCCGACGCCCTGATGAAAGGATTTGTGAACACCGATGTATTACTACGCGCCATACTTAACAAAGAAAAGGGTATCCTGCCGAAAGGAAGTGTGCTAACTCACATCACAGCAGCCAAAATACCTTCTTATCCAAAGCTCTTGTTTTTTACCGACCCTGCCGTGCTTCCTTTCCCGACGCACGAACAACGCATGGAACAAATAAAATACGTATCTAATTTCTGCCATGCCTTCAATATAGAACAACCTAAAATCTCGCTCATTCACTGCTCGGAGAAGCCCGACGGAAAGCATTTCCCATACACCGAGGGCTATCTTGAACTAAAGAAGATGGCTGACGAAGGAGCATTTGGCAACTGTATAGTAGACGGTCCGCTCGATTTGAAGACTTCATGCTCGGCTGAAGCGTTGGCAGACAAGAAGATAGACTCTCCAATAGGGGGCGAAGCCGATGCCGTTATCTTCCCCGACATCGAGGCAGGAAATGTGTTCTACAAGGCCATAACGCTTTTTGCAGGAGCCGAAACAGCCGCCGTGTTGCAAGGAACACAGGTTCCCGTGGTGTTGGCGAGCCGCGGCGATACCGTAGAATCGAAGTTTTACAGCTTGGCACTTGCTGCCATCATCTCTAAATCAAAGAATAAATAAACCATGGCGTACAAGATTTTAGCCATTAACCCTGGCTCTACTTCAACAAAAATATCAGTGGCAAACAACTGCGAACCACTTTTTGTGGAAGATGTCAAGCACTCACGCAGCGAATTGGAACACTTCCATACCATCTTCGACCAGTACGAATATCGCAGGCAACGCATACTTCAGGAACTGCAACAACGTAACATTCCCCTCGATTTCAATGCCGTAGTAGGACGCGGAGGACTATCGAAAGCCGTAGAAAGCGGTGTGTATAGAGTGAACCCACAGATGATAGAAGACCAGCGCAAGGCGATTCATCAGCACCCATGCGACCTCGGTTGCAAGCTGGCTTATGATATTGCAGAGATGATTCCGGGCTGCCAGAGCTTCATAGCAGACCCCGGTGTGGTAGACGAAATGATACCGGAAGCACACATTACCGGACTTCCTGAAACTCCACGCATTTGTATTTGGCACGCATTGAACCAAAAGGCAGTTGGCCGTCGCTATGCGCGCGAACACAATACACAGTACAACAAGCTTAATTTAATTATTGCACACTTAGGTGGGGGCATTTCTTTTGCAGCCCACCGGCAAGGTCGTGCCATCGATGCAAACAATGCCTTGTCGGGCGACGGTCCCTTTTCTCCCGAGCGGACGGGTACGCTGCCCATGTCGGAAATAGTGCGTTTGTGCTATCACAGCGGTCTTACCGAAGAGCAAATGATGAAGAAGATAACGTCGCAGGGTGGGCTGCTTGCCCATTTAGGCACCAACGACTTCCGCGAAATACGTAAGCGCATAGATGCAGGCGACGAACATGCCCAGCTTGTCATATCTGCCTTGATATTGAACGTGGCTAAAGCAATTGCCTCTGAAGGTGCCGTGCTCTGCGGAAAGGTAGACGCCATCATTCTGACGGGAGGCATGTGTTACAGCGAATACCTTGTTAACGAGATTGAGAAGCGCATTGGCTATCTTGCCCCGGTTGTTGTTTATCCCGGTCAGGACGAGATGCTCGCCCTGACAGAGAATGCTCTTGCCGCACTGGAAGGCAAGCAGACGATAAAAGAATACTAAGCCGTTGAGCTTTCATTTATTGCATTCCTTACATTCGAAGTGGTGTTTATTGGTGGTTGTTTTACTGGCTTTTGAATGTGAGGAATGCGTTAAGTTTCAAACAGAAATATGTTAATATCCTTCCTTAATGGTTGCATAGTGTAACATTCATATTATCAACAAGAGGCGAAACGGTCTGTTTCGTCCTGCAAAAGAGCCTGTTTCGCATTGCAAAACAGGCTCTTTTTATGCGTAAGACCTATGCTTTCGGAAAGCCGGACAATACGTTTTGCAATACATTGATGACAAGATGGTTATGCAATAGAAACTTTTATAAGAAATATTTACGATTTTACGGGCATACATAAAGATAGGGGACGAAGCACAAAGTTTCGTCCCCTATGTTTTTCTTGCTACGTTTTCTCTCCGTTCCAACAGCACCGATGCGGTCTGTCATAACCCGAATGGAAGTTCTGTATATGTAGCGTTGTCAGGGCTTTACAGCAATATCTTGTACACGGCATTGCCGATACGGACAACGTAGATGCCGCTTTCGGGCACTGGCAGGGTGTGCGAAGCCGTGAGATAACCTTGCGCTATCGTTGCACCTGCCATGTTGCAAACAGAATAACGGACGGGAGAGGCGAGCCTGCCCTGTGGTTCCATGACGATTCTGCCGTCTTTTCCGTACACCTTATATTGCTCGTTGCTGCCCGCTTTTGGGGTCTCTATCCCTGCAGGGAGCTTGCTTGTCTCAATGAAATTGGTGAAATAGTCCCAGCCGATGGCTTTCCGATACTTCTCTGCCGACCCGATTGGAACGTAAATGGGTATGTCTTTCGGTGCAGAACCGTCGAAAGGATTGATGCTATCAGTAAATCTCTGAGGGTCTATCGTACACACGGGGGGCGTTTCGGCGAGGGAATAGATTTTCTTTAAGCCCTTGACGTGCCTGAACGGAGCACCTTCGAGATACTTCACGGTAGAAGGCAGCACGATGGAATCTGCCAGACAATCCTCAAAGGCAAGCGCTTCTATGCGCTCCAAACCGTACGGAAGGGCTACTTTCAGCTTCTTGCAGTATCTGAAAGCCTCTCTTTTAATAGTTCTTACGTTTGCAGGGATTTCTGCATCTTCCAGTTCTCTGCATATACAACATAAGCCTTCGGGAATCTCGGTAAGTCCTTTGGACAGCACAACCCGCTTTAACTCGTGGTTGTCGGATAATGCGTCCTTGCCCAATCGCTTTACAGAGTTAGGCAAAACAAGTTCTTTGAACGAAGAACTGCCTAAGCCTATTATGCCAATACTGTCGAGTCCCTCGGGTAAAATCAGCTCCGATATATACGTATAGCCAAACGCTGCGTTTGAAATGGTCTTGATTGTAGAGGGCAAAACCACTGCTTTTACTTTGGTAGCATAGAGGAAACAATGGTCGGGAATTTCGGTTACGCCTTCCGGAAACACTATCGGATTGATGTCGAGCCACTTGTCTAAGTAGAAGCAAGCCTCTCCCATCTTTTTCAAAGAGGCAGGAATATTGACCTTGCGCAGTGTCAGGCAATAGAAAGCGAAGTCGCCAAACTCTGTTATATCGTCGGGAAGGATAATGCGATCAATATCCAAGTAGTATCCATGGGAGCTCAATTCTGCATCTGCAAAGCCACCATTGGGTATCTTATGGTTCTCTACTTGCGCATATTGCAGGTTGATGATGCGCAAGATGCCGTATCTTGCACAACGCACCATCGTCTTGAAGTCGGCTTCATTGATGGGGCCGTGCACTATCAGCGAGTCTGTCTTGTCCCACTTGTCGCCCAAGACTTGCTCTAATTCTCCATACTTGCTCACTCTTGCATCGAAGAAATGAGCTTGTCCGCACACCTTCTGAACACAGGTAAATACGAGAGGTAGTAACAAAAGTATTATTCTTCTCATAATCGTTTAGTGTTAAATTGAACTTCGGTTATATATGCTTTTGGGAGCAAATTTAGGCATAAAAATCGATAAATCCAAATCTATTTGCTGTTTTTTATGCAGAAATCAGAGAAAATATTTGTCTTTGGCGTCTGTTTATAGCTCTGCAATCGGCTCGGTAAAGATTTAGCAAAGAAGCACCTTTTGCCGTACAAGACAGAGGCTAAGACACACTGAAAAGAGTGGATAGCATGTGTAGGAGCATGATTTATCACGTTCCTGACACCCACAAAACAACAGCATTGCTATGAGGAACGTGATAAATCGTGTCCTTTCAGCCCGTCTGAATGCTCACAGCTTATACAGAGTGATTTTACAGATAAATAGCTCTGATTTTGTAAAGATAATTCTCTTAGGAATCGATGACTGCGCTTTGGCATTGCGAAAGCGGTTGTTTTAGGGTACAAAAACCACGCTTTTACCGTACAAAACGGTCTGTTTCGGAACGCAAAACAACAGGTTTTGCAATGTATTGATAACGAGATAGTTATACAATAGATATTCTTGTAAAAAATATTAACATCTTTATTTTCTGTTTTTCATCTATATAATGAGGTGGACAGGTGGAACGATGGGGTTGCAGTTTGTTGCATTCCTTATTGTTCGGGTAGTGTTCGTGGGCGATGAGAACGTGAACGATAATACGCCTCCGTACAACAACAGCCACATAAGCGAGTCTGAAATATGCACTTTTACGTATGCTTTAAACCTTATTTAGCCACTGTCTAAACTTAGCTATCGAACGAAAAAAAGTAGCAGATTGTTATTTGCTGTAATATATATTTCGTACTTTTGCAGTGTGAACAAGATATTTTGGATAGATTTCAATACAATAGAAATACTCTAAGACAGGGGCAACAAAGAGGCAAACTGCATCTTTTTCTGTTAAATAGAAAACGACAAGCGTGTTCAGGAACAACCACGTTGCCCACTAAAAAAATACGTATAACAAACAAAAACAAAACATTATGAAGAAGACATTTATTTGTACTGTATGCGGATACATGTACGAAGGAACAGAAGCACCGGCTGAATGCCCGGTTTGCCACGCAAAGGCTGACAAGTTCAAGGCATTCGATGCCAAGGCAATTAAAGGAACAAAGACCGAAGCAAACCTTAAAACTGCATTTGCAGGAGAGAGCCAGGCACGCATGAAATACGACTATTATGCTGGTCAGGCACGCAAAGACGGCTACCAACAGATTGCTGCCCTCTTCGAAGAAACAGCCATTAACGAGCGCATGCACGCCAAATTGTGGTTCAAATTTCTGCACGATGCCGGTATTCCGGACACTGTAGCGAACCTTAAAGATGCGGCTGACGGAGAGAATTACGAGTGGACCGACATGTACGACACCATGGCTAAAGAGGCTATGGAAGAAGGTTTCCCAGAGCTTGCTGTCAAGTTCCGCACCGTCGGAGCCATCGAAAAGAAGCACGAGGAGCGCTATCGCAAGTTGCTGAAGAACATTGAAGACAAGATTGTTTTCTCACGCGACGGCTCTGCAATATGGCAATGCCGCCAGTGTGGCAACATCGTTATTGGCAAGGAAGCCCCCGAAGTGTGCCCTGTTTGTAGCCACCCACAGAGCTACTTCCAGCTGCAAGAAAACAACTTCTAATCGGTTTCATTTACCGAAAAGGCAATGTCGGCAGTCTAATATCTCCTTTCTTCTGCTGTCAGGACATTGCCAACAAACCAGGAAAGCGAGATGCCCGATGTGGCGTTTCGCTTTTTCTGTTCTGTACAGACAGCATTCTGATGAAAGTAAAAGTTTGTCCGCCCTCCTAAGAAAATCGTCCTTATGCTTTGCGGACCATTCTTCTTAAATAACATTTAGCATTTTTCTTTCGATAATCACATTTAAAATGTGTAAGTTTGCAGCAAGAAATATTTAACCTTTAAACCCAAAATTATGATAAAAGAGTATATAAAGGAAAATCAGGACCGAATACTTGAAGAGCTGTTCAGTCTGATACGTATACCCAGTGTGAGTGCTCAGCCCGACAAACACGGTGCCGACATGGTGAGATGTGCCGAGCGTTGGAAAGAATTGCTGCTGATGGCAGGTGTCGATAGGGCAGAAGTGATGCCGACAGATGGCAATCCTGTGGTTTACGGAGAGAAGATTGTAGACCCTGCAGCCCGCACTGTGCTCATCTACGGACACTACGACGTGATGCCGGCAGAGCCTTTTGAACTTTGGAAAACCGAACCTTTCGAACCCGTCATCAAGGACGGACGCCTGTGGGGACGCGGTGCCGACGACGACAAAGGGCAGTCGTTTATTCAGGCAAAGGCTTTTGAATATATCGTAAAACATAACCTGCTGAAGCACAATATAAAGTTCATACTCGAAGGAGAAGAAGAAATAGGCTCGCCAAGTCTGGGTGCTTTCTGCGAGAAACATAAGGACTTGCTGAAGTGCGATGTCATTCTTGTATCCGATACCAGCATGATTGCCAAGGACATACCATCGCTAACGGTAGGTCTGCGCGGTCTGGCTTACTGGCAAATCGAAGTTACTGGACCCAACCACGACCTGCATTCGGGGCACTTCGGGGGTGCAGTGGCAAACCCAATCAACGTGCTTTGCAAACTGATAACCGATGTTACCGACAAGGACGGGCGCATTCAGTTCCCCGGTTTCTACGACGACGTGGAAGAAGTGTCGCCCGAAGAACGTGCCATGGTGGCACAAATACCTTTCGACGAGGCAGCTTACAAGAAGTCGTTGGACGTTGATGAGCTTTTCGGAGAGAAAGGTTACAACACAATAGAGCACACGGGGTTCCGCCCAAGCTTCGATGTCTGCGGCATCTGGGGCGGCTATCAGGGCGAAGGAGCCAAGACCGTAATCCCCTCAAAGGCGTATGCGAAGCTCTCATGCCGCCTTGTCCCGCATCAGGATCACAAGAAAATAGGGCAGATGGTGGTAGACTACTTCCAGCGAGTAGCACCCAAAACCGTGAAAGTAAAGGTAGAATCGTTGCACGGCGGACAAGGTTATGTGTGCCCAATCGACCTCCCGGCCTACAAAGCAGCCGAGCGCGGGTTCGAAAAAGCATTCGGTAAGCGTCCCATTGCGGCACGTCGTGGCGGCAGCATACCTATCATTGCTACCTTCGAAGAGATACTTGGTGTGAAGACAGTGCTTATGGGTTTCGGCTTGGAATCGAACCTTATACACTCTCCGAACGAGAATATCCAGCTCGACATGTACTGGAAATCGATCGAAGCCGTCATCAATTTCCACCTGGAATACGACAAGTTGTAAGTGCCGTACAGGCTGTTTTGTAACAGCATCGGTACACCATAATAACAAAAAACGACCACGAAGACTTTCCCTTTGTGGTCGTTTTGTGTCTAAAAACCAGAACAATAAAAAGATGGCGACAGCATGAAAGGAGAGTGGGAGAGACCTCATAACGCAACTGTCTTGCCATCAGTGTATTATAAAACTATCTGTTGACGGTTTCAAAACAGGCTCTTTTGCAATCCATTGATAATGAAATGGTTAAAGAATACGGCAGAATATGCCTCATACGCAGCCATTTAAACACCGCTTTTTTATATATCAACAAAGCGGAAAACGAAGCAAATGGGATTTAATTGTGAGACTTTGACAATATTCAACCCATCGGTTTGGCAGTAAAGACAAAAAGACGTAACTTTGCCATGGCACGCCATGCAGGTTTACCGATGCTGAAACGATACTGCCATGGCGTTGCCCTTGCAGCATAACGCCCAATGTATGGTATGCACATACCGATGCGTGAGCGATGTGGTAAATAATCCAAATGGTACAATAAAACGATTTCTAACAACCCTATTAATGCTTGTTGTGGCAACAATGTCGCTGCAATGCAATGCACAGACCACGAAAACAACGGTCGATGCCCATCAGCAGGAAATGGCATCACGCCCTGTCTACAAGCGTTTGCTCACGCGCGAACAGCTGGAAGCAATGGGAATTAACTGGAACAAACTGCTGAAACATATAGAACTTCAGAAAGTTGCATGGAAAGGAGGCGACTTTCGCGACGACCAATCGGAACCAAGATACGAGCCAACGCGCGAAGATTTTCTGCTAACAACACCCTTAGTGGAATATTATATGCGCACACATGGCTACCAAAAGCCTTCCGACGAACTTTTTGCACAACGCATACAAGAAGTGTTTGGTGCAAATCTTAATATGCAAAGTCAGAAACCTTATTTGCCTATACAAGGAGAAGCTGATTACAATTTTGCCAGTACGTATTATGCCTTGTGTGGCAAAGGCATTATAACCTACAACTGGTTGTTAGACGATTTGATGGACGTTAGAACAAACAAAATAGTGTTGCGCCCGAAAATATTTCAGCAAATACTTGCCCTGAACAACTTTGTTATGTACAACGATACAGCAGCTTTCAAGTTCTTGACGCAGGCAACCTATAGCGGACACGAGGACGACTATGATGGAATGGGCGACCCTTACGATGGAAACAATATTCTGTGCGATTTGTTTTCAACCTATAACTATTATGGAAGTGCCCCACTTAACCAGTGGTATTTTACCACACAAGACGTTAATCCAGTGTTGTTCTATCATCTAATATTCGAAAGAACACCGCAAGGCAAGTTGGTTGCCCATCGCCCGCTGATAGAATTGATAGAGCAAAACACCACAGGCACAGATACATACACGTATTGGAAGTATTTTGGCGGACTGCTTTTTGACGTATTAGACAACGAAGACGACTTTAAAGATATGCACTATAGCGTTGTACATAAGGCAAAAATGCTTTGCTATTTTGCCAATTCGGAACACAAAATGCGCAAGCGTTATGCCAAATATATACCTTCGCTCACAGCAACAGCTTATTGGGACAAGTCTTCAACCACCTCTTCCATGATTATGCAGCACCCCGATGTGTACGATATGGCATGCAAATACAACTACTTCGGAGTGGTTAGACCCGAAGTAATGAAGGCGTATGCCGCAGAAGCCGAGCAGCGGAAGAAGAACGAAGGAATGTAAAATGTATCGCAGTAGCATTCACAGTGTGTTGCAATAATATTCAGAATGGAACGGATAAACATAAAAAAAGATTGACTGTCTCACGACAACCAATCTTCAAAACCTTAATAATCTAATACCATGAAAAACACTTTGTAAAGTTAAACGGATATTTCCAACATTGCAAATATATTCTTTTAAAGAATGTTAATCATCTTGAATTGTACCAATTTTCTTAGTGTATTGCTCTTTTTTCGCCAAGAATATTGTTCAACGGGTAACATATTGCACATACTCGGATAAATAATTGCATTCCAACATCGGTTTTTTGCAAGTGCGAAAGTTTTTTTAGTTTTTGTCGCCAATAGTCGCTTTTATCAAAAAGTTTTGTTATCTTTGCAATCAAAATATAGCTGTACACTTGGCGAAAATACAATTTAGATTTCCCCACACATTATATAATAAGGTATGGTAACAACCAAAAAGACTGCAACGACGAAGCCTGCGACCACGGTTTCGAAGCCCAAAAAGGGAGCAAAAGCCCAGAAAGCACCCGTAAAACGAGGCATTTCGGACGAGCTGATTCCCATTGAAGAAGAGACGTGGCTGCTTCAACCCATTGCAGTAACGATGATGCGGCACGACTATTCGCTCATTCAAGTGCGCATACTTGTATCTATTGTAGAGAGCTTGCAGTCCATATTGCATGGCATTCTGAACAACAAGCGCAGTCCGCAGTTAGACCTTTTCAAGACAAAAGAATTGGACGAAGACGGAAGAATGCCCATAAAGCTACCCTTCAAGGAACTTGGCGTAGACCCAAACCATTATCCGCAGTTGCGGACATCGCTGAAAATGCTGGCTGCTATCCCTGTTGAAATACCTTACAAGACGAGCGAAGGGCGCAAATATACAAAGGCAACGAACCTTTGCGACGTGTATATTCCAGAAGACAGGTCGTACAACAAGTATGCAATATTGAAGCTCGACCGAAGCGTTGCCGAACGTCTCGTATCGTTGGACTTCGGTTACCATCGTCTTGGAAAGCAGATAGTGTTCGCCTGCAAGAACCGATATACGCAGCGTATATATATGTTCATCGAGTCGTGGGTAGACAAAGGGCGTACCGTTATAAAGACTCTGGAGTTCAGGAAAATGCTCCGTTTAGAGAACAATTACAAGAAATTCTCCGACTTTTGCCGCCGTGTGCTCGAGCCGGCAAAGCAGGAATTGAAGGAGTTGGCCGACAAAGGGTTCTGCGATTGCTACTTCGATTACGAGAAAAAGTACGACCATGGGCAGCGTGGAGGCGAGCCCGACGAGCTGGTATTCCAGATATTCCGAGCCAAGAACAAGATGGACGCACAGCTGGAACAGATGAACGAGATGCAGCGAAGACAGTTTCAGCAAATGCTTATACAGTATTTCGACTTCACACAACCCAATGCCAAGAGCATGGCAGAGCGCATAACGGCAGAGCTTTATCCGCTTGCCATGCAGAAACTAATGGACTTGCGCCAGCGTTTCAACACTACTTACGTGAAAGACAAGGCTGCCTACACCTTTAAAAGCCTCGACCAGATGATACGAGAGCACGACATTCCGAACACAACGGTAGAGGAAATAAAAGATTGAAGACTATAAAACGAGAACCGAAAACCATAACACAATGATAGAAGTCAAGGTAAACGATGCTGCACTTCGCACGGCTGCAGCCGAAGGAGAGGACGCTTTCGTAGAAGTGTTCATCGATGCCATCAATGCAGCAATAGGCGGAACGCTCACCGAAGAGAACATGCAAGAGCTCAATTCCGACCAGATTACGCTGTTGGGGTGGAGCTATTTGCACGGTGAAGTAATGAATGGAGGCTACGTCCAGCTTATTTATAACGGCTATGGGACATTCATTTTCAAGAATCCTTTCGGTGTTGCAATGCGCGATTGGGGCTTAACTAATTTGTATTCGCACCTCCGTCGCACCAGGAAAGCATACGACAAGTATCACGAACAGATAGAAAAGGAAATGTCGGACGACGACTTTATGGCACTCTACGAACAGATGCCGGAGTTCGACGAAGCCGACGACGACTTTGTTTTGAACGAAGAAGAATGGACAAAAATGGTGGCTGCATACATTGACGACCACATTAACAATTTTGCTACGATAGAAAATGAATAAGGAAGAACAAGAAATTCGCAAGAAGTCGCCAGTGCAGATACGCAACAAAAAGGCTTCTTTCGAATATTATTTTGTAGATACTTACACGGCAGGAATAGTGCTCACGGGTACAGAAATCAAGTCTATACGTGCCGGTAAGGCTTCTTTGGTAGACACATACTGCTTCATTAACAAGGGCGAAATATGGTTGGAAGGCATGAATATAGCGCCTTACTTCTACGGTTCGTTTGCTAATCACGAGGCAAGACGCAAGCGCAAGCTGCTATTAAATAAGCGGGAGATACGCCGTTTGGCAGAAGATGCCAAGTCGCCGGGCTACACCATCGTACCCATATTGGTGTTCATAGACCAGCACGGGCGTGCAAAGGTGGACATTGCCCTGTGCCGTGGCAAGAAAGAATACGACAAACGGCAGACGTTAAAGGAGAAAGAAGACCGCAGGGAGATGGATAGAGCCATAAAGCGGTACTGATTTCAGCGCTCAATGTAAAAGCTTTTAGGCTTAGATTTCCTATTTTTCTTAGGAGATCTAAGCCTTTTTATTGCACAAGCTATATGCTTTTAGGCTTAGAAACTCCCCGTTTTCTTGGAGTTCCTAAGCCTTTTTTATTGTTAAAAGTGAGAGCTTTTACGCCTGAGTTCCTTAGTTCTCATGGAGTTCCTAAGCTGTTTTTGCATGGTTTAAAGCTCGAAACCAACGCCTATACCAATCGGGTGGCAAGCCAAGCCGCTATTCATCAGCTTTGTAAGACTGTAGTGTGCGTAAACCGAAAAGGAGTTAAAGCCGAAGTAAGCCTCAAGGTTCAATCCTATCGGATTGGTGTCTAAGTTACGACTGACAGTATAGCGTTTGCTCTTAATACGATACTTACTGCGTATCTCTCCCTTAATATCCACCGAACAACCCAGCCCAAAATACACTTTCTTCTTATCCATCTGTTTTTTCCATTCTATCATAATCGGAGCCCTGAAGTAGTAGTATTTTATAAAACTTGTGCGCACATTCTCTGCCGTATTCCTTGCTATCGTTGGTTTACCGTCCACATCTGTCAGCATATAATTGGTTTGGAAATGGTTGTGAACAAACCCCGTTTGGAAAGCAAAGACTAAGCCGAGAGAGTTAGAAGGGTTGAGACCCACGCCTATTTGGAAGTGTGTAATTCCCCATTCCAACGATTTTACGTCTTTGCTATGCATAGCTTCTCCGCCATTCAGCAGGTTTACACCAATGTAGAAATCGGGAATGTTACCATAAAAAGTGTGGTTATTTCTCTTTCGGATAGGCACGAACGGTGAAGAAATGAAGAAGCGTTCCACCTCCTGACCGTCTATATAGCTGGTCTCCTGGCTCTTGACAAGTGCGCTGCCGTCCTTGTTGAATACAGCCACATGGGTTGCAATACTGTCTGTACTCACCACAATTTGTTTGTTGTTGTAGTAGATTGTTGTGTCGTTTTCTTCTGTAGCCATTGCCGGAACAGCTATAACGAGCGTTAAGAAAAATAGCAAGTGTTTCATAATTCTATCTTTTTTGCGTTTATATTACGATGATTGCTTGTCCCGTTTCAGTGCTTGGCGTAGCACAATTTCATAATATCGTCAGGACCGAGCGTACCTTCTATATAGATAACGGCACCACTATTGTTCGGTGAATTACTGAAAAGTATATACCTGTTAAGCCCCGAAGGCAATGGTGGAAGCATGTAATAGCCACTGGTAACCTTACCATTGTCTACTATTTCGCGTATTTTGCGTGCTTTTTTTCTATCAATATTCAGATATGGGGCTATACTTGCACCAATCTTTTTATAGGTCAATGCCTTGTAAACCTTTAGCTTGTAGCCCCTGAGAACGGCATCGTTGAGCACCACCATCTTGCAGTTCTTGGCTTTTCCGAAGCGTTCGAACACTATGCCTGTCTGCAAATCGCTCTGCGCTCGTGCCGGTAGCAGAGCAAGAAACAGGCATAGCATAAAAGCTATTCTCATTGTTTTATTCTTCATTGGTAGTTCCTCCTATTTGTGAAAGTGCCTGAAAATCTTCGCTTTCGTTGGCAGAAACCATGTTGAGAGCCGCCTCTGCTTCGTGCTGAACCATGTTTTTGTTGGTGGTACATTCACCGTTTATAATGGCATAATCGCCTGTTTTAGTTACATTATGGCGCACAACGAACATGGTAATAACCACTGCTGCGACAGCCGAAACAGCTGCAACTATCCAGTTAGGCAGGCGCTTCTGTTTCTTCAATACGTCTGTTTCTGTCGATGAAACCGATTGTTTTGCAGTTTGTTTGCAACGTTCTTGCTGTTCCCAACGGAACAAAGCACAGAATGGTTTCAGCTCGTCGGGCACCAATAGTGGGTCTTGTGCGAAGAAGTTTCGCAGTTGCTGTTCTTCTGCAACCGTTGTTTCGCCGTCCGTATATTTGCTTATTAGGCTGTCAATGTCGTCTATCTGCATTTTTTTATCCTCCCTGTTGTCAGTCTTATAAACTCCTTTTGAATGTGCCTTCGGGCTCTCGACAGGTTCTGTCGTAGTGCTTCCGGCTTGCAATTGCATATTTTTGCAATCTCTTCGTTCTCGTATCCGTCTATCTCTTTCAGCCGGAATACCTGCTGTTGCAGGGGCGGCAGATGGTCTACAATATGCTGTATCAGCTCCATGTCGTCCTTTCCATCTGTCCATTCCTGTTCTGCTGCAAGCTCTTTGGGTCGATTGCTCTCTGCACATTCCATCTTTCTGTGTCGCCAATGGTCTATAGCTACACCCTTAATTATCTTTATAGCCAATGCCTCAAGGTTGGTATGCGTGTCCAATTTCTGTCGCATTGCCCACATACGGAGATAGGTTTCTTGCACGAAATCTTCGGCTTCGGCATCTCCTCCCTCCAGTGTTGCAGCCACTTTCAGCAGTCGGCTACGCAGGTTTATTGCTATTTGGCTAAATTCTTCTATTTCCATTGCTCTTCAAGAGGTAAACGAACGAATGGCTTTTTTGTGACATCGAGCTGTAAAAAAATATTTATTGATGCTGGTTTTTGCTGTTTTCATTGGTAAAAAGAAGGGGCTAAAGTACAAATCACAAGTGTTTTCTGTTTGGTATAGAGTTGGTTTGATGCGTGCATAATGCCATCGTGTACAGAGTTTTAAAGGCATTATGCACCGCATTAGTCAGGTTGCGGGGACGATGAAAAAGTAGTATTTCTCGTTCAAACCCACTATTCCTCATCTTCGTACCACTTCTTTATGTACAGATAATGGTCGGCAAACAAACGCGATTGTCCTGGTACTGCAGCCTTAATGCGTCGTGCCGGAATGCCGCCCCATATTTCGTTAGGAGGGATTATCGTACCTTGCAGCACCACTGCGCCCGCTGCCACCACCGAGTTTTCGCCCACTTCGGCATTGTCGAGCACCGTGGCGTTCATGCCGACGAGGGCATTTCGGTGGATAGTAGCACCGTGCACAACAGCCGAATGGCCAATGCTGGCACCATCTTCAATAACTACGGGCTTCCCTTCGGTCTGGTGAATGCATGCCAAATCCTGCACGTTCACCTCGTTTCCCATCACGATGGCGTCTACGTCGGCACGTATCACTGCACCGAACCATACCGAGCAGTCGTTGCCCATCGTTATATTACCTGCCAAAGTGGCATTTTCGGCGAAGTAGCAACGCTCTCCCCACTGTGGACTTTTTCCTCTTGCTGCTTTTATCAGAGCCATTTTTCTTAATCTTTATAATTGTTGTCTTTCGTTGGAGTCCTTACCTTGTTTTGCAAAACCCATTGTTTTATCTTGCAAAACCCATTGTTTTGCGTTGTAAAACCCATTGTTTTAGGGGATAAAAGAGCCGATTCTTTATAACTCTTTGATTATAAGTACTTATAAAATTGAAGAAAGGAAAAGGGTTACGATTTGGTTACTACTCAAATTCCCTGAACTTCCTTGATTTGCTGTCGTTTCAAACAACTCTTGTTATTGATGCAAAGATAAACAAAATGTGCTGTACGCCCAAAGAAAATACTTGTTTTTTCTTGTCGGACAGACTTTTCTGCTGTCATTTCGATGGTTTAATTGTCTTGCTGAAATCCTTCTCATCTTCGGTAGGAACAAGTTATGCCCTCTGTCTTCGCAAACTTCGCTATCGGGCATAACCCATTCCTACCTTTGGTATGGCCGACGAAAAGAGGCAGGGATCAGTCTGTCGAAAGAGTTTCGGCAAATCTGCTTCCTGCCACTTTTCTGTGTATCGGCTATACTTTCTAAGGTACGGATTTCAGCAAGACAATTTTCAGTACTTTTCTCTTTTGGTATTTTCTTTTCTTGGAAGCGGTTGTAAAAGCCGCATTGTTTGTCGTCGGAGAAGTCGGGGCTATTCAGGTGGTGATAAATCCCTCACCCGTTTACCTCCGACACCTTCAACTTGTCTGCCAAAGCTGAAGGAAAAGTGCACGCCTGCCTGTCGCAGCAAGCCCGAAAGGCAGACTTCGTACCTTTCCTTTTCCATCTTTGCCTTCTATAGGTGGCTTTTACACGCCCGCTTCATTACGCTTTTTACTATCTGATTGTATGGCATGCAATCAGATTTTTTACTTTTCATCCGAATCTGTCTCTTTGCCGTTTACCTCCATTTCGATGCGGTCTTCACCGTATCGCATCCGTTGGTCGTCCCCGTCCAGGCGCAAAGGTAATTCCGGGATGCTACGCTGCTGCAAGGTCGGTGCCTTCGGTTTTGGAGAAAATCTCCACGCCTGTGCTCCACTGCGTTTTGCTTCGGGTAGTATTTTCCCTCAAAAACCTTGCATTCGCTCATCCCTACCTTTGTGGGGCACCTGAAACGAAAACGACCGATGCGACAGGAAGACGCATTAAAAAAAATGTCGGATAAACGAGAGACAGATAAGCAGTGAAACTCAACTCCCTCAAGCTCTTGGATCCGCATTAAACATTAAAAACTCAAATAAAATGAAAAAGTCAATCAACATTCACCGAGCCTTGCACGCAACCCTTCGCCTGCTGCTCACAAGCGTTATAAGCATCGTCTTTTGGGCGGTCGGTATGATAGTCGGTTTGCTTGCGGAAATCATCGCAGGTGTGCTCCGCACCCTTTGGGCAATAGTCCTCTACGTGCTCACCCTCGTAAGTATTCTCGCCCTTATTCTTTGGATATTCACCCTATAAACATAAATCAAGATGAAAACAAGACACAGCAAGACACCCAGCCAGCAATGCCGATACTACGAAGTGAACGACATCTTCGAGTATATGTATGAAACCTACATCAACGGCAACTATTCGCAACTGAAAACATTGTACAAGGAGTTGCGCAGAGAAGCAAGAAAAGAGTTTATCGCATTCTGCTTTGAAATGGTCAGTCCCCAACACAGAATGCAAATTATGCAAGCTATCGTTTAATTAAAACCATACGACAATGAAAGCAACCGACCATTTCAAACGAACCATTCAAGCCTATTTGGACAATAGGGCAGCCGAAGACGAACTCTTTGCAGTAAGCTACCGCAAGGAGGGCAAGAACATCGACGACTGCATTACCTATATCCTCAACTATGTGAAGAACAGCGGATGTGCAGGCTTTTCAGACGGGGAGATATATTCACAGGCAGTACATTATTTTGACGAGGATAATATCGACATCGGCAAGCCTCTTAATTGCCACATTGCAGTAAATCACGTGGTACAGCTCACAGACGAGGAAAAGGCAGAAGCACGCAGGCAAGCCATTGAGCAGTACCAACGCGAGCAGTTTGCCAAGATGCGCAACCACAGCGAGCGAACCAAGAAAATGGAAAATAAGGTCGTACAACCTTCACTATTTGATTTTTAACCCTTAGACAATATCGCAATATGGAAGCAATGGACTTGAACGAAGCACGGATTTACGTAGGCACTTATGCCAAGTACAACAACGGCACTTTGCATGGCGAGTGGGTAAGCCTTTCGGATTTTTATGATTTGGACGGCTTTCTGGAGTATTGTGCCGAGATACACGAAGACGAGGAAGAACCCGAATATATGTTCCAAGATTGGGAGAACATTCCCGATAGTCTGATAGACGAGAGCAATTTGGAAGAAAATTTCTTTGAACTTCGAGACGAGTTGGACAGACTGAACGACACGGAGAAAGAAGCCTTTTGGACATGGGTGGAGGGCAATAACATCAAACTCACACAAGACGCTTACGACCTTGTGAAGTCTTTCCAATCCGCCTATATCGGCAGTTATGCAAGCAAGGAGGAATTTGCGGAAGAACTTGTGAAAATGGAAAACGACTTGTCCGATTTTGCATTGAGCTACTTCGATTTTTCAAAATATGCCGACGACCTTTTCGACACGGACTATTGGTATAAGAACGGCTATGTATTTCGTAACGAATAAAGCAAGGAGGAAAGAGTATGAAACCGAGAAACAGATTTGAAAAGGCAGTACTTGCCGAAAGCAAGCGTTTGCGCCCCATCACCAAGACACAAAGCAAGTGGGCATTCCGTGAGTGCATCGGCCACTTTGCCTACCGATTGCCCAAAGGTCGCACCACTTGTATGGACTGCGGACATAGTTGGCTGATGGAAAAGCCTGCCCAAACTTGCACCTGCCCCCATTGTGGGGTAAGGTTGCAGGTTGAGGAAACCTACGGGCGCAAATTACAGCAGAAGCAATACTTCACTATCCTCACTACCTGCGGAGCATACCAAGTGTTGCGTATGTTCCTGATAGTAGTGGGCATGGAGAAAGGTTATAAGGCGAAATATGAGACAATCGAAATCGGTCAGTATTGGTGGAACGGGCAAGGGCGAAAGGTCGTAATAGCCGTTCAACGCATATTGGGGCATTACGTGGACACGTTCTCTTTCTATTCGCCAATGGCAGTGCGAAACGACAACGAAGCCTACCGTTACGTGGCTTGTGCGCCCATATACCCCAAGTTCAAGGTAACGGACACACTCCGCAGGAACGGCTTTAAGGACGATTTTCACCAAATCGCACCCATTGCCCTTATTCCAGCACTACTCACCGACAGCCGTGTGGAAACCCTCATCAAGGCAGAACGCATAGACCATTTGCGCTATTTTCTCAATAACGCAAGGGCATTTGAAGCCTATTGGCAGTCGTATAAGATTGCCGTTCGTAACGGGTATGAGATAAAAGACATTTCTTTGTGGTGCGATTATTTGGATATGCTCCGCAGGTTGGGCAAGGACGTTCACAGTCCGAAGTACCTTTGCGCCAAAGACCTTAAGGCCGAGCACGACCGCATAGAAGACAAAATATGCAGGCAAAGAGAAAAAGAAGAAATCGAGAGAAAATGGCAAAAGGCAATCGAAGATGAAAAACGTTTCCGAGAACTTAAATCCAAGTTCTTTGGTATCCATTTCACGGACGGCACAATCCAAGTTCGCGTATTGGAGAGTGTGCAGGAACATTTGGAAGAAGGGGCAGCTATGCATCATTGTGTGTTTTCAAATAGATACTACCTCAAAGAAGACTCTCTTATCCTTTCGGCAACCATTGAGGGCAGGCGGATAGAGACTATCGAAGTATCGCTGCAAACCTTAAAAGTAGTGCAAAGCCGTGGCGCGTGCAACAAGAATACGGAGTACCACGAGCAGATAGTAAATCTTGTGAATGCCAATAGCAGGTTAATCCGCCAAAGAATGAAGGCAACAGCATAAAGAAAAATATAAACCATCAAATTATCACAGCAATGAAAGTAGAAATAGAGAGCATCGTATGCAACTGGGCAAATGAGGTACCCCACATTCTCGTTAGGGTTATCCCATAACTTTATCTAACAACAAGGAAGAGTTAAGAACAGCCATTAAACATATAGCCGAAGAAACGGAACTCGACAAGTTCTTTGCCTATGGATATGGTAAACATCATTTTTGGCTAACACATCGTAAGTTATCGAATGGTGAGCCAATGGAGCACAGATTATTAATGGCAAAGTTTTAGATGTATGAAGAAGAAACGGATTTACAGAGTACGAACGCAATATATTTTCAAGGGCATATTTGAAGTCCTTGCCGATAGCAAGGAAGATGCACGGCAGAAAGTTCTGCAAGATTGCGGGTTGGTAATGGGTGGAAGCATTCACAGCACCTTGCCCGATGAAGAGATAAACTGGGCTTTTTCTACCCACCCCGAAGTAAAGGCCACGCGAGTAACCATTCAAAAGGAGTAAACAACAGCGTACTCAACGGACGGCATATCTGCCGCCCGCTCCTTTCTTTCGTGAGCAGAAAAAGGCGGAAAAGAAAGGAGCAAAGAAACCATAAGTCTTCATTCTGCGAATGGCAGAAAGCAACACGAAGAAAAATAGCACACAAAAACTCCCTCTATCGGTATTTCATACGGATGGAGGGAGTTTTATTGGAGTATTTAGAATTTTACTCATGGAATATAAAACAGAGCGAACTCCATGCGCCGCCGTTTGAGCAGACCGGGCAGCATCCTACCTTTATAGCGACAGAAAGAGAGGTATTCGGGCAGGATATTTCTGTCGCCTCGTTCGAGTTTCCGTATCAACCGGCTTTTGGGATGGTTTCTGCCACCGAGCAGCGTGCCCGTGCCTACATTGTAGGAGAGTACGGTCAGGAGCAGAGCATCCTTGCCGAAGCGGCGAAAGAGGGCGTATCGGCTGAGCAGGTCGGCACGTAGGAGTGAGTCCGCCTGTCGTTCGGTCATATTTGCCGTAAACCGCTCTCCTTTCAGCAGACGGTGACCGTAACCGATGTACGGATACCGACCGCGCCCATGCCAGCCCTCGAAGTATTTCACGCAGCGCACAGCACGTTCGAAGCGTGAAAGCGGTTGTCGTGGCTGTGCAGGCAAGGAAAGAGCAGTGAGTACAAGCAGGCACAAGCAGTAGAACCGCCTAACGCCTGCCGCCAAAATGCCTCTCATCCTCTTTTGACGAAGTGCCCTGCCCACCACTCTCGTCCTTTTTCGTATCGTTGTTGAAACTGAATTCCTGTTCCTGTATCTGCCCGTCAGAACTCTCCACCGTTACCGTGAGCTTCTGTGCATCGGTGGTGGCAGAGGTATAATAGAGACGGAACACCTCGCGTTTAAGCGGATAACGGTCGTTGGGCTTGAATACCATGCCGTCATCCATGCGCAATACACCTGTACCATCATATTGGAAATACCTGATACTGTAGCGCGTGTCGGCAAACCGCCCCTGCCGCACGAGCGTGCAGCGTATCTCCACGGTCTGCCCCTTTGCCACCCTACCCGGTATGGGCATCGTCTCTAACTTGAACGGATATGCCGTTTGAATATCCAACTCGTTATCACAAGCAGATAGACAAAACCCTGCGAGGGCAAGTACTCCCATTACCCAAATCATATTAAAAATTTTCTTTCTCATTTGTTCGTTATTTTTTATCGTTATACATTCATTTCTGCCCGCCAAGAGAGCAGGTACTCATTCAAATCTTTATGGTCGGCATACAGAGAGGAACGGTCAATAACTTTCTCTCCAAAATATTCTTGCAATTTTTGAAAAGTTTTTCGCCCCGCATCATCGTTGTCGAGACAGCATTCAATCCTCTGATAGTCGCCAAGCACTTGCAACGCTTTCTCCACGTTGGAAACGGAATTAAGAACAAGCCAATCCGAAGCGATGATGCCGAGTTGCATGGCCGAGAGGTAATCCATGAAACCCTCGAAGACGGCACACACGTCCGTGCCGTTACGTTTCAGTGAAATATCCTTGGGCGGTATGCACCCCTTGAAGAAGCGATTGCGCAATTCCAGTCCTCCGCTCCTGTTGCGGAAACCGACAGCATAATACCGTTTGCCATGTACACGGTACCTCACCTCCTCGCAGTTGGGGATGGCAACATGAGCATCGATGCCCCGTTCTTCTATATAGTCCAGCAATTTGCTGTCCTGCAAGGAACGCACCCAAATATCCTCAAAAGCGGGTTCTCTTTCTTTGTTCCTTGGCGATTGCGACATAACGGGAAGCGGACACGCCCTGCTCTTTGCGATGAATGCCGCCTGCAAAAGAAAATCCTCACTCCCGATGAATGCTCCCGCCAAGTCGAAGATGTCGCCACCCTTGCCCGTTCCAAAGTCGAACCATACATTCTTGGTGGTGTCGACCTTGAAGGAGGGCGTCCGCTCCGTGCGGTAAGGGGCATTATACCAGAGAATGCCGCCTTTCTGCTTTTTGGGCTGAATCCCCATCGCGTTCAGGAAGTCCGCAATGGGGATTTCTCTCATTCGTCGTGCGTCCATCGTCAGTCCATCATGATTTTCAGTCCGACACCGTACTGGGCATGAAACAGCCCCGTAGAGCCTCCCCACAGACAACGTTCCCTGCCATAGAACAGCAGGACGAGACGGTCACTCAGATAGGTCTCCGCCTGCAAGGTGATTGCCCCACCGTAAACAAAACCGTCTTTATTGCGTACGGTAGAGCCGTCGAAGAGCAGTTTCTTGCCGCCATTGACCGTCTCATAGCCTGCCAAGGCAGAAACACCTGCCGACAGGAAAAAGGTCTTGCTTCCGTCCGAAAGCACGTCACAGAAGAAGCCGCCCTCTGCTGTGAACTGCTCCACGGGAATGCGGCTCTCGCGATAGGGATGGTATCTGCGGAGATATTCCGCTCCGAACACCCATTGATGGCCGCCTTTGGTATAGATGGCAAGCGAAGCCCCGAACGAATGCCCTGCGTTATTACTTGCAGAGTTGGAATAAAAACCGTCTGCCATGCCTGCCGTAAGGCGTATGCCTTTCATTCCGGGCAGACAGCGTTGGGCGTGCGCCTGCCCTGCAAAGAGGGCAAGCGACACGACAAAGAGGAAAAATGCAAGCTTTCTCATGTCATTTCACTTCAAGTTCGCTGATTTCCCTTGCACGCACAAGGTCTTCGTTCTCGATGACGAACGACTGATGCCTGCCGCCGTTCTTCTCGCACAGCTCCACGATAAGTTGCTTGCCGTCGGGGATGGTGAACTTCGACATGGCAAAGACCGTGCGCTCATTCTTGCCGCCCGGCACGCAGGTAACATAGTTCTGCGCCCGAAGCGGAAGCACGACCTGCTCCTGCACGGCCGTGCGCTTGGCCACTTTCTTGTCCACGATTTTCCACGTCATGTAATCCACGTCGAAGGGAATGTGGCTTTGGTTCCTGATTTCGGTGTGGAAGTATATCAATCCGCCGTGCGTGTAGATGCCCTTGAGCAGGTATTGCACGCCGAAACGCTTGCAGCCGATGTGCTTGACTGTTCGTCTGTCCTGCCTGTAAATGGACTTCATGATGAGCCGCACGAGCATCGGGCTCTCGCTGCCCAGTTCGTTAAGGTACACCTCCTGCGCATTGTTCGGACGGTTCGCACTTTCACCGTCGTGAATGATGTCCGTCATCTCCACATTGAGCAGCAACGGCTCGTCGGCATAGCGCACGTTGAAAGTGTAGAAGCAGCCATCTTCGGTGATGACGCTCATGTTCGTCTCCCCCTGAAAGCCCTTGACGGTGGATTTTACGCGGATGACGTTCTCCGCTCCGTCCGCCTTACCGGCGATGAGGTTGGGCGAGCCGAGGTCTACGTAGCGCACTTCTGCGGGAAAGAGGATGTGCACCGTTTTCCCGTAGGTCACTTCCAATCCGTGGGGCGGTATCATCCGCTCGAAGGTCAGCTGCCGCGTCAGCCCGTCATACGGTGCAGCGGCGGCAACGCCCACCGGTTTTACCTGTTTGATACCCTGTTGCTGTGCATTCGCACACGCCACGCCCATAAAGAGGGCGAGGACAAATAACATTTTCTTCATTTTACTGTTGGATTTAGTTGGTAATAAAAACATTGTCAATTAATCTTTCTTTTGAAAAAGCAGCACGCGGTAGCCCGCCTTGAGATGCACCTTGACGGCGCGCACCTTTTTGGCGAAGTACTGCGACGTGCCTTGCAGGAGCCCCTTGCCCACGTCGGCGGCGAGCTGTGCCCCCGCATCGGTGGAGATGTTCATGCTGCTGCCCGCGGCGGTGCCCATGTTGGCGGCAATCTCCTTGGCGGCACTGCGCTCCATCGAGTTGGGAATAAAGATGCCTTCCTGCCCGTCGGTGTCGTAGACCGAGAGAGCAGTGGGGATGAGCGTACCACCGTATTCGAGCGTCTCGATGACGATGGTGAGCCGTTCACCCTGTATCTTGGCCGCGCCCGTTATAAGGGCGTTCTTCGGCAGGATACGTTCGCCCGCCGCCATCGGTTCAGAGAGCCGCAGGCGCACCGTCTGTCCGTCGCTGACGGTCTGGTTGCCGTAGACGGTGGCGGCGATGGTGTTCTTCTCCGCCGCAGCCTGCACACCCACCGCCGTCTGAAAGCCGTAGTTACGCGCTTGGGAGTGGGCAGTAATAAAAGCTTCGTCCGTCATGGGCTGCCCGAGCGCAGAGACCACCTGCCGCACCACCCGCTTGACGGGTGTCACCACGGCTTTCCTGTGTGCGCCTGCCGAGGCAGCCGCTTGCAGCGTATCGCCCGTGGCAGCCTTGCCGAAAGGCGCAGAGCCACTTGCAGCGGGCATGTACTTCGCCGCCAGCCGGTAGGACTTTTCCAAGAGCGCCTCCTGCTCGTCCATCGCGGAGGAACGGCTGCTTTGCGTATTCAACCGTTCTTCCAGCTCGCGCAGGCGGTTTTGGAGTTCTTCCTTTTCCGTATCCTGCTTCGGCTGCTCGCGCTCGTAAAAACCGCCCAGCGTGGTGTTGAGGTCGTGGTAGGCACCCAATGAGGAGCGCACGGAGGAAGTACTGCCCTGCACGTTGTCCTGCGTGGAGGATTGCCCGCCTGTGCCGAAATCATCGATGGCGGCATGGGCTGTGCTCGTCTATCCGCTCATGGTGCTGCTCTTCG
>ERZ1036438.237-NODE-237-length-29686-cov-20.010293_pt1 | contig 29686 bp, 27 predicted proteins | sample MGYA00514224_ERZ1036438 | MGnify/ENA primary metagenome ERZ1036438 (study PRJEB33795, sample SAMN09464924) | human gut metagenome | host: Homo sapiens | place: USA: Stanford, California | collected 2016-07 | study: EMG produced TPA metagenomics assembly of the...
GGAGTGCTTTTACGGACAAATTAAGTAAATTTGCACTTGCTTGTTGAATTCACGTCTGTTGCCATATATACACTTCTCATTAATTATTTTTCAAATATACAAATTTTGTCTTAAAATGATTGCTCAATATCGTAAACATTGTATCTTAAATGAGCAACAAATTGTTTTCCAGTATTTTATAAAGCTTTTTAATACAGCTGTTTTGTTTATTTTCGATATTTTTTTGCTCGCTTAATAGAGTATCGGTATAGCAATTTTACGTTTTTATTATATCTTATTTAACATTTTTATGATATTAAAATTGATTAAAAAGAAGGCTCTCTAATTTTGCAATAACATCGCGAGTCGATATTAAGACAAATGTAATATCAAAATAAATACTATTATGAAAGCGAAAAACAATTACTATCAAACGAAAAAAAGAAGATGGTATCGTACCATTGTACTCCTCTTCTTATTGTGTCTATACGGACACACGCAAGCACAAAATGTAACCATTAGTCCCAAGACGGGCAAGTTGATGGCTGCATTGACAGAAGACCACGAGGTAGGATTTCAGAATGGCTGGTCGTCTCTTTGGCGCCACGACCAGCTCCCATTGTCGTTAACAGTTGCAGACTACCCCGATCTTACACCAAGTGGAGAATTGAAGAGACCTGCCGGTAACATCGCAATCGAAAATAACGAATTGGTTTTACTTGGAGGAATGACCCGTAACCTCTACATGGAAGTCTCTTTACCTAAAGGTTATCGCATTACAGGATATACGCTTGTAATGAAGAACAACCTTAATGGAAAGACTGTAAGAGGTATGAAATTGGGCAAAGTAACGAAAAAAATGTATGAAACCAACAAGGATTTCGATTTAGGAAGCCCTAAAACGGCCTCTGAACAGATAGGGAAATATAACGAAGAAACTAAGGAATACACCATCAAGCGCACATCAATGACAAAAGATGACATGGGCAACCAGCTTTATTTCTGTTTGGATAAAGGAAATGCAAATGCATACTTTGGTGTAACTATTAAGCACTTTGAACTTCATTTCACTGCTGAAGGCGACTTTACAGAACACGTAGCTCCTGTATCGGTTAGCGACATTCAATCTCCCGTGAGTTATTATGAAATGCCATTTACCACATCGAAACTCGACATTGGTCCTATTAAGCCAAATTCAAAGAATGGTAGCAAGACTTATTACAGCTATAATTATAAAAATGTTGCTGACCTTACTGCAAATATGATTATTTATCAGCAAGCCGCAGTAAATGCCCAAAAAGAGGCTGCCGATGTTGCTGCCAGCAAGCATATCTCGGCTTTTGTAATGGATAATAAAACTCATTTTGGATTAGGGAACGACACTTATTTTGTCGAAACACCTACAACTGCAACTACTACACATGGTGATAATCTTTTGTTAGGCTATCGCATTGTAGGTGCAAAATTCAACTGTGCATATGCTAAAGATAGAAAATATTCAGAGTTTAAAATACATTATAAGAAATTTTGGGGATCCACTTATTACCTGACAGAAACTGGAGGCACAAGTACTAATGCTGCACAAGCAGCCAAATGGTTTATTGATGATACTGGCTATATGCGTATAGGGAATACTTATTTGCAAGTAGATAATTCAGGTGCAATATCAGTTACTCCTAATAAAAAAATGGCAAGTGTAATACGCAGAGATGGTGATAATATAATTTGTGGTAATAAATACCTACGCCTTGGTAGTGGAAAGAAATTAGAATTTGGTTCACAAAACTCTGCTGCATCTGCTGAAGAAACAGGAACCAATATTACTATTTCTAAAGGTGCACCTTACACTTTAAAGATCTACGACAAGACAGGAAAGAATGTCGTACAGAAAATAGACATTAAGAACGCCAATGATGCTGGCAGTTACAAGCTCACGGACTTAAACAACGATGCTGTTAAGTTTGAAGTGTCGGGATTAACAGGTACCGACAAGCAAGCAGTAGTGTCTGTTGATGTAACGATGCAGGCGCTTAACCCATTCATACACAGCATTGATATTGTGTGCCATGACTGGGCAGATGCACATCCTATGACACAGACCTTTACTGCCAACGACTTCTCTGTACGTGGTGGCAAGTTTACTTTCTATGTGCCCGAAGACTTTAGCGTGAAAGAAGGACAACAACAGCCTTGTAAGTTTACGTTTGAAAACTTATACAGCCTTTACGGCGATAAGACCTATTACGCCGGAACAGAAAAGCAAAAGGACGGCAATGCACGCTATGTCTTCATACAGTCGCCATACGACCAAAACTTCAAGGGTTTGTACGATGCTGCTTATGACCCTAATGCCGATTACAAACAGAAGATTAAAGCCCTTGTGAGTGGTACAAAAGCGTTCCGCTTTAACAATGCTGACGAGTTGGGCAACAACAGTACTAGTCCTGATATCAAGTATTTCAATGAGTTTCCATTCTCAAAAAAAGCTTATAGTGGCGAGTTCAAGGAATTGTCATTGATGAAAGATGGCAGCGAAGTGCGCTACTTGTTTACTGCTGACGAAACACGCTACAACATTTCGCCAGCCACAGCAACTGAACACCGTAGCCACGCATTCTATGTAATGGACATTCAGTTGGTACTCAAACAGTATAAACCTAAGTTTACATGGGTTCCAATTTACACCTCAACATGCTATGAGGAAAATGGCAAGGATGTTGAAAAGCCACAATATGGCTTGAAGCTTGGTACTACCGAAATGGGCGAAAGTGGCAAGATGGGCTATTTGACCGTAGACCAAATTAATAAAATCCTTTTGAACGACAATGAAATCTTAGGTAGTGGCTCTACTCCTCGTCCTGCAGAAATAAAATCACCTGAGCAAGTACTTTATGTTGATGCCAGCGACCTTATGACTGTGGTTTATCGCAAGGCAACCATTGAGGGCGGAAAGGACGATTTAGACCAAGCAATGAGCTTGCTCGGAAAGAACGCACTCTTCTACTTGCCCGAAAATCTTGCACCGGCAAAGAATAACTTCGCAACAAAGACAGGCACAGGCGAGTTCCGTGCATGCAAAGACATCGTTATTACCGACAAGAAACCTTTCTATGCACCATACAACATTCGTGTAGATGCTGCACAAACCGCAACTTATACCCGAGAAATAACTGTACCAAAGAATGGCAAGGCTACTTTTGCTTCTGTTATGTTGCCATTCACACTTAGCATAAACAACGATGGAGTGCATACCAACGAAGATGGCTCATGTAAATTCAAATTGAGCAAAATGAACGAAAACAGCTGTATCACGCTCAGCCAGAACGAAGCATCAAAACCAAACAACTATAAGGCAAAGGCTAAGTTTATACCTCTTACAGGAACTTCGACAAAAGCCAACACACCTTATATGGTAGAAGTGTTGTCAGCTCCTACAAGCGATAAGATTTCATTCATAGCAACTCAGAAAGGTTCTGATGTTGTTGCAAGCACATCGATGGCAAACGACACTTACCTCTTCAAAGGTGAAGCTGCAAAGGGCAAGATTGGACAATACGATGTAAACTTCACGAACTATGGCTCTTACTCTGGAAAGAAACTCAATAAGAACAGAAAGATATTCTATTTCTCTGGAAATATGTACTTGTGTTCAAAGAATTTAGATGCTGAGTTCCCTTGGTTATACGTTTATCCATTCCGTGCGTTCTACGAATATACAGGTGGAGCAGATGCTAAAGATTTGAGCGGTATGTCGGTTATCTATGACGACAGCCAAGATGAAGCTACTGGCATTGCAAACTTGCAGCCTCGTCCAAACTTAGCCGTACAGGCAGGCAATGGAACCATTACCTTTGCAGCAACAGTAGATAGCAAAGTGAACATCTACACCGTAACGGGAACTTTGGCAAGCAGCGTAAATGTGAAAGCGGGCAGTACAGAAACTATCAATGTACCTGCGGGCATGTATGTAATAAATGGAGTAAAAGTAATAGTTAAGTAAGAAAGGAGTACTATCATGAAAAAGAAATATATAAAACTCCAAGTGGAGTGCATGCAAATACAACACGAAAACCATCTATTGGCTGGCAGTGGTAATGAGAACGACCACGCAGATTCAAAGGAATTCCAGTCTGATTTTGAGGCAGACTTTGATAATTTCGATGATGATGATATTAATACCTTTAAAGATAATAAGAAGTTATGGGACTATTAGCTTATGTGCCAATTAATTTAACTATAATTAGTTATTAGTTTATTTAATTGTGCTGATGTTTGAGTAGGAGGGTGTTCCAAAAAGTGTTTTGGGCACCCTCTTATTATTTTGTTCTTGTTCGCAGAGAGATGCCTATCAGTTGTCTGACTCTTTATAGCTATTGAGTAGTTTCAAATAGAATGTTTTAAAGTCTTTCCATTTATAATAATAAGGTGTAGAAGTTTTGGGCAATGGCATTGTTACCTCTTCCTCGTTTAGCAATGCCTTTACAAGAACATCTGCATTCGGTTTCTTTGAATTCTTATAAAAAATGAACTGAATGTTAGCTGCCATTGGAAATATGTGCGCACTGTTCCAACCTTTCGTTTCAAGACTATCTAAGTCAGATGTCTGTATATTGTAATTGTTAAGGTTTAACAAACAAACCAAAGGCATAATCATTGTATCATGTCCAAAGCGAAGAGTTGCTCCTGGATGCGTGAGCGATAAGCATGAATCGGCTTCAGTTATTATTTTGTGTAGCAAATTCCGCTGCGAAAAAGGTTGGTTTCCTCCATTTTGTGGAGCACCGGCATAATGTAAATACCACCAAACATTAGACCGTTGCCAAAGATTATATAGTTCGTCGGGTGTAAAAATATCGTATAGCGACAACGAATGGCGTATTTCAGAATCCTGAACAATACCAGCAAGACTAAATAAATCGTGCACAAATTGTTCAGCGTTTATATTTTTATCCACATAACTGCTATCTGTAAAAAGCCGCGACATTAATGGACGGAAGTTTAAATGTTGTTTATCCCAATCGTTTTGTGCCTTTTTCACTTCTTTGGTTCCTTTTTTCAGCATCAGCTTTTTATCCGAAAGATTCATGTAATACATATCGTGAGCACTGGCATCGCAGCGTACTTTTAAGCAGGAATTGTGCCGAAGAAGTTCCTGAAGTTCGTTTTCCATCGACAAAATACAACGGATAACAACCGTAGATTTAGCATCTACCCACACAGAATCTTTGAAAACAGAAGGAAAGCGCTCGTACATTCTTCGTGCTATTTGTCTATGTTGTTCAGCCCCTAAAGGTGTAAGTTCTCCCCATCTGTTATAAGCTTCGGCATACATACGGCGTATTTTGGCTATTGTTTCTTTGCCTTTATTGGTAAGAACACCTGCCGAATCGGCTTTCTCAAGTGCTTGTAAAGGTCGTAAGTACTGATAATCGTGAATGAGATAACGCGATCCGTGCCTTCCGTAATGAGAAATATAAACAGGGACGTAGCCGGTTGGTGGCAGCGTAAGCTTACCCGAAGGCGTAGGATAAGCGAGATAATTGTTTGCCGACAGTTCTGGTCTTGCGTAAATTTCCTTTCTAAATGATTGTGCCGTTATGTGTAACGATGACAAAAACGCCATTGTACACAACAAAATAAAATATTTCTTCATTTCTTCTACGTTTATTTTGATTTGTCCCAAATGGGCAATGTAAGTTTTATAAATGCTGCAATAAAGCCTTTTCCATTACCTTTCAGTGCAAAGATAGTTATTTTTAGTGAATATGAAGTATTGATGTAGTCGGAACATAAAGTGGTTATGGGGATTTTTCATAACCTTCTTGCATAAGAATATTTTATGTCTGTGGTTCGGGTTCTGCGGCTATCATCATTCCGGCGTCTTCTTCAGGTACCTGATAAGTAATCAAACGGTCTTTCAGGTATATATGGTTAAGCGTGTATGCCAGCGACACCAGTGTCTGTTCGCGCTTGTTTTTCTTCAGCTCACATTCCCACACCGTAATGCAATGCCAGCCCATCTGTGCTAACCGCTGTTGTTCTTCCTTGTCCCGTTCCTTGTTACGGGCTACCTTCTTCATCCAGAATTCTGTATTGGTCTTAGGCACAGTGTAGTATCTGCAGCCCTCGTGTCCGTGCCAGAAACAGCCATTCACAAAGATGCAGGTTCGGTACTTGCGCAGCACGATGTCAGGACTGCCTGGCAAGCGTGGGTTGTTTATCCTGTACCGGAAGCCGTTGCGCCACAAAAACTTTCTGACTATCATCTCCGGCTTCGTATTCTTGCTTTTGATGGCTGCCATGTTGTTGTGGCGCTGTTGTGAGGGACAAACCATTTCATTTAAATATAGAGAAGTTCACGCTGCCGTAGCTTCTGTGTTCTACAAAGTGCGGATTGTTTGAGAAATCGTTGTTTTTTCCATGCTCAAACACGAAAATTCCGTCTGTTGAAAGCAGGTTATATTCAAAAATAAGGTCCGGAATGGTCCCGAGTTCAGGTAATGCATAGGGTGGGTCGGCAAAGATCAAGTCAAACTTTTGATGGCATGTTTTAAGAAAGCGGAATACGTCGCCACGGATAAGAATATTGCTTTCTACCTTTATTTTCCGCATACATTCGGCTATGAAGCGTGCATGGTCGCGGTCTTTTTCTACACTTACCACCTCCTTACAACCTCGGGATATTAGTTCCAAGCTTATGCTTCCGGTGCCAGAAAATAGGTCAAGCACCGTAATACCATCGAAATCGATGTATCCGTTGAGTACGTTAAATATGTTTTCTTTTGCAAAATCGGTGGTAGGACGTGCCTTGAAGGTACGTGGTATGTCGAAGTGTCTACCTTTGAACTGTCCGGTTATTATGCGCATAGCGTCTTTCTCTTATTTTCGTTTCAACCCAAATACAATGCTTTCAGGTCGTATGGAATTTCCTTTTGCGTTGCCATTGCAGCGTTGTTGAAGTCGGTTGCAACTTCCAGAACGTGGTATCGGTTCACGAATTGTTGCAATTTGGTGCACAGTTCGTCTCTATTGGGAACGTTTCCTGCCAAATACAGTTCGTTGTCTCCCCTATCCATTCCCATCAGCTTCCATACGTAAAGCAGATAATAGAGTATGTCTTGCGTGCTATTTGCTACGTACGAATTGCAGAACTCGAACCTGTTTCGCTGAAATCTAATCACCTCCATTCGCTTGTCGTGGAAATATGCGAACAGTTTCTGACGGATACCAGCGAATGCGTACTTATACAGATGCGTCCACACGGCTTGCATTTGCGGCTGGACTTGTATGTTTTCAAAATGGTTGTCTACCACCATCTTCAGGTCTTTGCTTACTGCAAACACTGCAACGGCATTTAGTTTGGGCATTGTGCTCGTCAGTATGTCTTCGCTTCGTTGCCATTTCAAGGTGTGTTTGTAGAGTGTTTCTGCATCTTGTTCCCTATATTCGTCTAACGGAACAAGCATTGTGGGGGCATCTATCGCCACCAATGCGCGCTTGTAGCCACTCTGCAATAGTTCAGACTTCTTGAAAGCTTCGCGCAAGTTTGCCGCTACAGAAATGCTATTGTTTACGTTATAGGGTTCGAACACAAAATTATCGTCGGCTTGCGGGTCGCCAACGGCAAACAGCATACTGCTTTCGCTTATGCGTAAAGTAAGGCGTATGCACCTATCGGGAATGTTATTATCTATCTGAACCATAGTTTATGAGTGCTGCAAACTTACGCATTTTTTTTCAATTACGCGGTCTTTCGCACCACAAATATAGCTTATTCTTTGCACACCGCAGTCTTTCATTTCATTTGTACCATGATTCTGCAACTTTTTTACCATAGTTCTGCATTTGTTTTATCGGCACAAAACAGTAATATCTACACGTAGATACGAGCGTACCTACACTTAAATACAATTGTACTTGCGCACAAGTACTACAACAGAGAGCCTGTTTAACGATAACAGAACGGTGGTTTTGTTGGCAAAATACCATGCAAAAGAAACCGCAATCAAATAAAATGGCTAACTTTGCACGGTTAGAACGAAATGCAATGAAGTATGATACAAGACGAATGGGTGTACCAAATACTGCAAGACTTCGGCTTTGAACCCACGCAAGACCAACGAAACGCCTTAAGCGTCTTTGCCCGGTTCATGACCGACAGAAGCGAAAATGCAGCGATGATACTGCGCGGAAGTGCGGGTACGGGCAAGACTTCGCTTGCAGGAGCCATCGTCAGAGCCGTGAGCCGGCTGCATATCAAGGTGTCTTTGTTGGCACCTACGGGGCGGGCAGCAAAGGTTTTCTCGCTCAATGCAGGCTTGGCAGCCTCAACCATTCACCGCAAAATCTACCGGGAAAAGGCTTTCAACGGTGCCGATGGGCATTTCCTGCTCAACAACAACCTGTTTCGCGACGTGCTGTTCATGGTAGACGAGGCTTCGATGATTAGCCTTTCGCAAAACAATTCAGTGTTTGGCAGCGGTCGTTTGCTCGATGATTTGGTGCAATACATTTACAATAGTAATGGCAATTGCCGCCTGCTGCTCATTGGCGACAAGGCGCAGCTGCCCCCAATAGGCGAACAGGAAAGCCCTGCACTGCGTGCCGACATGCTGCGAACTTACGGCTTGCAGGTCTATGAATGTGATCTGAACGAGGTGTTGCGCCAAAGTCAGCATTCTGGAATACTGTGGAATGCCACCGCCATTCGCAAAATGATAACCTGCAACACGGCAACACAGCTGCCGAAAATACGGCTGAAAGGATTTGCCGACATATCTGTTGTGCACGGCGAAGAACTGATTGAGAGTCTCACATCGAGCTATTCGGCAGTGGGAATGGACGAAACTATGGTGATAACACGGTCGAACAAGCGGGCAAACATCTTCAATCAAGGCATTCGCAATACCATTCTCGGACGCGAGGAAGAACTTACAACGGGCGATTTGGTAATGGTGGTGAAGAACAAATACTTGGAAAAAGACCGCAGCACCGACCTTTCGTTCATTGCAAACGGCGACCATGCCGTGGTGCGGCGCGTGCGCAACATTCGCGAACTGTATGGTTTCCGCTTCGCCGACGTTGCTTTGGAGTTTCCCGATTACGACAATACGGAGCTGGACACGGTGGTCGTGCTCGACACGCTCACCACGGAAGCACCTGCATTGACGCACGAACAGAACGAGAAACTGTTTCAGAGCGTAATGGAAGACTATGCCGATGTGCCCCGAAAAGCCGACCGCATGAAGCAATTGCGCGAAGACCAGTACTTCAACGCCATGCAAATAAAGTTCGGATATGCCGTTACGTGCCACAAAGCGCAGGGCGGACAGTGGGCACATATCTATCTCGACCAAGGCTATATGACCGACGAAATGCTTACAACCGACTATATTCACTGGCTCTACACAGCTTTTACACGTGCCACCGAGCACCTTTACTTGGTGAACTGGAACAAAAAACAGATTGCGGAATAATGGAAATTACGACAGCTTATCTTAAAGAAGCCTTCAACAAATACAATGAAGAGATATTCGGAGACACGCTTCCCATGCCTAACTTACGGGTGTCTAACGCCAAACGGAGATTAGGTTCCATGAGCTATCGCATGCAAAAAACATGGCGAAAAACACACCGTAGCTTTACTATTACTGTTTCTAACTATTACGACATACCGCAATCGCTCATAGAAGACACACTTATTCACGAAATGATTCACTACGAAATTGCCTACAAAAACCTGAAAGACACATCGGCACACGGCACTTTGTTTCGCCAAAGAATGGAGGAAATAAACCGCAAATACCATCGAAACATTACCATAAGCAAGCGCATGATGGACTATGCGCCACGCCAAGACGACCCGACAGAAACCTTTCTGGTGCTGGCAATAGAACTGAACGACGGTTCGCATCTGCTTAGCTCCGTTGCACGAACAGCGATAGCAAACTTGGAAAGCCAGATGAAAAGAGTGTCGAAGATAAGCAACTACGGCTGGTATGTTACGCAAGACCCTTACTTTCGTAACTTTTCGAGAGTACGAACCTTGCGTGCCCACGCGGTATTGGCAGAAGAATTTGCTCGCCTTACTGCACAAATGACATTAATAAGAGACAAAAGTGGGTGGACAGAACCATAGCCACCCACATGTTATAGCCTACTCCTTAGACTTTGAAAAATAATGCTCTTTGTTGGTTTTAAGGTCGAGCCAGCCACTAACGCCGTCCTTCACTATGTGGTAAAAGTATCGAGTGCTCTGTTCCAACTCATCGTAAACAGGTGTGTCGTTGTACGAATAGATGCCCGCTTTGCCACCTTTGTAGAAATAAATATATCCGTCGTTGTGCATCATAATAGAGTCGTAGACCATCGGAAGAATTGTTTCGCCCTTTAGAGTCCGCACAGGATAAGTCTCCAATGGTCTTTCCCAATCACCATATTTTACTGTACCTTCCTTAGGTTCCACATCGTTTGGCTGTTTATAATCGTAAGCGAGAATACCAAATTTGCCGTTTCTTCCTACTCTTATCCATTCTGGACGTACATCGAGATCTCCCAGAAACCAACTGTTTCCATTGCATCTGTACTCTTTTTTACCATCAAGAAAGGAAATGGAATCGGTAGGTTGGCAGTCTGAAAGCACGTAACGCTTGTCTTCTTCGCACGTTACACCAGGTCCGGAAGTGTAGTATTTCAGCTGGTATTGCCCACGTTTCTTTAGCAAACTATATGTCCAATGAGGTACAGTGCCGCAAACTTCAAACTGTATTTTCCAAGGATTTTTCATTTTTTTCCCCATTTCATCGTAGTAAAAAGCACCCTTTTCGTTCAGCACATTTATGCAACCAATCATACAATTAGGCATTTCATACGCAACCAAAACGTTTCCCAAGTCAAGCTTTTGAAGGTAAAGATTGTACACATCAACCCCTTTCTTTGTATGCGCAATAATAAAACGGTTTCCACAAATAATGCTGTCGTAATCTTGTTTCAGCATATTTTCGCCGAAAGCGTTCACCAATTGGCACCTACCTTCGTCCGTTTTCTTAACGTTCAGGAAGTCTTTAAGAACAATATTCATGAAGTCGTAGGGTGCAGCAGCATCGTATTTATTTCCTGCTGCTGTTAGTTCCGCAGGTTGGCATTCGCGAGATAATTTCACAAACTGGTCGCTTTTAATCGTTGGAAGCAACAAATAATCGAATGTTCTATAGGCGAATAACAAAACCGTCTTCCCTCCTTTCATTTCCAAAACAAGCGGATTTAATGGTTGAGACATCCCACGCCAGGTTGTAACCGAGTCTGGAACACACGAAGAAGTAGTTATTACGCTGTATGCATACCTATCAGCCTTGGCATAACGCAGCAGTTGAGCAAACGCAAGGTCGGGTCGCAAGAACTTCAAAACATAGCTCGAGTTTTCTTCATTGCGCTTCCATTTGCCGCCTTCTTTGATATCGAACGTCTTGCCAACATAGTTTTCGAGAGCTATGGGACGCAGATTATCTACATCAACGAAACGCTCTCTCCCTTTTTCAATATCGTTTCTACTTAGTGTATCATTGCAAGAATATAAATCCCAGACCATCTGATAAGCTGCAGAAGCTTTGCTTATGCTTATTTTTTTCCGATCTATTTGCAAACGTCTTTGAGCATAACGGTCGGTGCCAACTTTTTTATAAAGGTCTATCCAACTGCCATCTACGTCGTAACCTATGGCATCTACATCGGGCAAAGACAGTCGTTGCTGCGCATAAAGACTGGTTGCCATACAGTAAAAAAATAGAAAAAGGAAAATATTTTTCTTCATAAGTACATTTATTTTTGAGACAAAGATAAGAAATTTGAAGAATAAAGACCTGCATTTTAAGAAACTTTATGATGGTACGAATTTATATATTGATAGACGGAACAGGGGGAGGAGTTGAGCTAAAGCGTGAAAGCAACAGGACAAGCAAGACTTTAATATTTGCGATTATCTAACGCACACTTAAGGCATCATAGCGTTTTAAAAACAGCAAAAATATTGTTCGGATAACTATTTAATACTCAACATACTACAAAAAGCTATCGTTTTGCCTTGCAAAAGAGCCTGTTTGGCAATGCAAAAGAGCCTGTTTGGGAACGTGAAACAAGCTCTTTTAAAAAGTTAGAAAACATAGAATACATAATATTCCTACAAGCACTAATATTAAAAAAACTAAAAATAGCCCATTATATAAGGTGTATGGAAAAAGTTTGCTTACTTTTGCGCCCTTGAATAATGTTACTAATGCTGATATGCAAGAAAACTTAGTTATAGTGGAAAGCCCTGCAAAGGCGAAGACAATAGAGAAGTTCTTAGGCGAAGACTTTAAAGTAATGTCGTCTTACGGACATATTCGTGATTTGAAAAAGAAAGAGCTGAGTGTGGATTTGGACACTTTAGAAGCCAATTACGAAATTCCGGAAGAGAAGAAGAAGGTTGTTTCAGAACTTAAAAAGAACGCAAAAGCCGCCAAAAAGGTTTGGTTGGCATCCGATGAAGACCGCGAAGGAGAAGCCATAAGCTGGCACCTTTGCGAAGTTTTAGGTCTTGACGAAGCAAAAACAAGTCGCATTGTGTTCCACGAAATTACGAAACCAGCCATTCTTGCCGCCATTCAGAATCCCCGTCATTTGGACATGAACCTTGTAAACGCACAGCAAGCACGTCGTGTCTTGGACCGTTTGGTAGGTTTCCGCCTGTCTCCGGTGTTGTGGCGCAAAGTAAAACCGGCACTAAGCGCAGGGCGCGTGCAAAGCGTTGCCGTACGGTTGATAGTAGAACGCGAGCGCGAAATACAAGCGTTTAAGTCTGAGCCCTATTACAGAATAAGCGCAATATTCGCTGCAACAAGCGAAGACGGCACGAAAAACGAGGTGAAGGCAGAACTAAACAAGCGTTTTTCTACGCACGAAGAGGCGTTGGCGTTTCTTGAACAGTGCAAAACGGCATCGTTCAAAATATCTTCCATCGCCAGGAAACCGCTGAAACGTACCCCCGCCCCTCCCTTTACAACATCTACATTGCAACAGGAAGCTGCACGCAAACTCGGCTTCACAGTAAGTCAGACCATGATGGTGGCACAGCGGTTGTACGAAGCAGGACGCATTACATACATGCGTACAGACAGCGTAAACCTCTCGTCGCTCGCCATCAGCACGACTAAAAAAGAGATAGAGCGCTTATATGGCACCGAATATAGTCAGACTCGGAAATATCACACCAGCAGCAAGGGGGCACAAGAAGCCCACGAGGCTATCCGTCCAACCGACATGAGTGCACACAACATAGACGGAACCAGTCAGGAAAAACGTCTTTACGACCTTATCTGGAAGCGCACGGCAGCATCGCAAATGGCAGATGCCAAGATAGACAAGACCACTGTCTCTATTGCCATCTTCGATACGGAAGGACACGAAGCAGCCGACTTGCAATTCGTAGCCACGGGCGAAGTAATTACATTCGACGGCTTTCTGAAAGTTTATCGCGAGTCTACTGACGACGAAAACGAGAACGAAGACACGTCGCACGCACTGCCGGCAATGAACGAAGGTCAGCTTCTGGAACGGCGCAGCATAGTTTCCACCGAGCGCTATTCCATGGGACCAAGTCGCTACACAGAAGCAAGTCTTGTGCATAAGCTCGAAGAACTGGGCATTGGCCGCCCATCAACATACGCTCCAACCATCTCGACCATTCAGCAACGCGAGTACGTTCAGAAGGGAGAAAAGAAGGGAGAAGAACGTACATACACCGTAGACACATTACAGGCACTGAAGATTACTTCGAAGAACAAGAAGGAAATGGCAGGTGCCGATAAGGGAAAACTTATTCCAACCGACATTGGCATCGTGGTAAACGACTTCCTCATGGAGAACTTCCCAGACATTATGGACTACAATTTCACAGCAAAAGTAGAACAAGAGTTCGATAAAATCTCGGAGGGAAAGGCAAAATGGAACACTGCAATGAAAGATTTCTATAAGCATTTCGAACCCGAAGTGGAATCCGTAATGAATGCACGGTCGGAGCATAAGGCTGGTGAACGCGAGTTAGGAGTAGACCCTAAGACCAACAAACCCGTATTTGTAAAGATTGGACGCTTCGGTCCTGTCGTGCAAATCGGCACTGCCGATGATACGGACAAGCCTCGCTTTGCGCAAATTCCGACTGACAAGAGTATGGAGACACTCACGCTCGACGATGCATTGGAACTGTTTAAGCTGCCACGCACGGTCGGACAGTTTGAAGGAACCGACGTCGTGATTGGCGCAGGACGTTTCGGCCCATACATAATGCACAACAAAAAGTATGTCTCATTGCCCAAAGAGGAAGATCCTTTGACAGTTTCGCTTGACACAGCCATACGCCTGATAGAAACAAAACGGCTCCAAGATGCACAAAGACACCTTAAACAGTTCGACGAAGACCCGAAGCTGGAAGTAATGAACGGTCGTTACGGTCCATACATTGCGTACGACGGAAAGAACTATCGCATACCAAAAGCCATGCACGAAAGAGCTGCCGAACTTACGTATGAAGAGTGTCAAGACATTATGAAGAATGCTCCTGAACCGAAAACAAGGCGCAAACGCAAATAAACAGCCAGCCTCCGCCTCTCCCCATAGGAGAAGGCAGATATGTAAGAAATGACCGAGAAACTACCAGACAACCTCAAACGCATAATCATAATAGGCTATATGGGCGCTGGAAAAACCACGCTCGGTTGGGCTTTGTCTAAAATTCTGGGGTTCAGATTCTACGATTTAGACTGGTATATAGAGACACGCATGCGCAAAACTATAGCCCAGATATTCGAAGAACGGGGCGAAGATGGGTTCAGAGTCATAGAACGCAACATGCTGCACGAGGTTGCAGAGTTTGAGAACGTCATTATTGCCTGCGGTGGAGGTACTCCGTGCTTCTTCGACAATATGGATTACCTGAACCAACAGGGTGAAACGGTGTACATGAATGCAACTGCCGACATCATCTGCCAGCACCTTAACATGAGCAGGAATGTTCGTCCTCTGTTGAAAGGCAAGTCGGAAGAAGAAATGAAAGTCTTTGTAGAGAAACAGATAGAGCAACGAAACACTTACTACAAGAGGGCAAAGCACATTGTTGAAGTGCATTTAATGGACAACCGCAAAAAGATAAGCGCAATGGCAAAACAGCTTATTGCGACCATAAAAACAAGCCGGAAGTTTTAATACAACATAGGGAAAAATAATAAACAAGAATACTATTTCATTATCGAGAGCGAAATCTATCCGAGTTATAACGGCACAAAAAGTTCTCTAACACACAACAAATAGGTTATGAAAAAATGGACGATTGAAGATTCGAAGGAACTCTATAATATTAAAGGGTGGGGAACTTCTTACTTTGGTATCAACGAATCTGGACACGTTTACGTTACTCCGTGCAAGGATAACAGGCAGTTAGACTTGTGCGAAATTATGGATGAGCTTGTGTTACGCGACGTAACACCTCCCGTTTTGCTCCGTTTCCCGGACATTCTCGACAATCGCATCGAGAAAATATCGTCGTGTTTCGAGATTGCAAAGAAGGAATACAAATATGAAGGAGATAATTTCATCATCTATCCTATTAAAGTTAACCAGATGCAACCGGTTGTTGACGAGATTATTTCGCACGGCAAGAAGTTCAATCTTGGCTTGGAAGCAGGCTCGAAACCCGAATTGCACGCCGTAATAGCGGTTCAGTGCCAGAGCGACTCGCCTATTATCTGCAACGGATACAAAGACCAAAGCTACATAGAACTTGCCCTTTTGGCACAGAAAATGGGCAAGCGCATATTTATTGTAGTAGAGAAACTTAACGAGATAGACATTATTGCAAAAGCCGCCAAGAAACTTAATGTTATGCCCAACATTGGCATTCGCATCAAATTGGCATCTACAGGCTCGGGTAAATGGGCTGAGAGCGGAGGCGATGCGTCCAAGTTTGGCTTAACGGCATCGGAACTCTTGCAAGCTCTTGAGAAGCTCGACGAGAAGGGATTGCACGATTGTTTACGACTGATACACTTCCATATTGGTTCGCAGATTACGAAGATACGTCGCATTCAGACTGCACTTACCGAGGCTGCACAGTATTATGCCAACCTAAGAAAGATGGGGTACAATGTAGACTTCGTAGATTGTGGAGGCGGATTGGGTGTAGATTATGACGGAACACGGTCGTCGAGCAGCGAGAGTTCGGTGAATTATAGCATTCAAGAGTACGTAAACGACTGTGTATCTACCTTTGTAGATGCATCGAACAAGCACGGAATACCACACCCGAACATCATTACTGAGAGCGGACGCAACGTTGCTGCACACCATTCCATACTCGTTATAAACGTATTGGAGACGGCTTCGCTGCCCGAAATGTCGGAAGAGTTCGAGGCAAAGGACACAGATCATCAGTTAGTACGCGAACTTTACAAGATATGGGACAACCTTAACTCGCGCAACATGCTCGAAGATTGGCACGATGCAGAGCAGATTCGTGAAGAGTCTCTGGAGCTTTTCTCGCACGGAATGGTAGATTTGAAGACCCGCGCAGAGATAGAAGCAATGTACTGGAGCGTCTGCCACGAGATAAACACACTGGCAAAGGGAATGAAGCACGTGCCAGACGAACTCCGCAACTTAGACAAATTGCTTGCAGACAAATATTTTTGCAACTTCTCGCTCTTCCAATCGCTTCCCGACAGTTGGGCTATCGACCAGCTTTTCCCCGTCATGCCGATACAACGGCTGAACGAACGCCCTACACGGAAAGCCACTTTGCAAGACATTACCTGCGACAGCGATGGCAAGATAGCCAATTTCGTAAGCGGAGGACGCACCAGCCACGTGCTTCCAGTGCACGCATTGCGTCGTAACGAGCCTTATTATCTTGGTGTTTTCCTCGTTGGTGCATACCAAGAGATACTCGGCGACCTCCACAATCTGTTTGGCGACACCAATGCCGTGCACCTTTCCGTGAAAGACGGGAGCTATCATATCGACCAGATTATAGACGGCGAAACCGTGGAAGAGGTGCTCGAGTATGTGCAATACAACCCTAAGAAACTTGTTAGGCAGCTCGAAATATGGGTAACCAAGAGCGTCAAGCAAGGAAAAATATCGCTCGAGGAAGGAAAAGAATTCCTTAGCAACTATCGAAGCGGACTGTATGGATATACCTATTTGGAGTAAAACTACTCCAAACAGGTTCTCCATTCCTATTTGTTAATTATTGTTCCCAACAATAGATATCTTTGTATAAACAACTAACAAAGGTTAAAACATGGCCATTTTACACGGCTCTTTGTAACTTCAATCCCCACTTATTCGTCTTTACAATAGAGAGAATGGAAAAAGTTAGTTTCCGAAACGACGTGTTGCCATTGAAGAATCAACTCTTCAGATTGGCGCTTCGCATAACCCTTAACAGGGAAGAGGCTGAGGACATTGTGCAAGACACGATGATAAAAGTTTGGGACAAACGCTACGAATGGGGTTCCATCGATTCCATAGAAGCCTACAGCCTGCGGATATGCAGGAACCTTTCGCTCGACAGACTGAAGAAGCGAGACAATCAGAACGGTTCTTTGGAAGAAGAACAACCCAGACAAGAACCACTCTCAACACCGCAGGACAGACTGGTAGACCAGGACAGACTGCGCATAGTAAAGGAGATTGTAAACTCTTTGCCCGAGAAACAGCGCACATGTATGCAGCTACGAGACTTCGAAGGCAAGCAATACAAAGAGATTGCAAGCATCTTAGGCATAACGGAAGAACAGGTAAAAACAAATATTTTCCGTGCCCGCCAAACTGTAAAACAACAATTTCAGAAAATAGAACAATATGGATTATAAGTACATCGAACAGTTATTGGAACGCTATTGGCGCTGCGAAACTTCGCTGCAAGAGGAGGAAATACTGCGTTTATTCTTCTCTCAGGAGGAAGTTCCTGCCGATTTGCTGCCTTATAAAGACTTGTTTGTCTACGGACAGAAACAGAAAGAGGCTGACGTTCTTGGCGATGACTTTGACCAGAAGATACTCGAAAAGGTGAACGAAGACCACCCTGTAAAGGCTCGTACCATTACAATGCGTAAGCGCTTAATGCCACTCTTCAAGGCTGCAGCAATTGTTGCCATCTTGCTCACATTGCAGAACGCATTGCAAGAAACATTCAATGGCACCACGCCTTCGGCTCAACAACATGTTGAAATGCCAAATGCGAACAAGACTCCCAAGAGTCCGGCTGTGGCAAAAGCCGACTCTGCCAAGGTAGATTCGGCCCAGAAGGTTAGCGCCATCACCGAAACAGAGTACAATTAAAAGAAATATCATTTTAATGCTTTCTCTATAAAACAAATCATTTTCTAATAAAACAAGTTCGAAACTGTGAAGTTTCATTTCTCAAATTTTTTAAGACGACAGACGAAAACCGGCATCGAAAGATGCCGGTTTTTCTTTTGTTCCTGTTTTCTGCTTTATCCGCATAACCTTTATAGCTGCATAACATGAAAATTGAATAGGGAAAATGTGGTACACGCATCGTTCAAAAAGCATTAGAAGAATTAAAATGATACAGACTAAAACCAATAGAAAACCAAGAAAGAAATTGGACTTTTCAACACCAAAGCAGGAGTCCTGCAAATATTATTCGTAATATTGCACTTGCCAATTGACTCTTTGCATTTGGCAGACTGACATTTTCAGCCTACCAAATGTCCATTACGCCAAAGTTTATAAAATAAAATTTTTCGTTACTTCTCCTTTATAGGTACTTATGTGCAGCTCCATGCTGTCTCCTTTGCGCGCAAAAGCAGTAGGGATGCTAACGAAAGTGCGCACTGTGTAGTATTCGGGAACATTGTTCTGGTTGTGCAGTAAGCGCAGTTTATACTTCTTTGTTCCGTTCGCCAACGCTTCAACAGTTTCTAAACTTACACCTAAAGATTGTTGGACATTGCTCTTACCCGTCTTTAAAGCCAATTCGAGATTGACATACTTGCCAGTTTTGGCAAGCCATGCACTGGTAAAGCCCAATGGATCGGTTGGATTTTTAGCCGTGTTGGTTTGCTTTGGAACAGATAAGACATACACTTTGGCTATTGCAACGGGTTCAATGTCTATACCCTTTTTGTTATAAAACAATTGTGCTCGATAAGTGGTATCGGGACGAATTGCCCATTTTGCATACAACGGTTGGCGAAGCAAAAGCATATCACCATCATCGGTAACAGCCGAAACAAAAGCTGCCTTACCATTGGTGGTAGCCTCAACAAAGTCGGAACGCAAATAAGAGTATTCCGAGTCGCCCGTTTTAAAAGGGTCATTGGTGCAAGCCACCAATACAAAGGCTACAACGAGAAAAAAGAAGATTGGTCTACGCATTTGCCTTCAGATAGTTGCGAGCAGGGTTGGCATACATTTCAAGCAAACGTTGGCGAAGATACGCTTCGTCTTTATTGGGAAGGGTAATCTTTGCGAGTTGCTTTTCTATATAAGCATCGAACTTCGCTTTATTATCATCAGAGTACTTATTGGTATAAATTGTAGTACCATCAAGTTCATCGAGCGCAACATAATTGTTGGCATAAAGACGATAGTTGCGGTGTATTTCTTTGTCTATATGTTGACAAATTGCAGCTAACAGTGGTCCGTTCGCCATATCTGTTGTAGTCTTCAGTGTTTCTAAATATTCGTCGATACAAGGAGCAGCGTGGTAATGAATGTTGCCTTTATAGCCCATTATACCCGTTTGCATACTAAGTACATCGTCCATTGGTCCTTTCTTCCAATTTGCATTGTCGCGTTTTGCCTGCATTTCTGCCGCCTTCAGATAGTCGCAGGGGTCGTATTCGTAAGAAATAGAAAGCGGAACGACGTGAAACTGCTGAAGTCTTTCGAGCAATGTGCCTTCTGCTCCCAATGCAAACATTTTAAGAATAGACTTTTGTGTAAGGTCGTTAGAATCTTTAGCCCGTCCTTCGCGTTGTGCAATCCAAAGATTTTCGTGTTTTTCTGTAAGTGCAAATATCATATAGCGCGCCATCTTTACGCTCGCCTGCATAAGTTCGCGGGGAGCAAGACCACGTTTAACTATGAAACTCTTGTTAAGCCGTGCCAAGTCGCGCACCCAGGGTAACGACAGCAGATTGTCGCCAATAGCAATTTCGCAGGTAGTAGCAAACCCATTATCGATTAACAACTTTGAGAGAAACGCCGAATCGAGCACAATATCACGGTGGTTACTGACAAAGGTATATTGCCTTGTATTGTCGATGGCCGACGATTCCATATCACAACCTGTGCTTGCCTTGTCAATAAGCTCTTGGAGGAAAGTATAGGCAAAAGCTTTCTGAAACTCAAGAATAGTCTTACATTGGTGCATCTTCTGAGAAATAGCATCAATCGGCACATTGGGATAAAGATAGTTTAATACTTGCCGGAATTGTTCGTTTGCAAGTAATCTGTTGTAAACTTCGGGCAGTTCTTCAGAGTCGAAAGGGCGTATATCGTCAAATTCAGAAGGTGTTTTCATAATTTATTATATTATGTATTCACTTATTCTTAAATGGTCGTTATAAAGAAATAAAGGTGCAGAACCGTATTGGCCTACACCTATTATATGTGTATTTAGAATTGATTTTCTACAATATCGCTAAGTACATTTTTAATATCCAAACCAGCTGCACGCACTTGTTGTGGAACAAAGCTTGTAACGGTCATTCCTGGAGTAGTATTTACTTCGAGCATATTGATAACATCGTTGCCATCGTTATCCTTTGTTATGATATAATCGATGCGGATAATACCATTTGCGTGCAGAATATCGTAGATGTGAGAAGTTACTTCTGTTACCTTCTCAGCCAACTCCTTGCTGATACGAGCAGGTGTTATCTCGTCTACCTCGCCATTATATTTAGCATTATAATCGAAAAATTCGTTGCTTGTAACCACTTCCGTGATAGGGAATGGAACCGACTTTTCTCTCGTCTTATAGATTCCTTGTGTTATTTCAACACCATCAAGGAAACTTTCTACCATAACTTCCGAACTTTCCATAAAAGCCTTACGAAGTGCAGGAGCTAATTGGTCTGCATTCTTTACCTTTGAAACGCCAAAGCTGCTGCCGTCGGTTGCAGGTTTCACAAAACAAGGCATACCAATCTTCTCTGCTATTTCTCTTTCATTATACGTTTCTCCAAGACGCAGTAAAATACTTTCAGAGACATGAATGCCATACGATTTTAAATAACGGTTCAATACAAACTTATCGAAAGTGAGTGCCGACGCCAACACATCGCAAGTAGAATAAGGAATGTTTACCAATTCAAAATAGCCTTGCATAATACCATTCTCGCCTGGTCGCCCATGTATTGTTATATACGCATAGTCGAAGAACACTGTCTGACCATTATTATTAAACGAGAAATCGTTTTTATTAATCGGTGCGGTGTGCCCGTTATCGAGGTTTACATGCCAATCTGTTCCTTTTACATCGACTATATAAATATTGTAACGTTCCTTATCGAAGAAGGAATACAACCCTTGTGCAGAACGGAGAGAAACATCGTGTTCTGAAGAATCGCCACCGCAAACGATGGCTATTGTACGTTTCATATCTTTCATTCTAATTATTTATTTTAATCATGCAAGAAGCTCACAATAGCTCTTGTTTACCATTTATGTAATTTCGCCACTTTTCTATTACACTTGACAAATCGTCGGGAAGTTCGCTTGTAAAGTCCATTTGCTCTCCTGTCCGTGGGTGAACAAAACCGAGCGTCTTTGCGTGCAAGGCTTGCCGGTTGCACAATTTAAAGCAATTTTGTATATAAGCTCGGTATGTACTGGTACGCTGTCCACGCAATATTTCTGTGCCACCATAGCGCTCGTCTCCGAAAAGCGGATGCCCGATGTGCTTCATATGTGCTCTAATTTGGTGGGTTCTACCTGTTTCCAATATACATTCTATAAGGGTTGTATAGCCAAATCGTTCTAAAACCTTATAGTGCGTAACGGCAGGTCTACCTATTCCGGAATCGGTATCAAACACTTTCATGCGTAGCCTATCCTTTGGATCGCGTCCAATATTTCCTTCTATCCGCCCTTCGTCCTCGGTAAAGTTCCCCCATACTAAAGCTACATAGCTACGATGTGTTGTTTTATTGAAGAACTGCTTACCAAGGAATGTCTTTGCATCTGGTGTTTTAGCAATTAAAAGTAGACCACTTGTATCTTTATCAATACGATGAACCAAACCAACGGCAGGATCGTTAGGGTCGAAATTCTTTAAGTCGCGCAAATGCCAAGCTATTGCATTTATGAGTGTACCACGAAAATTACCAGCCCCAGGGTGCACAACAAGTCCTGCGGGCTTATTTATCACCATAATTTCATTGTCTTCGTAGACAACATTGAGCGGCATATCTTCTGCAACAATAGTGTTATCGTGCTTCGGACGGTCAAGCATCAAGGTGATAACATCATTGGGGCGTACCTTGTAATTACTTTTTACAGGCGTTCCATTCACATAAATACTTCCTGCATCAGCAGCTTTCTGAATACGATTACGACTAGAGTGCTGCATTCGTTCAAACAAGAACTTGTCTATCCGCACTGCTTCTTGCCCTTTATCAACCTCTACACGGAAGTGTTCGTAAAGTTCTTCCCCATCGGCAGCAATGTCGTTTACGCCTAAAAGATCGCCAGCTAAATCTTCATAAAAGTATTCGTCATCTATCTCTATCATACCTTATTATTCAGTTGGCTTTGGCGTATTCTGACCAGGTGGCAAAGCTTGCGATTGTGGTGGAACCGAAGGTAGAGTTCGTGGATCAGATTTTCCTCCCTCTTTTATTTCGTTTCCATTTTCGTCCACAGGGACTTCTACCCAATCGTAATATTCTTCGTATTTAGGTTCTTCAACCTCTATTTCTTCATATCTACTTCCAGAACGCTGATTTGTAGTATCGTTCGCATTGCGTGTTCCATCGCCCACCTGCAGCACAATTACGGCATCGTTAGGGATACGATCTCCGGCTTGTGCAAGCTTTCCGTTTACCAAAACACCATAAACCCAGTCCTTTTCTCCTGGAATATATTCAGGGTCTCCCACTTTGAACCCCATTGATAATAATTCGGCTTGTGCCTCGCGAAGAGAACTGTTATCTGCTATATCGGGTAAAGGCAATGTTGGTGCACTGGCAGCATTGATAGTAACATATATGACACGTGTAGATTTTATGCGTTTTCCACCAGCTGGCGTTTGTTCCAAAATACAATCAGGAGGTAAATCCTTTACGTATCCAGTATCAGCAACTTCTATTGTCAGCCCTACTTTGTCCATAATATCAAGTGCGTCGTCGTACTGCTTATGAAGTATATTCGGCACAACGATAGATTCGCCCATATGGGTATAATAGTCAATTCCATATCTCACTCCTATAGAAAGCATCGTTACGAGAATGACTATTGCGAGGATATTTCCCCAAACATAGGTACTAAAAAAGCTGTGGACGAATCCCTTTGACGTCATTTTATTATACTAATAACTTATTATAGGGCAAAGTTAAAGAAAAAAACGGAAAGAAGCAAAGAATAGTCTCTCCTTCTTTCCGTTTCCAATTCAATTTTCTATAAGCCTTTAGATTACTTTCCGTGATGTTCGTCAGACACAGTAAGTTTCTTACGACCTTTAGCACGACGAGCAGCCAATACGCGGCGACCATCTTTTGTTGCCATTCTTTCACGGAACCCGTGTTTATTTACACGACGACGGTTGTGAGGCTGAAATGTTCTTTTCATTGTTATATATTCTTTTTTATGTTATTATGCGATAAAAACATCACGACGAGACGCAATCTCACGTCATGGGTTGCAAAATTACTTATTCTTTTTCAATTAACCAAGAAAAGGTTGTTTTTTAGCTGAATAATTTATGTTTTTTTCTATATTTTACTTAACTTTGCAGCGCAAAGCAAATTATCCCGTAACATATAAATAATAAATATAAAAAACAGATTATGATTAATTCACAAGAAATCAAAATCGGAACATGTATCCGTCTTGATGGAAAGATTTGGACTTGTATCGACTTTCAACATAGGAAGCCGGGTAAGGGCAATACGGTTATGATTACCAAACTGAAGAATGTTTCTGATGGTCGCGTACTTGAGCGTACATTCCAAGTAGGATTTAAGCTTGAAGATGTTCGTGTTGAGCGTCGTCCTTACCAATATCTTTATCAGGACCCAACAGGATATATCTTTATGAATCAGGAAACTTTCGAACAGATTCCTATTCCTCTCCATCAAATTACAGGTGCCGAATTTATGAAGGAAGGCGACATTGTTGAAGTCGTAACAGACACTTCTGACGGCACAATTCTTTCTGCAGAAATGCCAGTTAAAACTGTATTGAAGATTACACATAGCGAACCTGGCGTAAAAGGTAATACAGCAACAAATGCCACAAAACCTGCCACATTAGAGACAGGTGCTGTAGTTCGCGTTCCACTATTCATAAACGAAGGCGAAACAATTCAGATTGATACACGCGATGGAAGTTACTTAGGTCGTGTAAACGCATAACATAATAAAAGGACAAAAAGGAAAGAACGACAACCACCTTTTTGTCCTTTTATCGTTTCTTTTATTTGTAACACTCTACTCACCACCGAAATATTATGAAATACAGCATCATTGTTCCTGTTTTTAACCGACCGGACGAAGTAGACGAACTTCTGTCGAGTTTATTAAGCCAGACTTTTACCGATTTTGAAGTAATCATTGTAGAAGATGGTTCGCAAAAGACATGCGAAGAGGTTTGCAAGAAATATTCAAATCAACTCGATCTGCATTATTTTATGAAGTCTAATTCTGGTCCAGGACAAAGCCGAAATTATGGTGCTGAACATGCAAAAGGCGAATACTTACTTATTCTGGATTCTGACGTAGTATTACCTGAAGGATATTTAAGTGCTATTGAAGAAGAACTTAAACGTGAACCTGCCGATGCTTTCGGTGGTCCTGACGCAGCCCACGAATCATTTTCTGAAACTCAAAAAGCTATTTCTTACTCTATGACATCTTTTTTCACTACCGGTGGCATTCGTGGTGGCAAAAAGAAGTTAGACAAGTTTTATCCTCGTTCTTTCAATATGGGCATTCGTCGCGATGTTTATATGGAGCTGGGAGGATTTTCCAAGATGCGTTTCGGAGAAGATATAGACTTCTCCATTCGTATTTTTAAAGCTAACAAACGTTGTCGCCTCTTTCCAGATGCATGGGTTTGGCACAAACGCCGTACCGATTTCAGAAAATTTTATAGACAAGTGTACAATTCGGGGATTGCACGCATTAACCTTTATAAGAAATATCCAGAATCGCTGAAACTAGTTCATCTGCTACCAATGGTATTCACCGTGGGTGTTATATTCCTTAGCCTACTTTTTATTATCGGTCTTTTCGTTTCGCTCGTGCCATCGGTATCTTATTCTTCAAAAACTGTGGGTTTATCTTTTTGTATATGTGCTATTACCCCTATCCTACTCTATTCGCTCTTAATCTTGATAGATAGTACTGTTCAGAACAAAAGCATCAAAATTGGCTTTCTTAGTATTCGCGCAGCTTTCGTGCAACTTATGGGCTATGGTTTCGGATTTATTGAAGCATGGTGGAAACGCTGCATAAAAGACAAAGACGAATTTGCAGCTTTCGAAAAGAATTTCTATAAATAATGGTTTATGGTGGAAAAAACAAAACTAACCATCAATAAATGGGCAGTAGAAGACCGTCCACGCGAGAAACTTATAAATATTGGAGCCGATAAACTTTCTAATGCAGAACTTTTAGCAATCCTTATTGGTTCCGGTTCTACACGTGAAAGTGCCGTCGAACTTATGAAGCGTGTGTTGGCAGACTGTAAGAATAATCTGAATACACTTGGAAAATTATCTATTACCGACCTTACAACTTACAATGGTATAGGCGAAGCAAAAGCTGTAACCATACTTGCCGCATGCGAATTAGGAAAAAGACGACAGGCATCTGACATTGCAAAACGCCCAAATCTTGATTCTGCCCCTGCCATATACAATTATATGTACCCAAAAGTACAAGATAAAGATGTAGAGGAAGCCTGGATATTACTGATGAACCAAAAGTTAGACCTTATAGAAGCCAAATGTATTTCGCACGGAGGTATTACAGGAACTGCTATTGATGTGCGCATAATTCTAAAAGAAGCGTTATTGAAAAATGCCACTGCAATTGCTCTATGCCACAATCACCCCAGCGGAAACCCTCGTCCCAGCAGAGAAGACGACAATATTACTAACTGTTTAAAAAAGGCTGCCGACACGATGCACATTTATTTTGTAGACCACGTTATAGTTGCCCAACAACACTTTTATTCGTACCGCGAAGAAGGAAGAATATAATAAAGGTAGGTTCTAAAAGACAGACCAACGTAGAATTTTGAGAACATGCCTAAACACGCTTCTTCAGAATCTTATATTACAATGTTCTTATTGTAAGCGGCTCCTATTCTACAATTTAAATCCAAATCGGTTGTAAGAAGATACAATTACCTTAACAACCAATTTGGATTCAAGAAAACACTATCGCACCACTATCTTATTAACATGGCCATTTATAGAAACAATATATATACCTTCTGATGGCAATTCTAAAACAATGTGCGAAGAAGACACAAGGCTGTTTGCTATTTTTGTTCCATTAACCGAATATACAGACAGAGTCTCACCTAAAGGAGCATTGTCTATAACAACCTGTCTTCCAGATACACAAATACCTACATCATTGTTCGATACCTTGCCTATTCCTGTTGGATTAGTTATGCTCAAGACATTTTTAGAATTAACTACAACATTGCCATTTGCCGAAATAATACTTCCTTCCGGAATTACTATATAACAGCCCTCGTGTGGCACTTCTACTCCACCGAAATTACAAGAAACAACCCATTGTTCTTTCTCTTTAGTCAATACAGGCGTAGCTTCTTTAATCAGTTTATTGTTATTGCCAAATAGTTGTATCTTGGCATTCGGCGAAAGCATTATTGGCTGGTTATAGAAAAAACGAACTTCGTTAAGCACACCATCTTTATTATCAAGAATGTTGCACCCTACATAGTTTATTGTCTCCATAGGTTCAGTATATCCGCCTACAAAATCTACTTTTGCTTCTTCATTCGTTATGTCGGTACGGAATCTTGGTCTCAGACTTCCTTCGGGCAATACAAGCGAATAGTGCACTCCTTTCTCAAAGTTCATCTTTTCTCCAAAGTTAGCATAGGCTTGACCTAAGTTCCAATCCCAACCTACATTTGCTTTAAATGTTCTCACTGGGAGCCCCTCTCTATACAATGTCATTTCTGGTTCTCCAATAGGTTCTGTTTCTGTTTCAAAATAGAAACATATAAGTCTTTCTGATGTTACAGTAGAACCATCTTTAACAGAACAATATTTCCCTTGAATCTTTGAAGGGACTGTAAAGCTAAATTTAAGATTTTCAGCTTTTATCGTAGGATTACTTTTAAGACTAATTGTACCTGATGGAACTTCCAACTGATAAGAGCGACCTTTGGGAAGAATAAGTTTATCGAAAGAAATAACCGCAATACCCTGTTCTTGATAGGTATCAGACTTAATTGTACCAGTTGCTACCGTCTTACCATCGCAAGTTATCAGGGCTTTTGCATCTTCAGCAACTGTAATTTTACCTGCAAAATAGATGTTAGTTACATTAAGCGGTTCATATACTCGCTTATTTTCAATAGTACAACTCGTCGGAGTTAATATTTCATTACCCTCCGCAAATGTTGGTATTGCGAGCATACATAGCCCGATTATACAAATGAGTAAATGTTTTTTCATACCGAACTCCTTTCTTCTAAATGATTAATTAATAGTTCATCGGTTGAATTAAATATGCTAAATAATTTTTACCAATGGTATAATTGTTTTCTTTTATTGCAAAACATTACTTGACAATTATCCTCCGTGTACAAACCAATTTGCCTTGCTTTGCCAAGGCGCAGATGTATATGCCCTTTGAAAAGTGAGGTGTCTCAATGCTCTTTGTCATAACTGTGGAAGAGAGAATCTTCTGCCCGCATACATTCAGAATATCAATATGGTCGCAGTTTTCTATGGAACTTAATTCTATTGAACCATTACGGTATATTACGTAGATATTTCGTGTATATGCAATATCGTCAATCCCGGTTTCTTTGAGATTGATGACGGGACGAATGGGGAGACCGATTGTTCTCATGCTCGATCTTCTGCCAACACTACCTGAATCGTAATCTATATCTTTGGCTTTCATTATAAGATCATCAGGATCTCCTTCTGCTCTATGAAGCGTTCCGGTCCAACAATATCCTTTCCAATTCTGGTTACGATATGTTATACCTTGATATGTAGCAGCGTATCCGGCAGCAGGAAGAAACAGGGTATTTTCATTTGCACCATAATGGAAGCGTCTGCCCCAAATGCCGTCCACCTCCTCCCATTTATTCCAGCAGAGTCTCACGAGTTCCCCTACCTCCTCAAAAGTAGGCAGGCGCCATCGTCCGCCCCATTTTACCCTCGCGGCATCGTATTCCGTTCCACATATATCTTCTCCTATATTCGTGCATAAAAGATAATAGCCTACCCCGGGAAGTTCTTTGTATCCTTCAAAGAATTTGTAATTCTCATCGGTGTATTCCTCTTTCGGCTCTGTCTCTCCCCATGCGAAGTAGTCTCCGAAATCTGTGGAAGACTCAGCGCCGATGTTGCAGGTTGCCCACAGGGTTCCGCTTGGAAGCCCCATATCCACATATTCATGTCCGTCAATCACATTTGTCTGTGCATAAGAAATTGAAACGAACATAGTACTTAGTATAAATAACAGACAAAGTTTCAGCGTATATATCCCTCTGTTCTTTATATTTAGAGATTTAAAAAATATTTTTTCCATAAGGAGTAATTTACTTAAACATTGTTTCAGATTGTTATTGCAAATATATATTATATATATTAAGAATGGAAAACAAAGGTTGTATTTTACTTCTATTTACATTACTTTAACCAGAATTAAGAATAAATATACCAATAGGAGATACAATATTTTTTTAATGGTGAAATCTATCAAAAGAATTTTTTAGTATCTGTCTATAATTATAGAATAAAAAAATGTAATTATAAAATCAGATTTTGTAATTACAAAAACATTCATTCCTAATAATATTTTTTTATGCTGTAATCACGGTTGGCAATTAGGCTGTTCAAAACCCAATATTCTAATGCTCAATAGAGATAAAAGCTTCGTTACACCTTATTAATATAATAACCTGTAAATTGCCAAGTATTTAACAAAAAGTGAAAAGTTGAAATTTTGTACCACGCATTTTTTATATACTATCCATAAAACTACCCATAGAACTACCTACTTTCTGCTTTGAAAGGGCTAAATTGAGTTGTAACTTTGCACCATCGCACGAACAAAAGCACTTGCGTGCGACGAAAGACAAGCAAGTGCAAATTTTATTAATCTTAATATTTTAACTTATGAACTATTCATTAAACAAAAGGAAGATGGGCGTTGGTCCAAAGAAAGGCTTAACAATGTACATAGCCAGAGCAGTTTGC
>ERZ1036438.238-NODE-238-length-29634-cov-8.777274_pt1 | contig 29634 bp, 19 predicted proteins | sample MGYA00514224_ERZ1036438 | MGnify/ENA primary metagenome ERZ1036438 (study PRJEB33795, sample SAMN09464924) | human gut metagenome | host: Homo sapiens | place: USA: Stanford, California | collected 2016-07 | study: EMG produced TPA metagenomics assembly of the...
GCTTCTTTTTGGTTCAAAATGTAAGTTCGTTCAGTCGTGTAGCTCGCTACACTCCCTCACTCTCTTGCATTTTGACCTCAAAAATAAGCTCAAAACCTAACAAAGCTAATTTATAGAACCAGCCTTAATTCAGTAGTGGTAAGTAAATTCTTCTAAGGGACAATCATCAAAGTAGCGCTGCCGCACGTGCAATCTCTTTCAGCTTATCAGCCAAAGTCTTGTCCGTTCTCGCCGTTTGCATATTATATTTCAGCTGCAATTTCATCAGCGACTCTGCTGGAACACCTAAGGCAGCCTCAAACATCAGTGCGGTGGTGGTGCTCAGTGAGCGACGACCGTTCAATATCTCATTCAGTACGGAATAGCCCATACCAATACTATCTGCGAACTTACGTTGCGAGATGCCCCTTGCTTCAAGTTCATCCTTCAACACCTCACCGGGGTGTGTCGGATAAAAGCCATAACCTAAACTTGCCATATCGATTTATTTATAATGGTTTGACAATTCCAAGATGTTGCAAATGGTAATCAGCCTTTCCTTACCGACTATTTCCGAACGAAACTCTATACGGTATTAATCATTTACCCGTACCGACTCACGACCAGCCTTATCTCCAACCAATGTTTCGTAATGAAGTGCTGTGAAGCGATACAAGTCTTGCGTGCTGTCAAGCGTCTCCATGAGGTTCAGGACTTTGATGTACTTTCGTACAATCTGAGGCTGAAAGCGGTGCTTCTTGTCCTTGGCCCTGCCTTCATAGAACAATTCCCGTAGATAGTCTTGCTCAAAGGTTATTTCCATACTTGCCTATTCTTTTCTGCAATGATAGTGCAAGCCGAACACAAAGAAAGCTTGTTTGCTTTGTTAAGGCGCAGCCTATCTTCTGCAAAGATAATCATACTTTTTGAATGTTCGCAGTTTTTGCGAAGAAAAGTGTGCTCTTTTTTGTATTTCAACAGACAGGTAACACCCCCTATCTTATCTTATATATTCCCCGTTTTGTCGGTAAGCGTTCCTCTCATGGATAGCTGCACGATACAAATCAGCAATGGTGGCGGCCGATCTGTCCAAGATTCCGACTGTGAGCTTGAATGTCAACAACAACGCATTAATGATGCTGCCGGCAGTGGTGACACGGTATATGGATTGTTCTCGCTGACGGTCGGAATCGGATTTTTCCATCAATGTTTTGAGATTAAAGGGTTGTACCTACAAGCAAATATAGTGATTTTTTAATTACACACTGTGTAAACTTTTAGAATAACTGCAAAAAATCACTGGAACTTTATCATTCTATTTGATATATCGCGCATCTTCGTAGGAGAAAAATGCGAAGGGTGTCGTCAGTCTGGTTCTCTCGAAAGCTTTGAGTTCCTCACAACGGGAGATGTATGGGGCGATGCGCTCGGCATTGTCGTGTGCAAATTCCGCAAGTCGCATCATGGCTCGGTATTGTCGCGAAGCAGGACGCACGGAAGGGTTGCTAAGGTCGTGATATACCCCGATGGTGCCGTCCCACCCTTTCTCATACCACGAATCCTGCGGGATAAAAGCCAGGGCGTAAAGGCTTTTCTGCTTCAACGAGAAGTCTGTCGAGCGCGCACTCTCTTCCAACAGGTTGATGGCATGGCCCACGAAGTCCATGTTGCCGGTCTTAGTGCTGTCTTGCGCAGAGCTGAGACCATACTGCGTGAGCCACCAGCTGTCGCCCAAATAACTGGCCTGATAATAGAGCGAGGCCAGTTCGTAGGCCTTTTCGAGACGCTGCTCCGATGGCCGCATGTTGCGATAGAGATGCTGCGCAGCTAGAATACGACGGCAAAACTCTACTTTCCGGTTTGTGGTAAGCAGGGGCATGTAACCCTCAAACTCGTCCCCCACTTTCTGTTTGGTCAGCCATCGCTCCGTCTCATAGCTGCGATGGCGGACATAAGGCACGATGTTCTGGGTATTCAGAAAGGCCATACTCACCTTTTCAAGATAGGGAATGGCCTCGGCAAACCTCCCCCTTGCCATGAGTTTGGTGCCGATCAGGTCGTTGTAATAATCGGCATCGCGATAGCATTTACCCCACACATAGCGTTGCAGGGCATCCTTGGGCTTCTTGCTGAGGAAACGGGCGTAATGCTTAAGCTGCTCCACATTAACGCTGTCGAGAGCCTCGAAATACTCGCCAAAATAATCTGAGTTCCATGGCTTGTCGGCGGCCTTGAAGTCAGGATGTCGCCAGTTGGGCATACCCCCAATGTGATTGGACTCGTTATCCATCATGCAAAGCATCGCCATGGCCATCGTGCGGTCGCCCGATTTGAAATAGCGGGGCACCAATCCGTTGTACACGATGCGTTCTTTCACATCGCGATAGTGGTCGTCGGTCAGCACACTGTCGGTTATATCCTGCTTCGACTTGCCATCGAGCCACTGCAATTCGGCCGCCATCCATTGGCGATACTTCTTTTTCATCGGCTCCACAAACACAGAGTTGGCCGCGTAGATGGCGCGCGCATTGTCCTTCATGCGGGGCGTTCCGTTGAGGGTGAGCGCTTTGGCGAGGTCGATTTTAGCCTGTTGATAGTCGCCCATTTGGTGCTCCAGACAACCTATGGCCGACATCCAGAGGCAGGGCGTACGGCTCTTTCCACTGGCCAGCACCTTACGGGCAAAGTCGATAAACTGCCGAGCTTCGGGTTTATAGATGGGCTGTGCGCCTATCTCCCTAATCCAGTTCACCTTGTTGGAATCCTCCGGATAAACTTCTTTCGAGAGCCATTCGTTGGCATAGACATCCTGCGTTTCCTGCAAGTTGTTCACAAAGTCCTGCACAAGATAGAGCAACGTTGGCGAATTGGGATTTTCAGCAAATACCTTGCTGATACCGGCAAGGTTGCGATAGTTGCGCACGCTGTATTGCAAACTTGCGAAGTCTTCCTGCGCAGCATAGATTTCCACTGCCTCACGACGTTGCCCAAGGCGCAGGAGACAGCCCGCATAGAGGTTTTGCATCAGGTCTCGGTAGACGCTTTGTGGCAGTTTTTGTCCCTGCCGCGTCCAACAGTTCATGGCCTTGCGATATTGTTTCAGGGCGAAATGCGTGCGCATCACCATCAGCATATATTGCGCTCGAAACCTTTTTCCCTTGTATTTTCGGGCCTCAGCCTGAAGTTCTCGCATGGTGGCCTGGCTCTGGGCAATTTTCTCCTTCGACGGATATTCCCAAGCGTCGTAAAAGACAGAGGCATCGATGTAGGAATTAAGCAACCTCAGGTAGCCCATCATCTCGGTGTCTCCCCTGCGCTTGGCCACATCCATTACCACCTCCCGGCTCCACCGATAGGAAGAAAAACGGGGATCGTTGCCGACATATTTGTTCCAAAACACCTCGGTCTCGGTTCCGAAACGATCTCCCATCAAGCTGCGATGAAACACGCTGAAAAGGTAATAGTTGTGGGTAGGCCCCTCAAATGCGCATGCCATCGCGCCGAGACAAGGGATCAGGGCCAGGATCAAGGTAACTAATCCTGTTCGAAAATTAATGCTGCTGATAGATATTTTCATAGTCGTTGGGAGTAAAACGGTTGATATTCTTGTTGTTGAGATGATAGAGTATCACCTCGCTGTTGGCCTCCGGGCGCAGACTGTCCACAGTCCGCCGGGCAGCCATGATGTCATCAAGTTCAGGCTGGCGCTTGGCTACACTGTCGCCCTGCAACACGGGAAAATCGTCATCACCATGCATAATACCCACATATTTGTCATCGCGGAACAACACACGCCACGTGAATAGCGGGTAAGCGACATTGAGCGGCAATTTGTATCGGGGCAAACTGTGCAGATAAGGCCTCACGTCTTTCATGTCGAGAATGGGCTTGTGGACAGAGAGTTGGGTAAAATCGCCGGTGTTGTACATCATCAGGGTGCCCTTGTCCACAGGTGGAACTTCGAGCGACAACTGGTGCAGACGGATGGTAACCGACAGTGTCAACCTATGCTCGTGGCAGAGATCGCGCATACGTCGGAGCATACTGAAATAGCGTTTCTGCGTGCTCATGGTCCAGTCGCAGTCTATCTGGATTTCCCTGATGCCCTTGATGTCGTGCGTTTCGTTCATCTGTAGAATACGGCGAAACACTTGGTCGGCTATGTCATCAATGCTTCCCGCTTGGAAGCGATTGACAATATACACCACGGGCACAACCTCCACACCTTGCGGCAGGGTGTCGGCAAAGGCGATTGTGGCATTGGGCATGGGGTGCATCTCGTCGTCTGGTGTCACGTCGAAATATCTGACGTAGAGTTTTTTCACATGGTGCATGCGAAGGAAAGCACGCTCGGCAGAATCGAGTCGGAAAGTGGTGCGCCAGTAATATATGCTGCGGGTGGCAACTTCGTTTGTTTGCCTCCCACCACAAGCTGCAAGGAACAAAATACAAAAGAGTGATATCCAAAGTTTAGTCATTCTCCGGAATTTTTGAATAAAATTATAAAAATATTGACTAACAACAAAAACAATGAGGACAAATATTGGCAAGGAAGGCAAAAAAGACCATATTCGAGCCAGAACACACGAGTCGCGGCATGATGGATTCCCTTTCAGCCAGCACTTTTATACGCTTTTCCTCGTTCGTTTCCCAATCTTTTTCGTAAATTTGCACATTATAATATAAACGTTTATCATAACGACATGTCATTAAAATGTGGTATTGTAGGGTTGCCAAACGTGGGCAAGTCTACCCTATTCAACTGCTTGTCGAGTGCCAAGGCACAGGCAGCAAATTTTCCTTTTTGTACGATTGAGCCCAACGTGGGCGTGATAACAGTACCCGATGAACGGCTCACCAAACTGGCAGAGATTGTGCATCCGGGGCGCATTGTGCCTGCCACATGCGAAATAGTGGACATTGCAGGATTGGTAAAGGGAGCGTCCAAAGGCGAAGGCTTGGGCAACAAATTCTTGGGAAACATACGCGAATGTGATGCGCTGATACACGTTATCCGCTGTTTCGACGATGACAACGTGGTACGAGAGGGCGGTATGGCGGTGAATCCCGTCAGTGACAAAGAGGTGATTGACACCGAATTGCAACTCAAAGACTTGGAAACCATTGAGGCGCAACTATCCAAACAGCAAAAAATAGCTGCTTCGGGCAACAAGGAAGCCAAGACGCTTGTTACCGTATTAGAAGCCTACAAGGAGGTGCTGGAGCAAGGAAAGAACGCACGGACGGTGTCGTTCGACACCAAAGAGGAAGAGGAGGCAGCCCACAACCTGTTTCTGCTGACCACCAAACCCGTACTGTATGTGTGCAATGTAGACGAGGCAAGTGCCAAAGAGGGCAACGCTTATAGTGCCCAAATAGAGAAAATAGCCCAAGAAGAGGGCGCCGAAGCCATGGTGATTGCCGCCAAGACAGAAGAGGATATTGCGTCTTTGGAGACCTACGAGGACAAGCAAATGTTTTTAGAAGAGTTGGGACTGACAGAAAGTGGCGTGAACCGCCTCATCAAAAAGGCTTATTCGCTGCTCAATCTGCAAACCTTCATCACGGCTGGCGAAATGGAAGTAAAAGCTTGGACGTACCACAAAGGCTGGAAAGCACCACAATGTGCTGGCGTCATCCACACCGATTTCGAGAAAGGTTTTATCCGGGCAGAGGTCATCAAATACGATGATTACATCAAATATGGCAGCGAAAGTGCCGTCCGTGAAGCCGGAAAATTAGGTATCGAGGGCAAGGAATACGTAGTGCAAGACGGTGACATCATGCACTTTAGATTTAATGTTTAACAATCGACAATAAGGCTAATAAGCCTAATTAGGCGAATTAGCCCAATAAGCCCAATAACAAAACAATATGATAGACCACCTACTTTACATCCTGTGGAATCCTGATTTAGAGATATTCCGCATCGGCAATTTTGCCATTCGTTGGTATTCAACCTGCTGGTTGATAGGACTTGCCTTGGCATACTTCATTGTGAAATGGCTCTATAAAGACCAAAAGGTGAAGGATGCGTATTTCGATCCGCTGTTTATATATTGCTTTTTGGGCATTTTAATCGGCGCCCGATTGGGACACTGCTTGTTCTATCAGCCCGAATACTTTTTGTCTTCGTGGACGCATGTCGTCGAAATGTTCCTGCCTATTCACCAGATGGCGGACGGTTCATGGAAGTTTACAGGGTACGAGGGATTGGCTTCGCACGGTGGTACGATAGGACTCATGGTGGCACTCTATCTGTACTATCGCAAAACAGGCATGAACTTGTGGCATGTACTCGACGACATTGCCATTGCCACTCCTATCACTGCATGCTTTATCCGCCTGGGCAACCTCATGAACAGCGAGATTATCGGCACACCAACCAATGTGCCTTGGGCTTTTATCTTTGAGCGGGTAGACATGACGCCACGCCACCCAGGACAGTTGTACGAGGCGATTGCCTACTTTTTCTTCTTCTTCGTCATGCTGCATTTCTACAAGCGAACCTCCAAAGAGGTGGGAACTGGCTTCTATTTCGGCTTGTGTCTGACCCTCATTTTCACGTTCCGCTTCTTCATAGAATACACCAAGGATATACAAGTAGACTTCGAGTCGGGCATGATTTTCAACATGGGACAACTGCTGAGCATTCCTTTCATCATCCTTGGTATCGCCTGCATGAGGGGTGGAAAATGGATGAAAAAGTTGGGAGCGAAATGATATTTTCTCCCCTACACTAAGACTTACTGAGGCATCCAACCTACTTTGAAAGAAGGAAGGTGGATGCTGATGAACAAAATAACAATCAACATACCTTTTTATTCATGACTAACAAAACCTTTATCTTATCGGCTTTCTTAGCCTTGAGTGGTGCTTGCATGGCACAAAATAGAGTGGAAAAAGAACTTTCCTCATGGCAATTCTCTCGCAATGGCGATGCGTGGCAACCGGTAACAGTGCCACACGACTGGGCAATCAAAGGACCGTTTGACAAGCAGTGGGATCGCCAATTCTTGGGTATCACGCAAGACGGACAGCGCACCCCTATATGGCACACAGGACGTTCGGGCGGACTGCCTTGGTTGGGACGTGGCGAATATCGCACCACCATCAATGTGCGCGACCTCGATGCACGCACAGAACTTTATTTCGATGGTGCCATGAGCGAACCTGTTGTCTATGTCAATGGCACGGAAGCGGGTCGGTGGGCGTATGGTTACAACGCTTTTCGCATCGATATCACACCCTACTTAAAACGAGGGGGCAATGAGATACTGGTCAAACTGAACAACTTGGAAGAAAGCAGCAGATGGTATCCGGGTGCTGGACTATATCGCCCAGTGACGCTGATTACGACCAATAAAACCTATATAGACCCTTGGCAAACGTATTTCCGCACCCTCTCCGTTTCGCAACAAGGAGCGGAAATTGCCGTGAATGCACAAGCAAAGGGACTCAAAGAGAACGACAAGCTTAAGACGCACATTATCCTAAAAGACAAAAACGGTAGGACGGTTGCACAGAACACTGTGGAAAACGATGCGAAAGGGGATGTGGCAACGACGTTCAACATCAAGAATCCACAGCTTTGGAGCCCCGAACATCCCTATCTCTACACGTTACAAATCTGCGTGAAACGAGGCAGCAAAACCTTGGATGCCACTTCACAACAGGTGGGAATTCGCACCATAGCCATTACGAAAGAACACGGTTTTCAGCTCAACGGCATCACACGAAAGTTCAAGGGCGTATGTCTACACCACGATTTAGGACCTCTTGGTGCGGCTGCCAACAAGGCTGCCATGATTCGACAGATACGCATCATGAAAGATATGGGTGTAGATGCCATCCGTACTGCGCACAACATGCCTTCGCAAATGCAGATGCAGGTGTGCGACTCCATGGGGATGATGGTCATGGCAGAGAGCTTTGACGCTTGGAAAGAGCCAAAGGTAAAGAATGGTTACAACCGGTTTTACGATGAATGGTGGCGCAAAGACCTTACAAATCTGATTTTGGGGCATCGCAATCACCCATCTATCGTGATGTGGAGCATTGGCAATGAGATACCCGAACAAGCCAACCAGCAGGGCACAGAGCACGCCAAAGCCATGGTGAAATTTTGCCATAGCCTCGATTCTACACGCACCGTCACTTGCGGTGTGGACAATCCAGAGGGTAGCGTTAATTGCGGTTTCTATGCTGCCACAGACGTGCCGGGCTTTAATTACCGTGTCTTCCTTTACGAAAAACTCATTGACAAGCTGCCACAAGGGTTCTTGTTGGGCTCGGAAACATCGTCAGCAGTGAGTTCAAGAGGGGTATATAAATTCCCTGTAGAAGAAAAGAATATGGCTACCTACGCCGACGGACAATGCTCGTCGTACGACGTGGAGAAGGTGAGCTGGGGCAGTTACCCCGATGAAGACTTTGCCAAACAAGACGACCTGCCCTACTCTATTGGTCAATTCGTGTGGACAGGCATCGATTACATCGGTGAACCCACTCCTTATTACAGCTATTGGCCCTCTCGAAGCAGCTACTTTGCACCGGTCGACTTGGCAGGCTTGCCCAAAGATCGCTATTATCTGTATCGCTCGGTGTGGAACACTTCCTCTCCCACCCTACACCTTTTGCCACATTGGACATGGCATGGACGTGAGGGAAAGGTAACACCCGTGTACTGTTATACGAGTTATCCCGAGGCTGAACTCTTTGTCAATGGCAAGAGTCAAGGACGCATCAAGAAGAACAAGGCATCCAAATTAGATCGCTACCGCTTGCGCTGGAACAACGTTGTGTATGAGCCGGGCGAACTGAAGGTAGTGGCTTACGACGAAAAGGGCAAGGAAGTGGCTCAACAAACCATTCACACCGCCGGTGCGCCTCATGCACTCAAGATTGAAGTAGACAAGCAACAGCTCGCAAACGATGGCAAGGACTTGCTGTATTACACTATTAGTATGGTAGACAAAGACGGCAACCTCTGTCCCGATGCCAATGACCTGTTGCTCTTCGAAGTGTCTGGTGCTGCCCGTTTTAAGGCTGTCTGCAATGGCGACGCCACGTCATTAGAACCATTCCACCTTCCTAATATGCACCTTTTCCACGGCAAATTGGTGGTAACAGTGCAAAGCAACGGAATGAAAGGAAAAGTGCATTTAACCGTCAAAGCCCCTAAATTTGGATTCGGCGCACATCACACACTATAGATGGAAAGAAAGAGATTGTTAAAGTGGTTCACCCCACTCGAGCGAGTAAATTAACACACATGCATACCACACAAATTGCATTCCGAAAAGCTACAACCGCAGATTTGGAAGAGACATGGACGCTGTTGGACACGGCTCGCAACCTCATGCTGACCAACGGCAGGAAACAGTGGACAAAGGACTATCCATCGCGAGAACTGATTGAGGATGACATCATCGGAGGAGACGCTTACATCCTTACCGTCGATGGAGAGGTAGCCGCATACGCCAAACTTGCCGTGAACGGCGAACCTGAATATGCTCATCTCGAAGGTTCTTGGCTCAGCGAACAAGACTATGTGGTGATTCACAGGCTTGCCGTTAGCCCCCGTCACCGAGGGCACGGACTGTCCAAACGCCTCTTCCACGAGGCCGAGAAATGGGCAGCCTCGCAAGGCGTTCACAGCATCAAGGTAGACACCAACTATGACAATGTTGAGATGCTGAACATCCTTCCACATCTGGGCTACACCTATTGTGGTCAAATACACTATGGTGCCAAAGGTGACAGAAAGGCTTTTGAAAAACTAATCTGAACAAACAGTGGCAACAAATTAGGATATCGTGTGTAAAGTGGATAAAGCGTAGAAGGAGTGGTGTTTTTCTTGCTATCCATTTGCCCCCATTAAAATATTAACGGCTGATACTCATTGAGTAATCAGCCGTTATTCGTATCAGGACTAAGTACAAAAAGGAGAAACGAGAGCCAACCCCGTACAACTGAAAAACGCCAACCGAATAAGAAATACTTACATTGGAAGCAAAGAATCGGTGCAGAGCATGAACAGGTGTTTAGGTCTGGCATTTTGTTCGTCACTGCTTTGCGGTGAATATCCTCAATTACGGAGACAACAACAATACCGTCGTCTACTTGTTGTGGCCAAGCGGATTGAAACACACCGAGAAATATACTCGTGACGTGGATAAGTTGAAGTCTGAAGCAAGTAATACTTTTCCGAATTGAAACTTTAAGATGAAAAATGAATTGAAAAAACTTTTTTTGACTCAACAGGATAGTATTTAGTCGAACCTCAAAAATGCTATCTCGTCTTTTTGAGAGTCTACTACGTAGTCTTCATGTAATTTTTGAAATTTGTCAGTTATAAACAATATTACAGAACAAAAACACAATATTACCCCTACCAGCCTGAATAATACTCTAACTTTGCACAATGCAAATAAACCGAAACTCTAAATTTATGAAAAAGACAAAATTCTACCTGTCATCTTTGGCACTTATCCTTTCACTAAATCTTAGTGCCGCAATACAGCCAAGACCAGAATACCCACGCCCACAGTTTGAGCGGATGGAATGGATCAACCTCAATGGTGATGCATGGACCTATCAATTTGATTTTGGAAAAAGCGGAATGGAAAACAAGCTGTTCAACTCCAAAGGATTTGAAGACCGTATCAACGTGCCGTTCTGTCCGGAAAGTCCCTTGTCGGGAATAGGCCATACGGATTTCATTGATGCCATGTGGTATCACAGAACGCTGGATATTCCTGCCGGTTGGGAGGGCAACCACATTATTCTGCATTTTGGAGGAGTAGATTTTAAATCGACCATATATATAAATGGTAAAGAGGCCTTCGTACACTACGGCGGGGCAGCGTCCTTTCAGGTAGACATTACAAACTATGTCAAAGCAGGACAGAAAAACGACTTGGTGGTCTCTGTTTTCGACGATGTCCGCTCCAGAATTCAGCCCGGAGGCAAACAGTCGCGCCGCCTCAACTCCTATGAATGTTTCTACACCCGTGTAACGGGAATTTGGGCTACGGTTTGGTTGGAGCCGGTTGCCAAGAACGGGTTGAAGAACTGTCGCATCACCCCAGACCTCGACAACAGTCAGTTTGTCTTTGAGCCGAAATTCTACGAGACCAACGGCAAGGCCACCTTCACCGTGAACGTCAAAGACGGCAACAAAACTGTCGCCTCGTTGAACAGCAATGCCAGTGACAACGCATTTCTCGTTACAAAAATAAAAAATGTGAAGACTTGGTCACCAGAGCATCCTTTCCTCTATGACATAGAGTATATTGTCAAAGAAGACGGTAAGGTGATTGACAAGGTGAAAAGTTATGCCGGTATGCGCAAGGCAGAGCTTCGCGGCAACCAGTTTTACCTGAACAACAAGCCCTATTACCAACGCCTCGTCCTCGATCAAGGCTACTATCCCGACGGACAATGGACGGCTCCTACCGACGAAACCTTGAAAAACGACATTGTGCTTGCCAAGAATGCAGGCTTCAACGGTGCCCGACTGCACCAAAAAGTGTTCGAGCAGCGCTATTTCTATTGGGCAGACAAGCTGGGCTACCTCACATGGGGAGAATCGCCAAGCTGGGCCATGGACTGGACCAATCCCGTTGCAGCACGCAACATGATTGACGAATGGGCAGAGTGTGTGGAGCGCGACTACAACGTTACAAGCCTCGTGGTATGGTCTCCACTCAACGAGACGTGGATGGACGACGTAGACGGTCAGCGTCAAAGACTCTCACGAGATCTTTATTTCACAACCAAGCGTCTGGACCGTACGCGTCCCGTTGCAACCACTTCGGGCGGATACCACGCCGGTTTTGACGACATCTACACCGAGCACACCTACGAGCAAGACCCTGTGAAACTCTACAACCTGTTGAAACCCATCGACGAGGGCAAGCCCTATGTGCAGTTTGCCGACAAGAGTTGGGCATGGCAGGGAGAGCCGTACATGATTGACGAATTTGGCGGCATACGCTGGGTGAAAAAGATGCAAGCCGCAGAAGTTGCACCGGAATCAAGTTTCTGGGGATATGGCAAAGACCCGCAGAGCTTAGAGGAATATTACCGGCGCCTGGAAGACCAGGTGAACGTGGTGCTCAGCATCGATGGAATCACGGGCTTCTGCTACACACAGATTGTGGACGTTGAATTGGAAAAAAACGGTATCTACACCTACGACCGGGAACGAAAATTTGACATGGACCGCATCAAAAAAATCTTCTCCAAGAGCCGCGAACAGGCCAAAAAGGAAGTTGCCGACATGCTGAAAAAACACTAATTCCAATTAGAAATGCAAATCTTGCTGTGTAGAAAAAAGAGAAAACCACCGCAAAGATTTGCCTTGTAGGCAAGGACGAATGATGAAAACCTACCTAATTAAAATTTGCTTTACCTAAAGAACGTGAAAATATATAAATGAATTATCTTTCAAATTATAGTATAAATATTTTTAACCTTCTAAACACTTATAACAAATGAAAAGGAATCAAGGTCTAAAACCAAGGTTGCTTTTGGCATCATTGTTCCTATTAGGGACAAATCTGATGTCGCTATCTGCTTTGGCATCTAATGATGCCTTACCGCGAACAGCACATGCAAATAATGCCAGCAGCTCAGGACAAAACGACAAACGAGAAGTTAAAGGATTCATCGGTGATGAAAATGGTGAACCCGTCATAGGAGCTACCATCCGGGTAAAGGGAACTTCCATCGCCTCTATTACCGCTCATGACGGAACATTTGCAATTCAAGCATCTCCAAATGCCACGTTGGAAGTAGCCTACATAGGTTACCAAAACAAGGATATTAGCTTGAAAGGACGAACGTTCATTGCCATTTCACTGTACCCTGCCCACAATGAAATTGATGAAGTTGTAGTCGTTGGATTCGGTAAACAGAAGAAAGAATCATTAGTGGGTGCCGTACAGGCCGTAAAGCCAGAAGACCTAAAAATGACATCGAGCAGCTTGACGACATCATTTGCAGGAAACATTCCTGGTATCATCGCCCGTCAACAAAGCGGTGAGCCTGGTTACGATAATGCCGAATTCTACATTCGTGGCATCTCGACCTTTGGTGCGAACAAGAGTCCTTTGGTGATTCTTGATGGTGTAGAAATCAACACAACCATGTTGAACAACATTCCACCAGAGTCAATCGAGTCGTTCTCTGTGCTCAAGGACGCTACTGCAACATCCTTATATGGTTCGCGCGGTGCCAATGGCGTTATCATAGTGAATACTAAGCAAGGTGAGCTGTCGGAGAAGATGCAGGTGAAAGTTCGGTTGGACAACACGTTCTCTTCTCCCACAATGGTACAGCCAATGGCTGACGGACCTACTTATATGCAAATGTTCAATGAAGCAGCCTACAACGAGGCTAAGGCTGTGGGCAACGCATATACTCCTTATTACAGCGAAGACCGCATTGCCAAGACACGCGAGGGAGCCAACCCATACCTGTTCCCGAACAACGACTGGCATGATCTGTTGTTCAAGAAGATGACCATGAACCAGAACTTGAACCTCAACGTTAGGGGCGGAAGCAAGATACTGACTTACTTCCTGAATGCCGGCATATTCTATGAGAACGGTATCATACGTCAGCCCAAAGAGACACAAGCGCTGGACGTGAGCATGCGAAGCCGTAAATATCTATTCCAAAGCAACGTTACGGCCCGCCTTACACGTACGACAAAGATTGGTTTGAACATGAATACGCAGCTGTTCTACTATCATGCACCCAAAGAGCCGGTCAACAACCTGTTTTATTACACCATGCGCGTGTCACCCGTCAGTTTTCCACCCGTGATCCCCGCACAGGAAGGTGACACTTTCGTGCGTTATGGTATGAATGCCCGCCAAGGTGTAGGCGGCTTGCAAATTAACCCATACGCTCGCTTGAGCTCAGGTTATACTGACCGCAACTATGTGTATTCCACAACGGCATTCAATATAGACCAGGATTTAGACTTTGTAACACCAGGACTTAAAGCCAGCGGATTGGCATCGTTTTATAATTACAGCTTCAACTGGTTAGATCATTGGACAGTACCGTTTTACTACAAAGTGTCCAATGATTACACAGTTGACGAGAACGGACAATACATTTTCGACAGCACCACCATTGGCGATCCCGGACAGCCTTACCTGCAATCAACCTCCGGCAGAGACCCCACCACAACTGTATGGTCATTGCAAGGAAAAGTGGATTACCAAAGACTGTTTGGCAAGCACGATGTGAACGCCACCTTGGTGTACCACATGAAAGAAACCAAGAAAGTTAAAAACGGCGGCGGAGAGTACGATTTGTTGCCCTACAGAGAGCAGGGCTTAGCTGGTAGGTTGGCTTACAATTACGATCATCGCTATTTGTTGGAGGCCACATTTGGCTACAACGGATCGGAAAACTTTATGAGTGGCAAGCGGTTTGGTTTCTTCCCAGCTGTCGCAGCGGGTTGGACCATCTCTAATGAAGCCTTCTTTAAACCAGCCAAAGCCTATATTCACAACCTGAAGTTACGTGGATCGTATGGCCTTGTGGGTAACGATGCCTTGCAAAACCGTTTCCCATACATCACCACGGTGAACATGTTCTCCGGAGGTGGTTGGTGGATAGGCAACAACTACGAAAACATTAGTGTACCCAATATCACTACCTATGGTAACCCATTGGCAACATGGGAAAAATCGAAGAAGCTCAATATCGGTGTGGATATGAACCTGATGGGCTGTCTGGATATCACCTTCGACTACTTCAACGAGTCGCGTACAGGTATCTTCATGCAGAGAAACTCCGTGATTTCAATGTCAGGATTTGGAAGAAACAAACCTTGGGCCAACATCGGAGCAGTTAAAAACAAGGGCTTTGATATGAGCCTGGCCTATACAAAGGTGTTTAACCGAGACTTTACTATCAAAGCAAACGGTAGCCTCACATACGCCCACAACGAAATGACCGATGTAGATGAGCCCCAAAACGTGCCCGACTACTACTCTCGTTTGGGGCATCCCATCAATAGTATTCGCGGTTTCGTGGCCGAAGGATTGTTTACCTCACAAGAGGAAATAGATAACTCGCCCAAGCAAGAGCTAAGCGCATACACTGTGGGTGACATCAAATATAAGGATCTCAACGGAGACAACAAGATAGACCAAAACGATGTGACAACCATCGGCAATCCAGGATTGCCCGAAATAATCTATGGTTTTGGAACCACCATCACATACAAGAAGTGGGATATGTCTATGATGTTCCAAGGAGCCGGGCGCGTGAGCCTGATGATGAGAGACATCCACCCCTTTGTAGACAAGGATGGAGACGGATTGGGTATAGCCCAATATATCGTAGACAACCACTGGTCAGAGGCCAACAACAACGCCAATGCGGCCTATCCACGCCTAACTCAATCATTCGTGAACAACAACGTGGAGCCCAGTACATTCTACCTGCGTGATGGCAGCTATCTGCGACTCAAAACGATGGAAGTGGGATTCACGCCTACTAAGTGGATGCGAGTTTATGTAGCTGGAACCAATCTTCTCACCTTCTCACCGTTCAAGACGTGGGATCCGGAAATGGGAAGTGGCAGCGGTTTGAGCTACCCATTGCAGCGAACTTTCAAGATTGGCGTACAATTTCATTATTAATTGAAAAAATACAGAACGATGAAAACTAAATCATATATTAAAATAATGCTCGCCACCATTCTGGCGGGAACGCTGTCGGCATGCGATTTCCTTGACGTGGTGCCTACAGGCAACGCCACCGAAGCCGATATTTATAAAACACAAACCCAAGCAGAGCGTATGGTGGTGGGCTGTTATAGCGAGATACCCGATTTCATGCAGCCGCAAAAGGGGTTTCCCGGCTTGATGGGGTCGGATGAAATGGTCGTGGGACACCGCGGAACGACACGCTGGTTCCACTATAAGAGCTTGATGAACGGCGACGAATCGTCGTCCAGCACCTACTTTGCGCTGTGGAGCAATACAGCGAACAGCTATCCGGTAGACGCACAAAAGAAAGATATTTGGGGTGCCATTCGCAAGTGCTACAACGTGTTGAACAACCTTGACAAGGTGCCGGACATCACCAAAGAGAACATAAATCTATGGAAAGGTGAGGCGCTCTTCCTCATAGGCTATTACCATCAGATTTTGTTGGAGTTTTATGGCCCAATATTCTTGGCCAAAGAGGAGTACGCGCAGAATGTTGAAAACAATCAGATGCGCGTACCATACGATGAGTGCGTGGAATTTATTGCCGAGAAATACGATGAGGCTGCCAAGTTGCTTCCTGCCATCCGAACCAATGGCGAGAAAAACAGAGCAACCTCAGCCACCGCACTTGGTTTCAAAGCACGCTTGCTTTTATATGCTGCATCACCATTGGTCAATGGCAACACAGAGTTTTATGCCAATTTCAAAAATCCAGATGGTAAGCCATTAATGAATTTGACATACGACCGAGAGAAGTGGAAGAAAGCCATGGATGCTGCTGAGGATGCTATCAAACTATGCGAGGCTAATGGTTACAAGTTGTATGGCGGTAGCACAACCGACTGGTTTAAGGGCGGCACAAACTATCACGAGGCCTTTGTTGGTCCAAAGACGGGCAGCTTTAACAACTGGGACGAGATACTCTTCGGCATAGCCAATCAAGGAGAGATTAGCTATTGCATCAAGAATTTCGCACCGCGTGTAGGCTATAATAAGTACAGCCGCGATGGTTTTAGAGGATATGTATTCCCCACATGGAGTTGCGTAACCCGATACTTTACGTTGAAGGGTTTGCCCTGGGAAGACGACCCAGACACAAAAAACCTTAAGCCCACTGACATTGTGCAGTCTCCTTTCTTTCCCAAAGAGCAGACTTCTGCCTACCATGCGTTTAGAGAGCCGAGATTCTATGCTTCTATCGGATTCGACCGTGGACCGTTTGAGGTCAACAATGGCACAATTATGCTGAAGTGTCGCAGGGGTGAACCTCAACAGGAAGATGGCATAAGGGGCAACGAGTATCAAAGCGACAATGGCTATTTTTGCCAAAAATGGGTGTCCACCAAAGATACCTACAATCCCAGAAATAAGCGGTTCACGTTTAATAAATGGGTCTTCCCTTACCTGCGCTTGGCCGAGTTATACCTGAACTACGTGGAAGCAGATATGGAATACAACCACAAGTTGAGCGCCAAGAGTTTGGAATACCTCAACAAGGTGCGCACGCGTAGCGGACTTCCCACATTCCAACAGTCGTGGAGCTACGCTGGGGGCATACCGACAGACATAGCCAAGCTGAGACAAGTGATTCGAGACGAACGCTCTAACGAATTGGCCATGGAGGGTAGAAGATTTCACGACATTCGCCGTTGGAAGATACTCGAGAAGGTTTTGAGACCTAAGGAAAAATCTTGGAATACTGCCGGAAGGACAGCAAAAGAATATTACCGTCTCACCGAGATGAATGATGGTGATTATGTTGATCGCTCCACCATCGAAGCACCCAAGTGTTACTGGCTTGCTATTCCGATTGACCAGATTCAGATAGACCCCAACCTGGTACAAAATCCGGGGTATTAATATCTATAGAGTTAATATATATTTACAGTTATCTCCCCATCCCTTTGCTTGAACAGAGGGTGGGGAGATATTGTTTCTACCAAGCATTTGGAGGCTGAATAGTTTCTTCTACAAATATTGCTTTGGGCAGCCCTCATAATAATGGAAACTGCCAATATGGATACGTTTTACTTTGCCCATACATACCGTTCGTGGAAAAGGGAACTATAGAAAATATGAATAGAGCCATCAGATATATATAGCCCCAAGCCTATGTAACGGGAATGTCAAGAACGTACATCAAGGGCATTATCCGGAAATAGAATAACTCACTATGAGAGGAAACCGCATTTATAAAGCCAAGAGACACGATTAAGGCAAAAATAGTATAACTTTGCACTTACATATCAAATCTGCCCATAGTGTTGCCTTGCGGAAACGCATACTTCATTATGGCCCTACTACATCTGCAACACCATTATGGCAAGAATAATCCACTGTTTCATCTTATCGTTTCTATTTCTATGTACCGGAATGGCGAACAATTACAAGTTTTTCCACATTTCCAGTCAGCAGGGACTGCCACATCAGCAGGTACAAGCAATGGTACAGGACTACCAAGGCAATATATGGTTGGGAACGCGCAACGGACTTGCCCGCTACGACGGCTATTCCATTAAAAACTATTTCAACGAACCCCACAAACCCTCCTCGCTGAGCCACAATTTTGTGAAATCGCTTTTTCTCGACCGAAAACACAGAGTCTGGGTGGCCCATTCGAAGGGCGTCAGCTTGTACAGACCGGCTACAGACGACTTTGAAAACTTCATTCTGCCGGGATATTATATAGAATCAATTGTCGAAACATCCGATGGAAAAATTATCTGTGGTGGCATGAAATTGTGTGTCTTTGATGAGAAAGCCAAGAAGTTCACGCCTCTCCCCTCGTTAGGCGAAGGCTTCATTCTTTCACTCGCCATAGACCAGGATGACCAACTCTACGTCGCTACCAATTCCTGCATCTATGCCTACAACACCAAACTCAATCAAATCTCCAAGTTAGACACCGGTATCTACAAGGACTTCATTACCGGCTCCGACGGTATCATCCCCATGATTTTTGACCATGCCGGCAGGCTATGGATAGGACGGAACGGGAAAGGTGTTATGGCGTTGGACGTGAAAACAGGCAATACGCGAGTGTATGAGGCCTATCAGCTTTCTGACGGAACGGTGAGAGTGATCACCGAAGACCACAAACACAATATATGGTTGGGTACCGAACAAGGCTTAACGATTATTGGGCAAGACGGGAGTATCAAAACGCTGAAACAACAATTTGGCAATATCAATCAGCTGTCCGACAATGCTATTTATTCCATCCTGTCAGACTCCAACCATAACATTTGGATTGGCTCCTATTTTGGTGGCGTAGATATGATAAAGAATAGCAGCCCCTTCTCATGGGAAGGACCGAGTTACAGCCCCAACAAACTACAGGGGAAGGTTGTGCGACAGATCATTGAAAGAAATCCTAATGAACTCTGGATAGCAACCGAAGATGGCGGACTGAATATCTATAATCCCATGCGGGGAACTTTCTCTCCTTTCAATTCCATTCCCCAACTCGGCTCCAACGTGCATTGTCTGTTCTATGACAAGTCCGCCGACATAATTTGGATTGGGACCTTTAGAAACGGGTTGTTCCGATATAATCTGAATTCCGGAAGTGTCAAACGGTTTGAACTATCAATGAATCTGTCTGCCGTGTCCATCTTTGACTTTGCCCGGCAAAGCTCCGGAAAACTTTGGGTGGGGACCACACAAGGCCTCCATTGGTATGATTCGCAAGCTCAAAAATTCAGGAGGATAAACCACTCCTCGCTCAATCATGCCTTCATCTATGCACTCGCCGTCGATCAGGCAGACAATCTGTGGATTGGTACTGTAGCATACGGAATTTATAAGCTCAACACCAAAACAAATCAACTCATTCATTGGAAAGCCACCCAACAGGCACAAGGGCTGAAGGACAACTACATCACATACATTTATCCTGCCCAAGATGGTAAGGTATGGGTGGGGACCAACAACAACGGATTGCAGGTGCTCAATCCCAAAACGGGAAAGTTTTCTGAGATAGAGAACGGTATAACCTTATCCAGAAGCACGATATGCGGCATCAATGCCGATACACAAGGCCATCTCTGGATTAGCACAAGTCAAGGATTATTCCAATATTTTCCCAAGACCCGGACCATCAACCGATACACCACCGACGATGGCTTGCCCACCAACCAGTTTAACTTCTCTTCAACGCTACTGACACAAGATGGCAGAATGTATTTTGGAACGGTGAACGGATTGATTATGTTTCGTTCTGAAGACATGGTTTCCAAAAGCACAAATCTAAACGTTCATCTCAAATCCTTGAGAATCAACGGCGAGGATATCAACGCTGCATCGAAAAACTCGCCACTTACGAAAGAGCTGGATGCCACACATGAAATCAGGCTCTCCTATCGTCAGGGACATTCCATCATGATTGATTATGGTGTTATTTCTCCCGGACAAACAGAGTCTATCATTTACAAAACCAAAGTAGACGGTATAGACAATCAATGGCGAGAGATGGGCAACGGTCATACCTTTGTGAGCTACAACATGGAACCCGGCACCTACATACTGCGAATACGGGCCAATAATTCAAATACCGGTTGGGAAAACCGACCTGAAAAAGCAATTAAAATTATCATTGCACCACCTTTCTACCGCTCTACTTGGGCTTATCTGTTCTACCTCTTGCTGGCCGCTATCATCGTTTACTATATTCAGCATTACTATAAAATAAGACTGAACGAAAAGAACAAGGTCAAGATGGCCATGATGGAGAAGAACAAGATAGAAGAGGTAGACCGTGCCAAATTCGACTTCTTCACCACTGTGTCCCATGAACTGAAAACACCGCTTTCCCTAATCATTGCACCTCTTAAAAGTATCCATAAGGATAAATTGAACGAAACGGAGCAACGTCATCTGGAGACAGCTCTCAAGAATACCAACAAAATGGAGGAACTTATCAACGAACTGGTAACGTTCAACAAGGTCGAGTCGGATAATTTCCCGTTCTACATTCAGCAAGGCAACCCGTTAGAGTTCATCAAAATTCTCACAAACCTGTTCCGCAGAAACGCTGCTGAAAAACATTTAAACTTGAGAGTAGATTGTGAAAACAACGATGAAATCGTATGGTTTTCACCTTCCTATCTTGAACGCATCATGAACAATCTGCTGTCCAATGCCATCAAGTTCACTCCTGAAAATGGAGAGGTAAAGGTCAAGGCCTCTATCATCACAGGACAAGAAGACAACTACACCTATCTCGACGTGAAAGTGGCCGACACGGGCATAGGCATTGCTCAGGAAGAACAGAAAAACATCTTTCAGAAGTTCTATCAAACCAAACGAGGATACAATACCAACAACAAGGGATGGGGCATCGGACTTTCTCTAGTCCAACGACTGGTAACCATACACAAGGGAACCATAGAGTTGAAGAGCGAGCTGCAGCACGGATCCATCTTCCGGATATTGCTGAATGTAGACGCTAAGGCTTTCGACCGGCAATCTCTCATCACCGACGACAAAGTCATTGTACCGCTAACCGACTATCATTTCTCACCTTCGATGACAGACATCAACAATGCCTCAAAAGATATTGTGATGGAAGAAGACTACAAAATGTCTATCTTAATCGTCGAAGACAACGCTGATATGCTTACTTTCCTTACCAATTACTTTTCTCCCAAATACAACGTTTACACTGCTACCAACGGAAAAGAAGGAATCGAAGTTGCTCAAAACGAATCTATCCAACTCGTCATCAGCGATGTGATGATGCCCATCATGGACGGAGTCACTTTCTGCTCCAAGCTCAAATCGGACGTCACCACATCTCACATTCCCGTCATTCTCCTGACGGCCAAAAACGAGCAGGAAGATGTGGTGGCGGGCTACAAGAGCGGAGCTGAAGCCTATGTGTCCAAACCCTTCGACCCACAGGTGCTCGATCTGCAAGTTAAGAACATCATCCAACTGGTCAAGACACGTCAGACCGAGATTCAAAATACCAAGACCGAAGACATTGAGACCAGCTCGCTCAATGACATCGACAAAAAGTTTATCTTGCAAATTAACCAACTGATTGACAAGAATATCAGCAACAACGAGTTCGCTGTGACCGACATCACGCAAGCAATGGCTATCAGTCGAAGTCTGCTGCATACCAAGATGAAAAACCTTCTGAACATGTCTATCGGTGAATACATCCGTCACAAAAGACTTGCGCTGGCCTCCGAATTGCTCATGAAAGGATTTTCTGTTTCCGAGACAGCTTATCGTTCCGGGTTTTCAGACCCCAACTATTTCTCCAAAGTCTTTAAAAAGTTTTATGGAAAAAGTCCCACTGAATTTATCGTCGCACTTTAAAAAATAACATCTCAACTTTATATCTATCTATTCGATCTTGTCTTTCCCTAAAACAGGTTGACTAACAGTCAACAACTATGTGGAAGAACGATTGCAAAATTCTTTTATCTTCAACCTACCTTCATATGAGAGTTGCAGCAAATCTGTTAAACGATGGGTAAAACGTGCAGGTATCAATAAACACATTAGTTGGCATTGTGCTCGCCATAGCATTGCCGTGAACATCCTCAATAATGGGGCTAACACTAAAACCGTCGCTAGCCTATTGGGGCATAGTGGATTGAAGCATACAGAGAAATACACTCGTGCGGTGGATAAGTTGAAATCGGAGGCTATCAATAGTTTGCCAGAATTGAAGTTGTAACAAGAAAAATGAATTAAAAAACATTTTCTTGACTATAAACGACCATCTTTTTACCCAAAAGAGAGACATTCTGAAAAATAATGAGTAATTTTATAGCGTAATCAAGTTACATAAGTATGGAACGGAAGAAAATCAATCGTCTAAAGGTGGTACTTGCCGAAAAAGGAATGACAAATAAGCAACTGGCAGAAATCTTGGATAAAGACCCTGCGGTTATATCAAAGTGGGTTACAAATGTTGCTCAGCCCAATGTTGAAATGTTCATCCAGTTGGCAAAGATATTGGGTGTGAGAGTTGATGATTTGTTACGGGTAGAGTAAATATTTTTTCTGATATTTATAGACTAAAGAAATAATCTATGAGATTTTCATTTTAGAAATGGGAGGACTATTAGCTTTCAGAGTAGGAAACTACGACAATACAGCTGAAAGAGAGCAATTTAGATTTCTCTGTCAGCAACTGAAAACTCATTTTGGGGATTCAGGTGAGTTTTGTGTATTTGCAGGTAATTATAATATAGGATGTGAATTGGATGCTCTTTTCATCAAAAAAGATGCGATAATCTCCATAGAATTTAAAAATTATGGAGGTAATGTTGTTGCCAATGAAAATGGAGAATGGACTGCGGATAGAGTAGCCATTAAGGGAGGATCTCGCAAAACAGTTCTTCAACAAGCAAGAATTAATCACTCAACTGTCAAACGTGAACTGAAGGCTTTGGGAGTTGAAAGTAAGCATATTAAAGATGTTCCTCACTTGATCATTTTCCATCAACCAATAGAAATGGATAATAGATTAAGTTCAACTAACAAATCCTGGCTCCATATTACTGATGATAATCACTTTATAGAGAAGTTGGATGATATTACATGTCCAAAAACGGATTTAGATCCGCTTGGAATTATTAATCTTGCAGAGAAACTTAATTTGAATTCTTTTTATCTTGCTGAATTTAGCAATGCTAAATACGAACAACCAGCGAAGAAAAATCAGAAAATTGATGTAATAGAAGATATAAAGTCAGATTCAGAGACAATTTCAATCCGAAATACTAATACTCACAAGGATGAGTTTGATAAAGAATGTGTAATTATTGAAAAAATAGATACACTTCCTCCCAAATCTGATAATAGTGCAAATGCTATCCCTGGAGATAGTTACACAGAAGACCAGATAGGTATGATAAATTTTGTCAAAAGCATTCTTTCTGCAATTCATAAAAATTACGATTATAGCATTGAACTTTATGACACTAATGATTTTATAAAAGCAGCCAATCCTTCCAACGACCATTTTACTAAATCAAATGTTATAGTTGTTTACTCTGAAGGAATTGATAGCATTTCTGGGAAGTTGTCTAAATTCATCGGAAAAGATGTTATGGCTTTAAATTCCAATAGTATTTATTGGGAATTGGGCACAGAAATCTCGCCAATTACTCACCAGGCATCTTTGCCTATTCAACAACCATCTAAGGACGATGCACAAAGTACACAAAAAGTTTTATTTAGAAAGAGTAGAACTGTATTACCTCATTGGTTGGACAGATACATCTTCGAGTCACTTGGTGCAAAGTATAGCCCAGAATATACCAGATATGAATATAACTTAGACCTATCAAAAGAAGAAGTTAAAATTTACTTGGGAACATATTTTCCAAGAAGTTATTCTGAATCATTTTGTATCTATGATAATCTACTCAAGAATGAAAATTACAACCAGATTATTGGTTCTCATAATATTATCAAAATTCTTGATATAGGATGTGGTACTGGAGGAGAATTGGTAGGTTTAATTACTGCACTGACAAAATATTTGTCAACATCCATTATAATTCATATTGATGCATTTGATGGTAATGAGTACTCGTTATCTGCGTTAAGAAATATAATAATGATGATGAAGAGTCAAACTCACCATACGATAGACTTAGTCACTCATTTTAAGAAATATGCCCTAAAAAGCAAAATTGATACTAACGACTTGGAAAATCAAGTCTATGAATTTATTTTCTGTAACAAGATGGTCTGTGAATTAATATCTCATGATGTTATTCCAACAGAGGCATATAGAAAGATTGCAAAAAGTCTTTGTCCACTATTGTCAGACGATGGAGTGTTTCTATTGTTGGATGTTACGACCAAAGATACCAAAGCAGGAGTATTCTATCCACTAATCATGAACAAAGAATTAAATGATTATGTTAACGAGCATATAGAATTTTCGACATTACTTCCTTTGGCCTGTTCCAAAGAGCACTGTCGTGATTCTTGCTTTATGCAGCAGACTTTCCAAGTAAGTCATTCCCGTAAAAGCAATGATGAGAGTAAAGTCTGTTATCGTATTCTTTGTCATAAAGAGTTAAAGGATAAAATTGTCATCAAATTAGAAGAGGATACTCAGCATATCATCCATTCTGTAAAATATAAAGATGGTGATAAAACAGCAATATGCTATAAATCTCATGGAAATAAAGTAATTGATTCATTTAATATAAATTTGTAATAATATGGCAAAACGAAGTTTTTATGTCAAAGACTCTGAACTAGATGATTACCAAGTAAAGGTCATCAACAAAAAAACGGATAATTCCTACATTGTAAAAGGATGTGCTGGAAGTGGTAAGTCTATTTTGGCTCTTTGGAAGGCCAAACAAATACAGGATGAACATAAAGGTTCATTTCTTTATATTGTTTTCACGAAAGCACTAATGCAGTATATGTCAGATGGTATTCATCAAGTTGGTATCGCTCAACGCAATGTTGACTATTATTGGCATTGGCAGAATAGGTCTGGATGCCCAAGTGCTGACTTTATCATTGTTGATGAAGCTCAAGACTTCTCTAAAGAAGATATTGATCTATTCAGAAGTAAGGCAAAGAAAGCTCTTTTACTTTATGGAGATACTGCTCAGCAATTATACACATTTATTCAAGACAAACAGACAGTCTCAATGGAGGATATTCAATATTTTACAAAATTCCCTGTTGAGCAATTGGTTTTTAATCATCGTTTGCCAAAGAAAATAGCCAGAGTTGCTCAGTATCTCAACTCTGAAAGCGATGAACTAGAAGAGCGTTGTACGGAAGAAGGTGTAGAAAAGCCCAAAATTCTTGAGTATAATTCTGTTAGAGAACAATATGATGCTATAATCTCATTAATAAAAAATAAAAACATGGAGGATGTTGGCATTCTGTTTCGTCATAATGATGATGTACAGCGTGCTTATGAGTACTTTAAAAACCATGAAATTAATGTAGAAGCAAAATATGGGCAATTTATGGATCTGGATTTTAATTCGGACAACCCAAAGATGATGACATATCATAGTTCAAAAGGACTTCAGTTTGAGCATGTATTTATCCCTGAATGTAATGTTGAAAATGAGGATAATAGGAATCCATTATATGTTGCTATCACAAGAACTTATCGCTCACTTTACATAATGCACTCTGGCAACTTGTCTAGTTTGTTTGATGATATTCCCAATACATTATATGATTCGAGTTTATCTTCGGGCACAAAGTTAACGTTATAACAAAGTTAGATATGAAGTTATATATTCCTACTTGCACACTGAATTTTAATAATATATTCTCAACAGAATCAATTTCTCCTTCGTCATATTATCAGAAGAGAGGTTTTGGTAATAAGAGATTCTATTCAGTTAAATCAAATAATATTGATGATGCAATTGTGCTTTATTCCAAATTCCCACGGTATAGTATAGATAATTTGGATATGGAAAATTCTCCTATGGTAATAGAAGTAGAAACTGATGATTATTCAGAAGATTTTTTTCTTAAAGTTTCTGAAAAAGATAACGTAGAGATTTTTCTATGCCAGCATACAATTTATCTTAATCCATTTCATAGTTTCGTTTATTTTGATAGTTATGAAAGTCGTCAAGGAGTATTAACGAAGGCAGAACAAAGTTTAGAAAACAAATTTAGTAAACTCTATTCGGCTAATCTATTGGTTAAGACGGAGTCAAAAAAGAATCTATTAAACAAAACACTAGATTTTTTTTCACAGACAGAAAACGGTGATTTCAGTTGGTCTTCTTCTTATTTAAACTTTGATGTGCCAGAGCTCATTTCTGACTACCAAAAAGATATTACAATAGATAGACTAAAAGGATTCCTTTATAGTTACTTAATTGGTGCAAATCAATCTGTTAGCAGTGAAACCAGTCAACTCAAGTCCATTGCTAAGAATTTGAGAAATATTCTTTCTGCTGTTGTTAACTCACCAGAAAAGAAGCCTACAACACATCAAGACGAGGCTCTTGTTGAAGGAATAAAAGAATTCAATAGAATATACTCTTTAAAAGATGAAGATTCTATTTGGAATAAAAACTCTTTGAAAGAGCATCTTAGTACAAATCCTATTGGGGCAAGCATAGAAGATTGTGTAAAATTACTGAAGGCATGGAATTTGTTTGATGTATATTGCACAAGAATTCAATTAAGAAAGACCTATGATGCCAATGAGCTATGGACTTGTTTGGAGTATGCTAATAGCGACGCATTTAATAGAGTAATCGGCAATCTCCAGTATGCTGTTAAGAAGATAGAACACTACGACTTGGCTTCTAGAGAAAAAAAGTCAATAGGATCTTTGATAAAAATCGAAGATGACTCTTCTGTAACTATGGTTGATCCGAGTTTCAAACACAATTTTTATCAAGAACTTATCCAGTCTCAAATAAGAGCAGAACATTTGAAGATTATGGAGGAAAATGGTGTTGAAGAGCCTCTTGCTCTTGCATTTAATGGAGGTGGTATTCTTAAAAGGATAATGGGAGACAAATGGGAAACTTCAGATGTTTCTACATACGTTAATAGCTTATTAAGTCATTTCCAAGAAAATGCTTCATTCGATTTGTTCTCAATAGATAGCGATGTTGTTACTTCATTCGCTGCTTTCTGCCAGAAGGGAGATAACATAGATCGTCTTTCTGAATATCTTGTTCAGTGTGGTTTTTCAAATTATAAACTAGCTTATGGTATTTACGGTGCTACAAGAGGCTTTGCGTCTCTTCCTAAGACATTTACATCTTCTCTGATAAATGGAGAAAGAGAATATTATAAGGTAACTTATCTGAATATTCATGAGCAACTATTTGGGACAATTATTGTGAATGCAGAACTGCCTTTGCCAAAGCAAGGAAATCAGACAAATGTGTTTACAAGCGAGATTGGCTCTAAAATTATTAGCAATATTTCAAAAATCGAACCAAAGCCTGCTAAACAGACAAATGTAGTAAATGCTGTTTCTCAGGCTGTGAACTTGGAAGATGCTGTACAAAGTCCTCGTGCCTTTATGTACATTTATGATAGTTTCAAAGGTATTAAGAATACAAAAGCTTATAAGAATCTTCTTGCTGCTAACTTTGAAAACGACAATGGTGTGTATACCCCAGAAAACTTCAAGTCGAAGATTTACCAAATTGTTGGTAAGGATGGCCTGAAGAGTCAGAAAGAAAAAATAGATAAAGCTATTGAATTGGAGGCTAAGCGTCAGGATTCAGAAGCCTTCTTGAGAATACTTGATAACTTTTTGAAACCAACTGATACAGCTTATAAAAAAATAGCATCATTATTATCTAATGCAAGTATCAGCCAACATGTAGTATCAAGTGAGAATAAAAAAACAGATTTTCAAAATACATCTGCATACACGATAGGTAAAATCTTTGTTTCTGATAAGAATTGTTGGAAATTCTTACAGAACAATATACCTCAAGTATATCGGCAAGAGTTCATACAAGACTTAAATTGGTTCCAAGATGAATACGCTAAAGGTGATGCCTCTAGATATTACGCACATGCAAGTCATGAGAATTCAGCTACTATCTTAGCTTTTATTAGATATATTAGCAAGAAAAAGTATGCTGGCGCTCTCAGATTAGATGAGATAGAAACATATTTGCGTCGGATATATGTCAGATAAAGTTGTTATCAGCACTGATTTTGGTCAGAAAATAGAGGCTACTGCTCCAATAATTATCTCTGCGAGTCGTTCAACAGATATACCAGCCTTTTATGCCAAGTGGTTTTTTAATCGCTTGGCTATAGGGTATTGTGTATGGTACAACCCATTCAATCAACAGCCCATGTACATCTCATTTGAGAGATGTAGAGCTATTGTTTTTTGGACAAAAGATCCAAAGCCAATATTACCATATTTACATGAATTGGATGAAAGAGATATCCACTATTATTTTCAGGTTACCCTTAATGACTATGTTAGGGAAGAATTTGAACCTAATGTGGCTTCTATTGAATCTAGAATAGGAACTTTCAAGGAATTGTCTAACATGATTGGAAAGGAACGTGTGATTTGGCGTTTTGACCCTCTTATTGTTACAAAAGAGATTACTCCACGTGAATTGCTAACCCGAATATGGAATATAGGAAATAAACTAAAAGGTTATACTGATAAACTTGTTTTCAGTTTTGTAGATGTCAAGGCATACAGAAAAGTGCAGAACAATCTTGTAAAAGAGACTGGATTTTTTACAAAAGAAGATGTGGAATCTGCTGAATTGAATGAAATACAGAGAAAGGAAGTTATCGAAGGGCTTGTTAAAATCCGTGAGGCATGGAAAGCCGAAGGATGGAATTTGACGATTGCAACATGTGCCGAAGAAGTAGACCTTGAAAAATATGGCATAGAACACAACCGCTGTATTGATGGAGAATTAATGAAAAGAATCTTCTCAGAAGATGAAGATTTCGTTTATTATCTCCACACTCTAAAATGGCCTGAACGAGACATGTTTGGTCAGTTGCCACCCTTACCTGTAAAGAAGAAAAATATCAAGGATACTGGACAGAGGAAAGTATGCGGCTGCATGGTAAGCAAGGATATTGGTATGTATAATACTTGCAGGCATTTTTGTGTATATTGTTACGCAAATACAAGTAAGGAGAGTGTCATGAAGAATGCTACAAAGCATAATGATGAGAGTGAAAGTATAATAGGTTAGACAATGATTTAATCATAAACTTAAATTAAAATAGATGTCTGTAAGAGTATGACTATACAAGAAGTAACATCTCGCAAGGAGGAGCAGACGTTTAATTGCACAAGCATAATTTAGGGTCAGTCGTAAAACCCAGTTGCAACCCCTCCCTCTCATGCACATAATTTCATAAGTATTTGTTATCTTTGCATCATGAAGACCGAGCAATTGTTGCGTTGTATCTTTCC
>ERZ1036438.247-NODE-247-length-28461-cov-7.839400_pt1 | contig 28461 bp, 22 predicted proteins | sample MGYA00514224_ERZ1036438 | MGnify/ENA primary metagenome ERZ1036438 (study PRJEB33795, sample SAMN09464924) | human gut metagenome | host: Homo sapiens | place: USA: Stanford, California | collected 2016-07 | study: EMG produced TPA metagenomics assembly of the...
TGCATCATGTCAATGCAGAAGTTGTCCCACAGCTTGCCTCCGATGATATCATCGGCAGCTTGACAGATGTGATCTGCAATGTTTTTGTCAAGGGCACCCAGCTCAGCGTTGGCTGCGGCTGCTGCCTTCTTAACGTATGCGATGGCCATGATAAACTGGGGATAATCGCACATCTTGGTGTTGGAAATGCGATAATTGTTGATGGCGCGCTGCGTTTGAACACCATAATAAGCGTTTGCTGGCACTTGTAATTCGCCCAAGAGATCAGACTCTATTCTGTATTTTTCGTTTTGTTCCATTGTGTTTATTATTGATTTTGTAGTTGTTTTTTTCTGTGTTTGTCATGGTTCGTCATAACAGACGAACGTGGACACGAGGGGTGTCTCACGTTCATCTTGCTGTTAAAAGATCGTTGTTAGAACGCCTTGATTCTGTACATGAAGCCCAGTTCGATGCGACTGGTGTTGTAGTCAGCCAGTTTGCTCTTATCGGTGAACTTGTAGTTGCGGCCGATGTATGACAAGAATACGCGGCAGTCTTGTGACTTGACAGGATAATATTCCAAGCTGGCAAAGTAACCAAAGGACTTACGATAGTTCTTGAGTTCTTCGATCTTGCTGACACTTGCCGTCTCGTACATGCCTTTGAGCATCAGGTTCCACTGTGGAACGAACTGCCAATTAACTTTGGTTATGAACGAGTTGTAGTTCACCTTGCCGTAGCGCACGTTGCCTTTTCCGCGGAATGCAGACAAGTCGCTGGTGGCAATGCCCAGACGGTCTACGTCGTCAAAGGCCCCCATGTAGTCGAAATACCACTGGAAGGTGGGCAAGTTGAGCTTTTGACCGAGCATCACCATCTGGCTGCTCTGATCCTTGGCCTGTGTCTGTGTGCCCACTGACCAACGCGTTTGTAGCTTATCGCCAAAGAAATTACCATTCCACAAGAAGATATAGGTCAATGGATGTTTGGCAGCTTCCACAGCTTCAGTCTTTCCATTCTCTTTCATCACCTTGAGGTCAGCCCCGTATTCTTGAGCCAACTTGTTGTTGTAAGCATTGGTGATGTTCAGGTTGAACTCCTGAGATTCCACGGGTTTGAATGCGAAGTTTACGCCGGCCATGAAGTTATCCATATTGTCAACCATGTCAGAGTATTGGTAGATGTACATGGGGTTTTCGTCAAATTCGAATCCACCCCAGTTCTGACACATCTTACCACCCGTGATACCGAGCTTGTCGGTGACCTGATAACCAACCGAAAGAATGTCGGTAGCCTTGGCAAAGTTGTCCTCGCCCTGCGCACCATTGGCTTTATTCAAGCGGTGACGGAAACGGTAAGAGAGTTTGCCGAAGGAACCTTTGATTTCCAATCGGGCTTGCTTGTTCTTGAAGGACGACCCCCAGTCGTTGCCATCGTAGGCCTCTTGGAAGGAAGACGCATAGTTGAAGTACACGTTGAATGCGTCGCTTTTCTTCTCCAATTTGAACAGGCGGCTTGCCAACGACTCGTAATTGCCATCTTCGCCACCCATGCCTGTATTGTTACCTTGTGCGCTTGCGCCCAGTGCCAAAGACATCATGGCGCAAATCATCATTATTTTTTTCATGTTCATTATGTTTATTCCTGTTGTCAATGATAGGAATTAATATTCTTGGTAGTATTTCTGAATTTGCTGCCAGTCGTGTGTTTTCGTCAAAGCCAGCATCAACAATACGCGTGCTTTCTGAGGATTGAGGTTGAGAGATGCCACGAAATGATATTTGTTGTCATCTACTTCAGCATTCAAGTTGGTAGGACCTGTGGGTACACGACTTGAACGAACGATTTGGATGCCGCTGTTCTGTGCTTTGATAGCCACGTCGAAAACGTCTTTGTAGAAGTTGCCGTCGCCAACACCTGCCAACACAATACCATCGTACTTGGCATCAACGAATGCCTTGATAGGAAGGTCAGAGCAGTTAGAGTAACCGTAGATGATGCCCACCTGTGGCAACTTGTCCAGGTTGTCCACGTTGAATACTGATTCTGTTCCACGCTTGTAGGCTGGTGTTTGCAGATAGTAAGCCTTGCCATTGAACACGTTACCAATTTGACCATAGATGCCACCCTTGAACGTACCGCAGTCGGTGGTGTGGGTCTTGATGACCGATTTGGCGTCAAACAGTTGGTCGTTCATGCAAACCATCACGCCCTTGTCGCGCGATTCGGGTGTAGCAATGGCAGCCACTGCATTGTACAGGTTGGCGGGTCCGTCGGCAGAAATGGCTGTGGCCGAACGCATGGCACCTACCAAGATCACAGGCTTGTTGCTGTGTACGGTGAGGCTCAAGAAGTAAGCGGTCTCTTCCATGGTGTCGGTTCCATGAGTAATCAGCACGCCGTCGTAACCTTCTTGGTTGAGCAGCTGGTTGATTCGTTTGGCCAGTTTCAGCCACACTTGGTCGTTCATGTCCTGACTACCGATGTTGCAAATTTGCTCACCTGATACGTCAGCGATGTCTTTAATCTGCGGAACGGCAGCAATCAAGGTTTCTACACCCAGTTGGCCGGCATTGTAAGCCGATGAGGTAGAACTTGTGGATACACCAGCAATGGTGCCACCTGTTGCCAAGATGCGAACCTTAGGTTTGGCACATAGACCAACGGTAACGAACAATGCAACAATCACCAGGATGTTGATACGTAAATGTTTCATAATAAATTGTTTTTAAGTGATTAAATATGATATCAATAAAATAATTGCGTGATCAAGAAAGCCAGTGCGATGGACACGATGGTTGTGATGAATCCTGACAACTGGAAACTGTGATTGATGACGTACCGACCGATGCGTGTGGTGCCGGTTCGGTCAAAATTGATGGCTGCCACCTCGGTGGGGTAGTTGGGCATGAAGAAATAACCGTTGCAGGCAGGGAACATCGCCAGCAGGTACAGCGGGTTGATGCCCAGCAACACACCCAGTGGATAGATGGTACGCACGGTGGCTGCCTGTGAGAACAGCATGATGCTCATGATGAAGAGGATGACGGCGAACAAGAAAGGAGCTGCTTGTACCCAATCGGCCAGGTGAGTGACGAAGAAGTCTTTGTTGCCATTGAAGAAGGTGTCGCCCATCCAAGCAATACCGAAGATGCTCACCATGGCGTTCATGCCGGCAGCGAAGACAGTTCCCTTGGCAGCTGTGGCCACATTGCCCTTGCCCACAAGGAGAATCAACGCAGCCGCCGACATCATCACAATCTCGATCATCTCGGAGGTGGCTATTGGCGTCATCACGCCGTCAACCATGTGATGGGGCTTCAGTTGAGGGAACAGACCAAATGTTACTACCAGCGCAACGCCCAGCAAGAAAGCATACACGGAGTATTTTGCGCGTGGGTTGGGGTTGGTGCTCATTTGCTGCATGCGTTTCTGTTCTTCTTCCGGATTGATTTCACCAGATGCCACCTTAGCTTGATAGATGGGGTCGTCTTCCAACTCTTTGCCTATCCGGTTCTGCACAAATGCTGCCACGAGGATGGCTACGAAAGAGGCAGGAATGCACACAATCATCACATCAGCCAGGTCGATGCCTTTCAAGCCCAGGATATCAGTGCTGATGATGGCTGCTGTAGCGGCACTCACAGGACTGCCGGTGATGCCCAGCGAAGCAGCAATGACGCTGACGCTCAACGGTCTTTCGGGTCTAATTTTGTTGGCCTGGGCTATCTCAGAAATGATGGGGAGCAGTGAATAACAGGTGTGCGCCGTTCCTGCCAATAGGCAGAATATCCAGCATGCCAACGGACCGTAATAGGTGATTTGACTGGGATGCTTGCGCAAGAACTTGCCCGTGACACCCACCAGATAATCTAAACCTCCCGTGGCCTGCAGGGCTGAAGCTGCTACAATGACCGAAACAATGATCATCATCACATCGATGGGTGCTTTTCCCGGTGCCAGACCGAAGACAAAGACCAATAGGAAAGTACCTACCATGCCGTAGATACCCATGCCGATGCCGCCTACGCGGGCACCAATGAAGATGAACCCAAATACAATGAGTAGTTGTAAGATGATGAGTGTAGTAGCCATTTGTTTTTACTTACAGTTTTAGTAATCTGAACGCAAAGTAAAGGAATCTACCCTGGTTTTTGTTTGTTTTTATGTTAATTAATGTAATCGTTAACACAAATTAACTCGCATAGAGGACGTGATGTTTCTTTTTGTTACCTGTATTGGTTTATTTTAGTGAAATATCTATGCGCCATCCGCTATCAGAACTATGGATTCGATACTTACAAACGCTCCATCTTTGTCATTAAGCATGTAATAATATGGTGGTGGATGTTGCCTGGGTAGTTAGACTTTAGATTGGGAAGCCTGTTCTCTCTATGTGAAAGGTTTGAATGGGTTAAGGTTAGAAAATTTTACCGAATGCGATGTTAATGAAGGTTTTGGTTAGTATTTTCATATCGAACCACCATGACCGATGTTCCAGGTAATACAAGTCGAGATCCAGTCGTTTCAACATTTTCTCCATGGTGTCTGTGTAGCCGTTGTACAAGGTAGCGTAGGAAGTGACGCCAGGCCTGATTTGGTAAAGATAGGCATACCTGGAATCTCGTTGAATGATTTGGTCGATGTAGAACTTTCGTTCTGGTCGTGGTCCGATGAAGGCCATGTCTCCTTTGATCACATTCCACAGTTGCGGCAGTTCGTCCAAGTGATGTGTGCGCAGATATCTGCCTATTTTGGTCATGCGCTTGTCGTGTTGGTGCCTGTAGAGTTGTGGTCCATCTTTCTCTGCGTCGATGCACATGCTGCGAAATTTATAAATGGTGAAAGGTCGGCCGAAGCGCCCGATGCGTTCCTGTTTGAAGATCACGGGTCCGCCGTCTTCACGCTTAACTAAGCAATAACAAAGCAGAAACAGAGGTGAGAAAACTATCAGTGCTATGGTGGCTATCAAGAAATCGGCAGCGCGCTTGATGTTACGCTCCAACTCGTTCATACCGTCGGGAATGAACCGAGGGTTCTTGATGTCGTCATTGTATTTGATGTAGGGCGGGATTGTCTTCACCATGTGCACTTTTATCATATAACGCAGCTTTGCTTGGCTTATTATGTGCGATGCTTCATATTTTTGAATGAGGTGAATTCTAACAAGTAAACGTACTACGATGCAATTGTAATAACATTCAATCAGCTAACAGGTTACTAATACTTCACCTTATTTCTTTCGGCAGACAAGTTGCGTTCTTTCAAACAAACCCCTATTGAGCGTATTTTTGTTCCTTTTCGTTAAATTCTTTTGCCAAACATCTTGTCTATAATCTCCTTGCGAGAGTATCTTTTGTCTAAATCTATAAAATATCGGTAGTGTTGTGATTGGCGCTGTGTGGCTGGCGGAGGAGTCATGTAGTCACCATAATATGTTTTCAAAACGTTGTCATAGTTTGAGGGTACAGTTATTTCCAAATTCTCAAAAGGTAATATTATTCCATCTCCGAACCAGTCTTTAGAAAATACCACACTCAGACTGCTTTTTACGTCATAAGTCCATATCCTATTTGTTTCTGGAATAGAAAGCAAAACACCTTGTATCTTCTTAATACCCATCTTGGCAATACCCCTAAACGGTTTAAGAATGTTGTAAAACAGCAACTTTGGCAAAAAGCTAATTTCACCTTTCTTAAGATGTATGCGTATCTCGGTTGAAGAATAGGTTCTGTAACTCCGTCCATACACAAGCCACAGTATCCTGTATATCCAATTTATTCTTTTCAGAAACTTTCCCTTATGGTTATCGTAATTATCCAAAGGGAAAATATCTAAATATAATCCCATTAATGCCTCACCCTCACGCTCAATGATAGTAGAGTTACGGTCGCAAAATTTAGCAAAGTATAGGTAATATCCCTTATCTTTAATATCTATTATTTCATAGTTTGTTCCATTTAGATGACTTCTAAGAGATAACAGTTTATCGTAATCCTTTCGTGGCATCCATACGTCTATATCATCATCCCAAGGAATCATGCCTTTATGTCTTACTGCTCCCAGTGCCGTACCGTATGCGGCATAATAAGTAAGGTGGTGTTCATGACAAAAAGCTATAAATGCCTTGAAAAGGGTAAGTAAGCTATTGTTTAATTGAGAATCCATACTCAAATATATTAAAATTAGATTAGAAACTTAACGAATGCTCTATATGCGTAATGTAAATAATAATACATAGAGGAAATTAAACCTAAGTGTTCATGGTGTCTGTATATATACCATTGCCATGTACATAGTTTTAACTTATTGGCAGTTATAGAATTAGAATGTATGCGGTAGACAGCAGTTACAGTATTTGTATTGAGAGCTGTCCAACCATGTCTTAAAATATCCAACCATAACACATAGTCTTCATGATGAATATTCTTCTGCATCACTTTTCCCACCTTTTGAGTATCGTAAATGCCAGTAAGATTTCCTATTGTGTTTCCTTTTAGGTACTTGGCGTATGTAAGGCTTTCTGGCGCATGTACAATCCTATTGTTCCGCTTGCCTTGTGCATCCATCTTTTCATAATCAGAATATACAATAGCTACTTCTTTATTGTCGAATAATGGTATTTGATCGGTTAGCTTATTGGGAAGCCACATGTCATCACTATCACAAAAGGCGATGTATCGTCCTTTAGCATGTTTTATCGAGTTATTGCGTGCTGCAGCGGGACCATTGTTTCCATCTAAATAAAACACCTTGATACGTTTGTCACATTGCTCTATTTGTTGTAAAAGTTTAATTGTTGATGTGTCAGTAGATCCATCGTCTGTAATCAAAATCTCAAAATTTTGATACGTTTGTTGTAAAATACTATCTACACACTCTTTTATATAAATACCAGAGTTATAACAGGGGATGATGACAGAAACTAAATCGGTGTTCATAAGTGGTTTATTCTATAAGTCCAAAGAGTTGTCTTTACTTGTACGTCACTGAAATTGTGTATCTTGTTCATTGGTGGATTGTGTCATCTTTTATAATCATTTGAGTCTTCCAGCTTTTAATGAAGGAGATGACGTATACTTTATAATCTGAAAGTTATTCAAGTTTGTGTTATTCTTGTTTGGATCCAGGTCGCATTTCGTTGAACCGATAGTATAGCGTAGGAAAAAAAATATTGATGAATCTTGCCACACAGACCATGGGATATTTTATTTTTTGAAATCTTGCCATAAAAGCAAGTACATCTTTTACTGATCGAAGAGGTGACGAAAAATACGTTATTCGTTGTCGTATTGACATCTTTTTAATATGTTCTTTTTCTTCTTCTTCAGAAAAATGATCATCTTCACAAATACCACATACAGAACCTGTTACCAATACTGGAAATCCTGCTTTATTGGCTTGGAGCCCGTAAGCCCAGTCGGCACATCGATGTCGATAACAAGAATCAAATATACCGATTTTATCCACTACGGTTTTAGTGACAAGCAGAATGTTAGCGTAGGTTACTTGACAAGGTTGTGGGTGTCCCTTTGGGTGTATTAATACGAGTTTTCCTATTATTGGATGGCTGTAAATCCCACCTCCATAGGTTATCTCTTGTTTATTTGAACTACAGGTAATGCCTGCATACACTCCTCCCTTAGTATAATTTTCGATGGCATAATTGTGTGTGTTTAACAGTTGGGTGAATGCATTTTTGAAGAGGAAAGTGTCATCGTTTAGCAAAAGATAATAATCCCATTGTGAATGTTCTTTCAGAGCTTCTTCCCAGGCATAGCGCATTCCACCAGCCCAGTAAAGTTCTCCATCACCTTTCAGAATGACAATATCTTCGTTTCTAAATGTTTGCTTTATACTTTCTGCTGTTCCATCAGTACATCCGTCATCAGTTAGAAACAATTTTAATCGAAGTGGGGATTCGCTTTCCTGTCGATAAGTTTCCGCAGCCTCAAACAAACAGTTTAAGGCCTTCATTGTCATGTGCTTCCGGTTGTGACAAGTAATGATAGTTGCAATATTAATGGGTTGTTTATTTTTCATGAGTTCATTTGTCTATTCATTGAATAATATTTCCAATTTTCCCAGCGTGTTTTCAACTGAAAATTGTACTTGTGAGAATGCGTAGGCTGCTTGTGTATAAATTTTTCTTTTCTCTTTATCTTTCATCCGATAAAGTGCACTTACAATATCGGCTGCGTTTTTAGGTCTGATAACTATTCCTGTCTCACCGTCTTTTATTGTCTCTGTATTGCCTCCTACGTTGGTTACGATGGCAGCGCAGTGCATGTTAATAGCTTCAAGGAGAGCCATTGAGTGATTTTCGTTGAGGGTGGGAAACAGGAAGATGTCGCTATCTTTGAGAAGCTCGTAGACATCTGTTCTATTTCCGAGAAGAAATAAACGTTTTTCGGCAATTTCTTCTTTACACTGCTCTTCGTAGTGATGTAGATAATCGCCACTTCCTACAATGACAAAAACAAAGGCTGAGTCTTTGAAATTTTTGAGAGTCTCAATAATATATTGATGTCCTTTTCGAATAACAACACGCCCAACAGAGATGACAATGATTTTATTTTCAGGAATATTCAGTTCTTTCCTAAGCTTTCCTGAGCTAATTTTATTGATGTCAACATTAGGGAAAGTATTGTAGATTACACCTTTGTTAGCTCCAGCCTTAGCCAGCTTTAAAGGTTTTACAATTTTCTGTTCTGCCTGGCAAACCGTAAAAATGCTATCAGCCATTCTTATTTCCAAGGGTTCTATAATGTATTTAAGAATTATTTTCCTGAAAGTTCTTTCTGGTACATCCCAGTCTGACCCGTGGACACAAACAATTATTTTTTTGACATTTGAAAGTTTTGCAGCCAAAACCATTAAAAAGCCAATATATTGCAAGCCCCGCACGAGAGCTACATCGGCATGCTCTGCATTGATTAGTTTCCAATAAGAGCGTACGAACTTCATGCCTTTGATAGGATTGAAATGTAGCACACTGTCGCTGATGCCTATTTCTTTAATCTCGTACTTCTTCGAGAGGTAGGAGTTCAAGATATTTTGATGAACCGTTTTTGGTCCACCTTCTTTATATTTGGTATCAACTAAAAGGATTTTCTTCATTTTATAGCATTTGTTCTGTCCCGCAATGGGTTGAAAGTTCTTCTCTACTGCTTTTATTTAATTCTTTATGGTGTTCAGCGTAATATGTTTCGCTGTGTGCTGCAACGAGCATGAAAAAGGATATTAGCCAAATGGCATTATAAAATACAAAAAACACACCATAAAAAGAATAAATGACTCCAAAAGTGAAAAAGTAAAAATACATTTTATGATGGTGGATCTTGTATCTGCGCCATTGGCGGAGAGTGAAAACAGCCATGAGTGCAATATATAAAGCCAAACCAATAAAACCCAAGTTCACGAACGCTTCCAAATAAGAATTATGCGAAATTTGTCTAAAGCACGATACTCCTTGATAATTGCCACTTCCAACCCCAAGAGGCATGTTTCGCAGTGCAACTTTCGTGGCATCATATACCAACATCATTCTACTATCTTCTCTCACGTCTGTTTCAGCCCGTTGTTTCAAGAAACTATTTTCATAGATATTGAGAATTTGTCCTGAAAGAGCCACTATAACAAGGACTGCTGCTAAAGAAAACTGGACTTTCTTTTTCAATTGCACGCCTCTTATGTAACGCTCATATAAGAGCATACCATAAAGTGGAACTTGTATAATGATAATCTGTCGAGATGCTGTAAGTAGTGAAACACCAAACGAGGCAGGAAGCATTAGCCAAAAGGAAGTAGCCCATAATCGCTTTGTCCATCTATTTTTTGTTATCTGCCAGAGCATAAACGATAAAAAAGTGACATAAAAAGTGTAATATGCCATGGTATTGGCATTGAGTACCTCATCATTCAGTCGGTCGCTGTCATCGACCATCATTGTGAAGATGTTGTGAATGGCGTAATTCCATGCGCTGAGGTATAATAGTACATATACAAAATATAAGTAGGGTATAAGTCTTAATTTTCTTGCAAAGATTGAGATACAATAAACTAAAAGGAACGCACCTAAAATCATGTGTAATTCTGTGCTGGCAAGCTCTTTGTTATCTGCCCAAAGGTAGGCTATACAATCCCAAACAAAAAGCCCATACAGCAACTTTTCATAAATATTTGTATGAAACCCCTTGTTAAATAAGGTGGCTATCATGCATGCTAGAGGTATAGCTAAATATAATCCAACAGTATTAGCCGCTGGCGAATAAAGACTTGCAAAGGCTGCAAAAAAAAGACATGCAATGCCTATGTAATAGTATAAATTGTCTTTTATGTATCGTATGCGTTTCATTTACATTTAGTAAGACCTAAACAATTACTAATCCATGGATAAATTCTCAATAATATCAGTAGACATTTGATTCTGTCCTTTTTGGAATTGTTATTGTCTAATAGAATCTTCCATTCTATATTTGGATAATAATTCTTCCATATATGGTAGTATTTTTTTTTGCTTACAAGAGGAAGTATCAGACTCTTTGTATGGTAGCATGTATGTGCCATAGCCCCATTTATCGATTTATAAAGTTCTGTTCTTTTATAGAAATCAACAATAAGTTCAAGGTTAATTGAGGCTTGCACAAATTTGTTGAATACAACAGTATCACCTTTCATTTTGACCATCGATTGTTCATGCTGATAATAGAAGTATAAAGGCTGTTCAACATAACAGTTTTTTTTACTGAAATATGCAAGTTGCATGGTTAGAGCAAAGTCCTCCCCCATGGATTCTGAGGGATAAAGTATTGTATTTGACAGCAAAGTTCGCTTGAATAATTTATTCCATGATGACCAAGGGATTCTCTGGTAAAACATATCCGTGATAAATTTATCATGCATAGAATTTATCATGCCCTTTTTTCTCTCTAATTTATTGTCGTATGCATAGTATAAATCACATACAACAATGTCTGCATTTTCATTAGCCCCTTTTGTGTACATGGTTTCATAGGCAGATTTGTCTACCCAGTCATCACTGTCGCATATTGTAAAGTATTCACCTCTGGCGTGCTTAATCCCTTTATTCCTTGTTTCTGCTGAACCTCTATTTTCTTCAGAATTTATAATACGGATGTGTTCTCTTCTTTGTGGGTAATCTTTAATAATGGAAGTAAGAATTTCCATAGACCGATCTTTAGTACAATCATTGACAAATATATATTCGATGTCTTCAAGTGTTTGTTCAAATAACGTTCTTGCACACCGTTCTATATATTTCTCAACACCATAAATGGGAACTATAATAGAAATCTTATAATCCATGTCTTCTTTCGTTATATTATTTTTTGAAATATGCTTTTAGCACAGCTTGTTCCTTTTTTGTGAGCAGAAGATAGTAGCAGGTTGGTACAGCTACAATTACGTCTAGAAAACAAACGAATAATAATCTCATGAATGAACTATCAACATTCCATACAGCAAAGAGAAGGGTTAAGGGTATAATACATGTTAGTACCATGCAAGGGCGAAGTACTTTTTTCAGATAAAGACAGAAATTAAAATTCACAACTTTGTGAGTGAAGTACAGACAGACACATTGGTTGATAATGGAGAAAATAATGGTTATTACAAAAGAACTTATAGATGAAAAACCTAATCGTAGAAAAATATAACAAAATGGTATTAAGCATAAGTTCACTAAAGTACTACCTATTTGATAATTTTTTAATTTTCCTGTAGCTTGTGTAATTTGAGTGCAAGGTGTATTTAGCGTGCAAATTAGTGTGTCAATAAGGAGTAATATTGAATATGCCTCAGAATTAATGGGGACATTTGCCCCTAACCATAATTTCAAAACATAATTAATTTCTAAACAGAGGGGACATATCAATATAAGTATGGCGGCAAAACATATTTTTGACTCTGTAAACATCATGGATACCGCAAGCTTTTCGTTTTCCTCAGCAATAGCATTTGTTATCTGTGGTGAAAAGGCTAACGTAATATTTGCGGAGAACTGTCCCACAGCACTACTTATTTGCATAGAGATTCCGCGTGCGGCATTAACGATAGGACCGAAGAAATTGTTCAGCAGCAGACTTATACCTTGTCCTCTTAGCATAAATGCCAACGTGCCCATCATGTTCCATCCCGTAAAAGCCAACAAAGAATGGGCGGTTTGCCGGCTTATCTTTCTACTTAAATGAATATAGCGGAAAGACAGTTTGGCATATCCATGGTACAGCAAAAAATCAAAGATAGCAATTCCAAGCAAGAAATATGCGTACACTGAGATATGTTCGCCACCGATGTAAGGTAATGCCATAGCCGCAGCTACTTTTAGGCTGATGTCAATCATACTACCCGCTGCGTAAAATCCCATTCTCTCTTTGGCAAGGATAAGTCCTGTGGCCGGGATTTGAAGGATAATCAAAACCAACGAAAGGGTAGAGGCATGAAACAGTATTGTGGCAGCCTCTATGCGGTCGGCAGGCACTACTAAATAGTGATTGAGATACCATAAACCAGCCGATTCCAGCAAGATGAAGGTAAGTGCAGCTACCAGAAGATTGATAATGCAGCCTGTTGCAAAAATATCTTGAATGCCTTGTTCCCGTTTGTGAGTGCCCTCATAATTGTAATAGCGTTGCAGGGTAGAAGCAAGTGTTGTGTTGAAAAAGCCAAATAGCGACACCAGACCAGCAACAACCATATATATGCCATAGTCAACAACGCCAAGTGTGTCTAACAATATACGTGAGATATACAGGTTGGCCAGCAAAACAAAAAACATTCTGATATATAAGAACATCGTGTTTTTTGCTATCCTCTTATTGTTGGCTTGATAGGTTGTCATCTTTATATTAGGAAGCCTTAGAAAATTAAATCCCTTGAGACATAGACGGTTGTTATGATGAATGCCAAGAAAAGCATACCTGCCACGAATATCATTCGTTTGGGACCTGCAGGCTTCAGTGGAACAGTGGCATTGGTCACAACGGTAAACACGGGAGTTTTTTCTTGAACTTTGGCTATGGCAGCCTGCAATTGTGTGTTCAGTGTACTGTAAGCGTTAAACTTGAGTTGCATGTCGTTTTCCAAGTCGTCTTTCTTCGACTTGAAGCTTTCCAACATGATGTCCATGTTGGCATCAGCATAGCTGCCGTATGCTTGCCGAGCTTTCTCGTAAGTATGTTTGGCTTTTGCGGTAAGTTCTTTGTAGTAGTTCATGTCATGGCGTGCCTTGCTAGTTCGGTATTCTGTGATAAATTCCTGAAGCTTGTATCTTACCGAGTCGGCCATGGTGGCTGAAATCAATGGATCTTGATCCTCTACTTCAATAGAGATGAGGCTTGTTTTCTTGTCCACTCTGCAAGTTACTTTGTTGCGGATGGCACTGAAAATTTCATACTCTCTCATTGTCAATTGGAAATGATTGATGTGATGATCTTGAGGCGTTGGTGCTGCTTTTTTCTTAAAAAGGTTCTTCAAAAAATATAATGGAATCGTCAATGGATTTGGCTTCTGATGCTTATCCAGATAATTATAATAGGTGGTGTTGATGGTTCCATCGAGACTTTTCACACGGATGTCGATGAGTTGTGAGATAAATCGATTCGATTTCAACAACTCTGGGTAGAGCTCGGGCGAGATGGCATCTGACAACATAGTGTTGTTGAGGTTAAAGCCCATGGATGCCGCAATGTCGGAAAGTCCGCCTCCCTCATTGATGTTTCCTAATTCGGGTGCCAGCGACACGCCGCTTTTGTAGTACCTTGGCACAGGAAGTATCAGGGCGCAAGCCACTGCAAAGGTAATGGACAATATGAGGGCGTATGTCCATTTCTTTTGAATGACTCGCTTGATAATTTCGGATATGTTAATCTGTTCGTTTGTTTCTTTCATTTGGCTACTCATTATGATGCCTCATCTCATAGGGCTTTCTTCAAAATTCTTTATTTCATCATATTTGCTATCGTGGCTATCATGGCGGCGATGCTGGTGATGCCGCTGCCCAGGCTTATGGTTTCGGCGATGCTCATCTTGCGCGACAGCTTGGTGGGCACCACTATCTCGCAGCCAGGATTAACTTTGGCACCCTCGCTCACCTTGCCTACCATACCGTTCATGTAGATGATGTAGGCGTTGCTCTTGCGGGCGTTTTGCGCAAATCCGCCGGCTGCATTGATGTAGTACTTGGCTTTCTTTCCCTTTTTGTAGGCCACGGTGTTGGGATACATCACGGCTCCGTTAATCTTGACGGTAGCGGTGTATTGAGGCAGGATGAGGCGGTCGCCCTCGCGTAACACGATGTTAGCGTCGCTGTTGGGATCGGCTATGGCTTTATCCAGTTCAATACCCACTGGGAAGGTGGCGGGAATCTCAAATTTCTTCAATTGAGCAGTCGACGTATTTTGTCCCAACTGCTGTATGGCGCCAGCGTTGTTGCTGCTGGCAGCCATCTGCAACAGTTGGCGTTGCATTTCTTCTTGCTGCATCTTCAGGGCTGTCTCCATTCTGGATCTTTCTATGGCATTGGGCACGCGCTCCAACCGTGCGCCCTTGATGTATGCTTGTTCGGTCACGCCGCCAGCTGCTTGCAGCAGGTCGGTCAATCGCATGTCGCGCTTGGATATGGTGTAGGTGCCACCAAACATTACCTCACCCTCTACGCTTACATTCTTCTGTGCACTGTATCCCGGACTCTTGCGTACATATACTTCGTCGTAGGGTTGGAGCACAAAGCCAGGTTCGCCATCGATGACAAATCCATCTTTTAATGCAAAGGTGTATGTCTGGGCGATGATAGAGTCAGTGGTAAGGGCTTTGGAGTTAACGATGCGACGGGCAACGTCTACTTTTACGGTAGATGCAGTTTCTTTAAGTCCGCCCGCTTGCAATACGAAGTCCTCCAGAGTCTCATTGTCTGCATATTTGTACACGCCAGGATATTGTACCTCACCATGGATGGTGATGGTTTGCTGTTGCATCATCTCACGTTTCGTGGGGATGAAGAGCACGTCGTTCTCTTTCAAGGGTATGTCGGCCACGGTGCCGTTCATGATGCCCGCCACGTCAACCGACACCACTTCCAGCGTGCGGTCCTCCTTCATGCGATGAATGACGCCACGGGAGGTGAAGGCTTCTTCCTTCAGTCCTTCGGCATGTTGTACCAAGGTACGCACGCTGTTGATGTCGTTGCCCAGTTGATACAAGCCCGGACGGAATACGGCTCCTTTTATTTCTACCGTATTGTTATAGCGTTGAATAATCGAGTCGACCGATACCGAGTCACCATCGGCAATGTGGAAGGTGTTCATGTCGAATTCGGAAACATTGAATACCGCAAATTCGCGACCCGTCTTGCGAACCACCCGTACTGCCTTTTTATAGGCGTCGCCCGTGAAACCTCCTGCGTATTTCAGCAGCGTTCCCACGCTCTCATTGCTCTTCATTTCATAGTACATGGGACGTTTCACCTTTCCCGTGATGTTCACCAGGCAGCTGTAGGGACCCACGTAAATCACGTCACCATCTGTCAGGCGCACGTTGCCCGTCATCTTGCCGTTTAGAATATAGTCGTAAACGTCGGCTTGAGAGATTAGGCGGTTGTTACGATAAATCTTGATTTCGCGCAGCGTTCCCAAGTCGTTGGTTCCTCCAGCCATGTACAGAGCATGGAAAACAGAAGCGAAGGCTGAAACGGTATAAGTGCCAGGTGCCCGCACTTCGCCCATCACGTTAACAGTGATGGTGCGGCTCTGTCCCAGCGTGAGGCGCACCTTGCTGCTGCTGTATCGCGTACCCAATTGCGCTCGTAGTCGTTGATTGGCTTGTGCAATGGTCAAGCCGCTCACCTGTATGGGGCCAAAACCTTCGATATTGATATCACCGTCGGGTGATACTGTCGACTGGATGGACTTTTGTGACGCGCCATAGATGTCTACAAACACGGCATCGCCCGGTCCCAATCGATAGTTTTGCGGCGTGGCGATGTTCATGCTGGGTTCAAAGGTCAAGTCCTTGTTGTTGAAAATGTCCCTGCCGAAAACTTTCTTCTTGTTCTCAGCCTGCTGCTTGAGTATCTGCTTGAGCCATTTGATGGAGTCGGTGGGCGTGAGGTAGCTCAGTTCTTGCTGCATCAGCTTAAACTCCTCGCTGTCTTCATCATATTTGTCCTGCCACTGTATCTGCGGTTGCAGTCTGTTGGAAGAAAGTTGCTTGGCATCTCTCCTTTGCTCCTTGATGGTGTTGTATTTCGCCCTTGCGTCTTTCGAATTGCCATTGGCCTGCCGCATACGTATTTCTGTCTGGTCTACGGTTTGGTCAGCGATGTTTCCCAGTCCTTTGCGCTTGGTCTGTCGTTCGTATTTATCCTTTATTCTCCTGATTTGTTGAATGTTCACGCCGCGCTGCATCAACTTGGTCACGATTTGTGCCTGTGAGGTGCCTGCGGCGTTCTCTTTCATGACGAATTCAAGAACCTGTTCGTCTGACATGGAAGATTGTGCCGCGAGGGTCAGCGGGCACAGCATGAGTAGCAGAATATATAGAATGATTTTTTTCATATCGTGGGAAAATCTCTTTTTCTCTTTCTTTTATTAACTCGTTTTTCGTTAATTTGTTGCAAAGATAGCGATATTTATTTTTGTAGGATGATATTCTCCGACTATTTATCTGCCATGCAGCTGTCGGTTTCCTGTTACACGGGTCATACGGTGAGGTAGTGACGAACGAGTTTTTATCGTGTTGTGTTAATAAACCTTTAGTTTATTAAATCAATTCATTTTCTTTGACAAAACAAAATCGCAAAATAGATAAAAAAGGATGGTTTTTCAAGTGTTGAGAGCCTTCCTATTACCATCTTTTGCCAAATACACATCGAGCAAATCGGCTATTTGCATGCTTTTGCAGTCCAATATGCATGCTTTAACCTCCCAATAGGTATGCTTTAACCTCCCAATTAGTATCCTATTGAAGACCTTTATTGCACTTAACACATCGCTTTTTGATTGTATTTTAGTTGCTAAAATCATCTAACGAAATGATTATCAGATTGGTGGAAAAATCTTTCCATAATTCGCATATGTGCATGTTAGGTAGGTGGGAGTATGCGCAACGGGTAAACACGAAAACAGGAGGCAGGCACCTGCGACTGGTGCTTGCCTCCTGCCTGGTTGATGGCAAAAAAGTTCTGCTCAACAGCTATGATTTCATGCAAATATTATTTGATAAGAATTTTCTTCCCATGATGGATGTATACCCCTGCTTTCGTTGGCTTTTCTATTTTGTTGCCTTGAAGATTATAATATGTATTGTCTTTTTTTTCTGGGTCGATGTGTTGAATGTTTGTTGACGTCGTTCCTAAATCCTTGAAGTCACAGAAAACAGGATAGTGCAACGATGCCTCTATCAGGTTCAGACCTTCGAGGGATGTCACTACTTTTGTGTTGGTACAGATGGGGTTGTGGTCACCATTGAGAGAAACAATAAAGTCGAGTTCACGCTTTTTACGTGAGTTTTCTGTAGCCACTCTTTCATTTTGGATTGTCCAATCAGCCATCACTTTCTTGAAAAATTCGCTATTGAGGTTACCTTCATTAAAATAGCCTGAGATGAAAGCGGTTTTGTTGTAGGCGCTGAGCTTTTCTTTCAATGTAGTCAAGGCCGTTATCCTGTTTGTGGCATCTGTGTCAAAGTGTGTTGAGGCAACGACATATTTTTCGAATTCAACGATGGCAGCACCTCGTTTTTCTTTCTTTCCAGGTAAATAAACGTATTGAACAGATAGAGGTTTGTCACGTGTGAGAATTACTTGTCCTTGAGCCCCGCCATCATTCAGGGTTGCTGTTTTCATGAAATAGCCGTGCATGTGGGTGAGTTCGGCCAGCTTGTTAATCTGGATCTCGTTGTTGGAACGCGATGTGCAACTATCCAATTGCTGTATGCAAACGATGTCTGCATCCAGTTTGTTGATGACATTTGCTATTCTGTTTACATCGACATTTTTAAGCGTAGGACTATAACAGTATCGCGTATAATAGTTGGCGATGCGCACATCACTTTGATTGACTCTTGGAAAAGCTCCTGTATTTTGTGCGAGGAGCGGCATTGTTGAAAATATTATTGACAACGCCAGGGTAAAGAAAACTTTTTTCATGATTTTAAAAAGTATTAGAGATTGTGTTTATTTGTAGGTTTGTTCAACCTCGACATGAATAATGTCTGTGATTAACTGTACCAGAACCCTTTGGTATGGTTTCTGGTACCGTCAACCAACTACTTTATTTCAAGCCAGAGAAGTCACAATACACAGGGTAATGCTTTGATATAGTCAGCAGGTCAACATCGCTGAGCTGTTGAATCACATCCGTTTTTGTCAAGGATGGCTTTAAACCATTCAGGTAGACGATGAAGTCTAACTCACGCTTTTTCCCTCGATTTTCTGTTGGTATGCGCTTGTTTACGATAGTCCAGTTTTGTTCTACAGCCTTGAAGAAATCACTTTTCAAATTACCCTCATTGAAATATCCTGATATGAAAGCCGGTTTGTGATAAGCTCCCAACTTGTCTTTCAAGATGTTTAGGGCTATGATTCGGTTGCCCATGTCTGTGTCAAAATGAGTTGAGGCAACGACATATTTTTCGAATTCAACGATGATGGCACCCCGGTTCTCCTTCTTTCCAGGAAGCTGTACTCTCGCAATGGAGAGAGGCTTGTCTTTTGTCAGGATAGCTTGCCCCATTGAGCCTTGCGTCAGTTTATTTGTTGTCATGTAGTATCCGTGCATCTTTGTCATTCTCGCTAGCTCCTCAATCTGGTACTTGTTGTTGGCTCGTTCAGAGCAACTGTCCAGTTGCTGAATGCACAACACGTCGGCATTGATCTTATTGATGGCTGTTGCAAACCGATTGCAATCCACTTTTCCATCAGTTCCTCTGCAATATTGGGTATAATAGTTTGCTATTCGCACATCGCTAGCGGCCAGTGGAATCTCTCCCTTACCTTCTTGCGGGTCGTCCTCTACAACAAAGGGTGGTGGGGTTGGGAAGTCACAATAGACAGGATAGTGGTCAGACACGGCATCAACATTCAATCCGTCCATTTTATAGACGGCTTTTGACGCATTGGCTGTTACAGGATACTTCTTCAAGGTTATGATAAAATCAATGCGCTTGACAGGCTTGGGAACGGGGAATGTGAATTCTGAAGAAGATACGATGTCCCACTCTTTCTGGAGATCAACAAAAAACTTACTTTCCATTTTGTCTTCGTTGAAATCGCCCGCAAGATAGACCGGTTTTTTATATTTTTTTGCCTCTTCCGTGAAGATTCTCACCGATGCTTCACGATTTTCGGCTTGTAGAGCAAGGTGAGTACACATTAAGACATAACGATCGAATTCTGCTACAGACACGCATCTTTTTTCTTTTCCAGGCAGAGGTATGGTACGGGTGCTGATGGGCTTGCCTTTATAAAGCAGTCCGGTACCGTATGAGCCGCCTCCTTCGTATCTGATGCCCCGTCCGAAATAATAGTTCATGCCGGTAAGCTTTGCCAGCTCGGCCAGCTGATACACAGATCCTGTGCGGGGCCTTACACTGTCAAGTTCTTGAAGACATACCACGTCTGGATTGAGGGCTTTGATGACGGAGGCTGTTCTGTTATAATTTATTTGGTTGTCATTTCCCATACATCTTCTGACATTAAAAGTCAAGAGCCGGAAGTTGCCATCGGCCTTAGGATATGTGTATGACACTTCCTGCTTGCCATAGGGCAATAAATTGTCGAACTTTGAGTTGTCGTCTTCGTTGGCGCATGAAAAGTTGAATGATGCAGCCGCTAAAAGTAAACTGTATAAAAACATATTTTTCATAATTAAATATTATCTCTTTGTGATTATTGAAAACTTAATCCGTCATTCCATCCAGGGTTTTGGGTCAATGCACCGTTTGTAAGAGTGCGGTCATTAATAGGGATGGGGTACAGATAATCTCTTTCTTCATTCCATTTCTTCTCAATTTGTTTGTGGCAAATAATATTTCCTTTGTTGCCATCTTTAAGCTGAATTTGCTTTCCTATCTCCAGGAATAGTGGAACCTTTGCTGAAGGTTTGGTGCCTTCGTAGAAGCATACATCGTTTTTCCCGTCACCATCTAGGTCGTAGATACCTGCTCCAGGAATATATATTCCAAGTAGTTCTTTCTCAAGCAATTTTCCTTCTTTCCAACGCATCAAGTCCCAGTACCTGAATCCTTCCATCATTAGCTCGATGGTTCTCTCGCGTCGAATTTCAAGAATGACGCCTTTGTTGGCTCCCTGCACATGTGGATATCCTGTCGTTTCGGACAACAGGTAGGGGTCTGGGTTTGCGTTGGCATCATCCATTCTAAGATTTGGCATTCCTGCTCTTTCACGAATTAGCTTGATCGACTTATCCAAATCGCCTTGTGAAAGCGTTCCTCTTTCTGCTTTGGCTTCCGCAAAATTTAGATATATCTCTGCAGTTCTGAAAATGGGCATGTCGTTACACGATTTGTTATAGCCGTCGTAGTTTGGCGTCAACGTGTATTTAATTAGATGATACCCTGTCATGGTAAATGCCAGGTTGGGTGCTTCTGTACTGCTTCCGCCTATGCGCTTGTAACCAGGTGTCCTGATGGTTTGTGCCAGTCTTGGATCTCTGTTCTGCGTTTCTTCTTGAAATGTCATGGTTTGGTATCCTGTCTTGTCAGTAAATCTACTGCCATTACTCATCAAATATGAGTTTACAATCTTTTTGTTGAGTCCAGGTTTACCCATGGATGAAGAATTCTCATAGTTTTGGACACTATGAAATACAGATAAGCTTGCATTGTAATCTCTTCCCAGTATAATTTCTTCAGGTTTTGCATCCATTGATGCAAACAAGTCTCTGTATGGATATTTTCCCTCGTTGTAGAGGGTGTATCCACTTGTGGACATAAATGTTTCTGAGGCGGCAATGCACAAATCAAGATACTTCTCATAGTCTTGCAGTCCATGATACTTTCTGAAGGTTCCTTCGAATAACGCCACTCTTGATTTTAGGGCCAATGCCGTCCATTTAGTAATTCTGTATGGATTTTTCTCGGCAGGAAGGTTGGTGATGGCAAAATCAAGGTCTTCCATTATTTTCTGCATTACGAATTCTCTGGTGTCTCTCGGCTTGTACAGCTCAGGAGACGTTGATTCCAAAGCCGTGTCATACCAGGGTACATCCCCAAATCTTCTCACTTTGTCAAAATAAAAGAAAGCTCTGAAAAATCGAGCCACGCCATCATATTTGTTGCGTACAGCCTCGTCATTGCACTGATTGGAGTGTTGCAGATAAAAATTAATGTCTCGCAAGGCCGAGAACCCCCAACCTCCACCATCATCAGGTATCACACGTTGGCCTGTCATTTCGTTCATTAATGTCGAGGGAACTATGATATCTGCGGTTTCATTGTATATGTTCGCCGCGCTTGGAATAAGCTGATTGTAAAATTGGTTTGTAAAGAGTTTCAGTTCTTCTTCCGTTTTAAAATACACGGTTGGATGAAGCCTGTCTTGAGGTGTCTTATCCAAAAGGTCCTCACAAGAAAAGTTTATCCAAACGAATGATAAAATCAGTATTCTTATATAATTTAACTTACTCATTTTTATATAATGCTTTAAAATGTTACAGATAAGCCGAACGAATATGTCTTTGACCAAGGATACAATTTTGCTGTGCTCGATCCTGAGCGGATAGAGTTTTGAGCTGATGCTTGCTCTGGATCAATATATTTACTATGGAGAGCAGTGAATGTAAACAGATTCTCACCACTGAAATAGATACGTATGCGTTCTACTCCAACCTTGTTTGTAAGTTGCGCGGGGAGTGTATAGCCCATTGTGATATTCTTGATACGGCAATAAGCCAAGTTTTGAAGATACTTGGTATTTACCGCACCCAGGCTTCTATTGCTTTTAAGGGCGATATATCCACGTGGACGTGGGAAATAAGCATTGGGATTGTCAGGACTCCATACGTCCTTTAAGAAGGTAGATGAAATAAATGATGCGTAAGGACGAGAATAGGGTCCCCAGAACCCGAGGGCATTTTGTCCTGGATACCAATTTTGTTTTCCAACACCTTGGAAGAATACTGAGATATCGAACCCTGCCCAGCTTGCTCCTGTCTGCAAGCTATATGTATAACGAGGCAGAGCGTTGCCGATGATTCTACGGTCACCAGGATGATCCGCCGTGTTGGCACCAATGGAAATCTTCTTGTCGCCGTCCAAATCAACGAACTTAAGGTCACCAGCGTGTACCCCTGGATCAACTTGTGAAGAATTGATAATTGAATTGACAGCTGTTTGGTCAACTTCATAATTTGTAGCTTCCTCATCAGTTAAGAAATAGCCATCAACTACATATCCCCAAATATCTCCTAATTTTTGGCCTACATAATAATCGTTGAGAATTCGTGAAGGGTTGTCATATTTTGTAATTTCAGAGGTGTTGTCGGCAACGCCCACTGTGAAATTGTATTTAAATGGATTACCTAGTAGTTGGAAAGAGTCGTTCCATGCTAAGGCTAACTCCCATCCCTTCGTTCTAAGGTTCGCAGCATTTTGCTTCGGAGATCTTGCACCATAAACTGCAGGGAGTTTCTTGCCGGCGGCCTGCATGCCCTTTGTGTCACGAATATAAGCGTCAAAGTTTAGATTTAGTTTATTGTTAAGCATTCCCAAATCTAAGCCTATATTGGCTGTTGACACCTTCTCCCAAGTCAAGTCTGCACTGTTTGGGTCGGAAACACTGGCGTAGTTTCCCATTTGTTGATCGCCAAACAGGTACGACATCGTTCTGTTTGTATTGATGGTTTGTATGTAATCATAGTATCCAACTTGTTGGTTGCCTAATGCACCATAAGAAACTCGCAGCTTTACATTGCTGAATGTCTTTTTAAGATGTTTGAAAAAAGGTTCTTCACTGATGCGCCATCCAGCAGAAGCAGAAGGAAAGAAGCCAAATCTGTGACCTTTTTGGAAGCGGGAGGTTCCGTCATATCTTCCACTGGTCTCCATGAGGTAGCGTCCGTTTTTAAAAGAGTAATTCAATCGATAGAAAAGTCCAACAATGGCATATTCGTTCTGTCCTCCATTGATATTCATGACGTCTCCTGTAGCCAGGTTGAAATCATCGAGATCGTCTGAGAGCAATCCTTGTCGGGAAGCAGACGTGTCCTTTAGCTTCTTGCTTTCAAAATTGTAGCCACCCATCATCTTGAATTGGTGACCGTCTAAATCAAACTGGTAGTCACCGTATACGTTGAAGGCCCGATAGGTGTGGTTTGTGTGGTTTTCTGTCAGTTTGTTCACCATGGAACCTGTTGTGAGTGTTTGTGTCTCACCAGGATAGTGAGAATAAGGAATGTTGACCGTTCGGTTTTTAGTGAGGTAGTTATACTGAACGATGCTGTAGTTGGCATGCAGATTCAGTCCTTTAAGTACATTCCATGATAACTCTATAGTGTTGGAGAATTCGTGTCTTCTGTCCTTATTATTGTGTTTTCCGTGTTCCAATATGGCACCGACACCATCCATGATGATCTCGTTGTTCAGTGACGTCTTGCTTACAATGCTGCCATCAGGATTGGTGGGTACAAAACTTGCCAGGCCGTGGTTGGTGATTCCGTTGAATGTATTGTTCACGCCAGCCACTCCAGGATAGGAATAGCTATCATAGTGATACTTTGTGTTGTTGGTTAGATGAATCTTGTCCGTAAGCTGAATGCCCAGCTTTCCTCGGATGTTATATACAAGGTAATGGTCGGGATTTTGTTTAAAAATTCCCGTTTGCGATGCTGTGTTGGCAGAAAGATAATAGTTGGTTTTCTTGTTTCCGCCATTGATGCTTACATTGTGTTCCCACATTGGTCGGGTTTTACGGAAGAGATGATTGTACCAATCAAAATTCGCATAATAAATGTATGTTTCTTTTCCGTCTCGCTGGTCAGTTACCACCCATGGCCTTTCTGGTTGTTCCGTCTTGTCATTACGCCTGGCCCAAAGTTGTTTATAGTCGTCTTCCGTATAATTAGTATAGGGCTTTCCAGCATAATTGGAGTAGAATAAGTCGTTAATACCAGCCGAATAATATCCCCGGGTTTCATAGTCTGTAGATGTTGTTTGGGAACTCCATGAGAATCTTCCGTCGTAGTTGACAGTAGGTTTTTCGGATGCACCATTCTTAGTAGTCACAAGAATGACACCGTACGAGGCGCGTGCACCATAAATGGCTGCCGATGAGGCATCTTTAAGTACCGAAATCGATTCGATGTCGTTGGGGTTGATGCGGTCTATGTTTCCTTCGATGCCATCAATCAGAACCAAGGGAGAGCCTCCACTAATGGAATTCACACCACGGATGTTGATGTTTGGTGAAGCCCCGGGATAGCCAGAAGAAAACGTGATGTTCATGTTGGGGACCAAACCTTGCAGCATCTGGGATGAGCGAGGTGAAGGGCGTCCTGCCATCTCCTTGCCTTGAACAACGGCTACAGCTCCAGTAAGATTTATTTTCTTTTGGCTGCCGTATCCTATAACAACCAACTCATTGAGTGATTGAGAATTTTCGGTAAGCACCGTTGTTCCATTATTCTTTAGCTGGTCAGCTCTCAATGTCTTACTTTCAAAACCGATATACGAAATGGTGATTAAGTCGTTATCTTCTGCATCCAACACATAAACTCCGTCAACATTGGTTATGGCGCCAGTATTCTTACCTTTGATTTTAAGGGTTGCTCCAATGATAGGTTCATTGTCAGCGCCAACAACCTTACCTGTTATTTTTCTGTTTGTGTTATTAGAGGCTTTGGTGATAGCTTTGTGTATAGGAGAAAGAATAATCAATTTGTTTTGCAGTTTGTATTCAATCTTATCTCCTAAAATGGTTTTCAGTGTTTCTTCAAGCGTGCTTTTCTTCAAGCGTGCTGAGATACGACGATTCTCATCTATTTCTCCTTTTTTATAGATGATGGAATAGTCGGTTTGTCGTTCAACCTCTTTGAGTACATTTTTTAAAGGCTCGTTCTTGAAATCTTTTGTAATTGTTTGTGCAAACGATAGCGTTGTGCCAATTACCAATAAAGAAACAAAAAGTAGTCTTTGCCAAGAGTTACTTCGAAAATACATAATACTTCATTAGATTTATTAATTATTAATCATGTCTGTCCAAACAAACCTGATTCTTTAGGTTATAAAGATATAACAACCACCAGACGTTTTACCCAACCCTTGTGTCGTTTTTTGGGGTGAGAATTACCATGTCAGAAAGTTGGTAGCATTGATTCGATACACACCGACGGAAGACCATAGCATGTGTATGGAACCTGCCGTCGGTGTTGTGTCTGGGAAATAGTTTATGAAAATAGACACTACAGCACTTTCAAGCAAAGCCATGATGCTATGTGATGAAGATTAAATTCATGTGTATAGGAATGATTGTAAACATCCTGTCTGTTTACAAAGAGGAGATGACTATCTTCTTTTCTTGATACAAGACCTTGATGGGAATAAGTTCTTTCAGTGCATTCAATATTTCAGAAATAGACTCCTTGTTTCTTAATGATATGCTGTAGTGTGTATCTTCTAATTGTTTGGAAGCTACTTGAATGTTTACATTATATTGGCGTGAAAGACGTTTGCATAACTCGCCAAGTGAGATATCGTCAAATTCGATATTGCCATCTATCCAGGCCTTAGCTTGTAGAGATTTAGTTTTTTGCTTGATAAACTGGTGGGTGTTCAACTTGTAAGCCACAAGCTCACCTGGATGCATTTCTATCGTGTTGGAATTATCCATTAGAACAACTTTTCCTTCAAATAGAGAGGTAACCACTTCCGTGTCGTCATCATACGCAGAGATGTTAAATTTGGTACCTTTCACTACAAGATTGCATTCTTTCGTTTTGATTGTGAAATCTTTACCATTGTGCTTTTTCACTTCAAAATAGCCCTCGCCGCTTAACTCTACAATTCTGTCTGACGCCATGAACTGATTAGAGTACGTTAGTTTGGAGCCTGAATTGAGCATCACGGTTGTTCCGTCTGGTAGGGTTAATTTGGCCTTTTCACCGTATGGAGCCTCACATATTTGATATGTAACTGGAGATTGTTTGTGGAATACCAGCCAAAGTCCCATTGTTACATTCAATATAAGAAGAACAACTGCCGCAGTCTTTAGCCAAAACTTCGCATTTTTGGCATGAAGTGCTGATGGAGAAATAGCCTCTTTGATATACATTTTACTTTCCAACTTCTTCCAGGCGGCCTCATCACGATTGGATTGTTCTGCTTGATTCATCCATTCTTCTTCCCACTGTCTGAAGCGTTGCTGCCCATAGGTTGTTTGGATGAAATCGTATAAAGTCTTTTCGTCCTTGGCTTCTAATTCTCCCTGAAAATATTTATAGGCGAGATTCTTCAATATGTTTTCTTCAATTGTCATACTTATTTCAGTTTCTTACAGATATAACAAGTCATTCCACTTGTTCCCAACTTGCAAGTCAAGAAAAAAAAGATAAAAAGAGTTAATGCAATGCTAAGATTATTAGGATTATAGTGTGTATGTCAAGCGGGTAGGTTTCTTTGAAATATTTATTAAGAGCATGTAATGCTTTTGAAATATGTTTTTCGACAGCAGTAGAAGATATTTTAAGTTCTTCGGCAATTTCTCTATTTTTAAGTCCATTCAGTCTACTCATGCAGAATATTTCTTTTGACCTTTTGGGTAGGTTGTCCAATACAATATTTATTTGCTCTTGAAGCTCTTCGTAAAGCAAGAGACCGTCTGCTGATCCAGTGAAGTCAAGTGAATACAGGCGTTCTTCACCTTGCTTGATGTCATAGTAAGCTGCTTGATATTTTGCTTCAATGGTCTTATGCTTGAGATAGTTTAGGCAGCTGTTTCTCACCATGGTGAATAGTAGTGACCGAATAGATATGCCTGTAAGCTCCTTACGCTTTTCCCAAAGTTTGAGAAAGCATTCTTGGACAATGTCGTTGGCAAGTTCATCATCGAAAACGAATTTCAAACAATATCCTTTTAGGCGCGGGTAATATCCTTTAAACAACTGCCTGAATACAACTTTATCGCCACTTTTGAGTTGTTTGATTAAAAATTTATCGTCCATAATCAACTTTATGTTTCTAAACGCGGTATCAAATCAATATTAGTTTTTACGAAAAGTGAGCTTCGGTTGAATGATTCGGTTTGCGCAGTAGTTGAATGTCCTGTTTAATATCTCAAGCAAAGATACATTTTTGATGTTGTTTATCAAATCCAATAGAAGGAATAATTGTTTTCTTTGCTTCGTGAAGGGCTTGCCATTGACTGTATTTCATACACGATTGATTGACGCTTCGCAAACTCATTGAGTTTACACCCTAAAGTCATGCAGATTGGAGGTCAAACCCATTGAGATTGACCACCAAACTCAATGAGTTTGGAATGGAGGTGACATGCACCGTTGCTGCAAGGCTTTGGCAAGACATAGGTGTGGCACCCTCCTTGTTTATCAGTTATCTGCGGAAGTCGATGGAGGTGAACGGTAAGGCCGTGCGCAGACAGCCGTGCCAATATTCCCAGTTGTGCACGCCGTTTCTGATGCGAAGTTCGCTCTTAATGCCCGTTTTGGCATAGAGTTGGTGAATCTTAAAGGATAGTTCTACCAAATAATCATCATCTCCGCAATCGAAAAACCAGCGAACAGAGCGTAGCTGTTGTTTTGTTGTTTCGTCAGCATTCGTGATGAAATCAATTGCCGAATGGTCACGCACCGATTTAGAGACATAATACAATTTGTCCTTCCCATGTGGGGCAACCTCTGGTTCTTTATTGTCTAACCAAGCACTCATGGCATAGCATGACGAGAAAAGCTCGGGGTGGCGTTGGCAATACACCGTACTGCCGCCTCCACCCATTGAGAGTCCCATGATGGCGCGGTGGGCTTTATCGCCTATGGCGCGATATTTCTTCTCCACGGCAGGCATCAGTTCGGTAAAGAAGAACGTTTCATAGTTCCAACCAGGCATGTTGAAATAGCCATTCCACTGATTCCTTACATCGGGATTTCCTGCATTGGGCATAATAATCACCATGGGTACAGCCTCCTGAGACTCTATCAATTCGTCGGCTACTTCTTTCATGTTTGCCTTCGAAGCCCAATCTTTATAAGTGCCATACAGCCCATGCAGCAAGTAAACAATGGGATACTTTTGTGATGATAATTCATATCCGGTGGGCAGATAGACATTGTAGGTCATCGTACTATCCAGCACATTGCTGTGAATACTGTCGGTCACTATCTTGCCAGCCCATGCGTTGAGGGCCAGGAAGGTGAACAGAAAAAATGAAAAAAGTTTGTTCATTGTATTGTTATTTGATTGTTTTCGTTATTTTCACGAAGTGGTTAATTT
>ERZ1036438.250-NODE-250-length-28221-cov-5.585742_pt1 | contig 28221 bp, 19 predicted proteins | sample MGYA00514224_ERZ1036438 | MGnify/ENA primary metagenome ERZ1036438 (study PRJEB33795, sample SAMN09464924) | human gut metagenome | host: Homo sapiens | place: USA: Stanford, California | collected 2016-07 | study: EMG produced TPA metagenomics assembly of the...
CTTCAATGAAAGAGCTGTGATGAACATAGGGATTCATTCCCCACGAGCCGCCAAGCTGTTTTCTATGTTGGCAAAAGCAGTACCACTCCCTCTTGCTTCTGACCATCCATCAAAATACGCAATGGGGCGTTAAACCGAACATGGCGAACATAAGTGGTTTCTTCGACAGCTGGCATGGCATCTAAAACATCTTGCCTGAACAAGCCACTGCCACCCACCTCATCAATCGTAAAATAGCCCACACCAAAACTGGTGAGGTTTTGAAAGAAGTGCGTGCCTTGACTTGGGTCGATACGGTAGTTGTTTAATGTGGTTTCGACAATGACCTTTGCACCGCTGATTTGTGGCCACTTTACAGGAATGCCCAACCAAGGATCGCTCGAACCCCAGCGCCCCGGACCTATCAACACATAGCCTTGACCTCGTGACAAGAACTGCTCGTTGAGCTTTTCTATCTCCCCTACAATCGCAGGATTGTTTTTCGCTGTGAAAGAAGCGTTGGTTTTTACATAAACAACGTCACAAACATCGTCCATGATGCCATGCCCTAACGAGTTGTGCGAACGCAACAGACACCGTTCATCGGCGATGGCGACAACGTCCTCATCGAGCATTTGCTTGGAATCAACAATGGGACGAATTTGCAATAAATAGAATTCCCCTGTCCTATCGGCATTGATATCACAGGCAAACTCTATTTCTACGGGGCACCGCATGCTCTCCGCACCATAGTTCATCGCCATTTGCATGATGGGTGCCAATGGGAACACATCGTGTTGCAGCACACTACAGAAAGATATAATCTTACGCCCCTCATCGTACAAGCCATCCTTAATCGTCTGATTGTATGGGTCGTAAGTAGACGCAATGTATTGCAGGGAGCCATCTTTCTCGGCAGACTTGACGCCTAACTTGAGGATGTTGAAACCGTCGTCTACCTGAAAATCCTGTCCCACGTGAGCCGTGTCGAGGGCATAGAATTGCGTTTGTGTCTCGCGCAACGCCTTTTCCAGTTCACTGGTTTGCAAGACATGATGAGGATGATAAGGAGACACCCGCAAAGTTTGACCGCCATCTACGATGTATTTACCCAATCCCAATGCCAACGAGGCAATGCCCTCCTCCGCCTTTTCGTTGCCAATGGGATAATAATTCAGCGAGCGCAGCACCCCACTTATCTTGGGATAATAGTGCGTACCATACTGCTTGCCCACCACTTCTTGCAAGATAACCGCCATTTTTTCTTGATCGATCAGGTTGCGGGTAGCTGTCATGTAAGCCTTGGAATCGTGATAAAACACCGATGCATAAACGCCCTTGATGGCACAGGCCAACATTTGGAGCATCAACTGCTTGTCATCGAGCGCGGGAATCATATAAGTAGAATAGATTCCGGCAAAAGGTTGATAATGCGAGTCTTCCAACAACGAACTGGAACGAATGGCTATCGGACTCTTAGTGGCATCGAAAAACGTGATAAAGTCGTCGCGCAGACGCTCTGGCAACTTGGCTTTCAAGAAGCTGTGCAGTATCTCTTCGTCTGTCGCATCGCTCAAGGCAACGTCATAAAGATTGTTCTCGTCCATGAATTGGTCGAACAAATCCGTACAAAGTACCAGCGTTTTCGGAATTTGTACCTTCACTCCCTCGTACTGATTAAAGTCGGGGTGCATCTTGATGATATGGTCTAAGAAAGCAAGGCCACGCCCTTTTCCGCCCAACGAGCCTTCGCCGATACGCGCAAAGTGGGCATATTGGTCGAATTTCAATCGGTCGAACACCGCTACCACGCCTATATTCTTCATCTTGCGATACTGTACAATGGCATCGAAGATGATTTGCCGATGCGCTTGCAGGTCTTGCAACTTGTCCCAAGTGATGTTTTTAAGAAACTCGGAGATGGGGAAAATTGAGCGTGCACTAAGCCAACGGCTCATGTGATTGCGTGAGACATGGAAGCGAAACGAATCGTCTGGTATCTTAAAAATATTGTCTTGCAGCTCCTTGAGTGAATGCACGCGCATGATTTCCTGACGTGTAAGCGGGTCTCTGAAGATGAAATCGCCAAAGCCCATGTGCTCTTCGAAGATATGACGAAGGTCTATTCCCATCACCTTCGAGTTCTTATCGACAAAGCGGAAGCCCTCCCTTTCGGTCTTTTCTCGATTGCTCGACTCCGAACTTTCCACGATTAAAGGTAGGTAAGGGTCGCGCTTGCGAATCTCACGCAACAGTTTCAAGCCCGCTTCGGCATCTTTCACTCCGCCTTTAGGATAACGGGCATCGCTAATAACGCCTAATATATTGTCAGAAAAACGATTGTAATAATCCATCGCTTCCTCATAAGTTCGAGCCAAAACCACCTTTGGACGACCGCGCATGCGCAACGTAGCGGCATGTCGATTCAATGCCTCAAAGGACAAATGCTTGTTCTGTTCCAATATGTAACTATAAAGATTGGGCAGTATGGAACTGTAAAAACGAATGCTATCCTCTACCAGCAATATCATTTGCACGCCCCCTTCGGTAATATCGTGCTCCAAGTTCATCTTGTCTTCCATCAGCTTGATGATGGACATAATGAGATTGGTGTTGCCCAACCAACAAAAGACATAATCGAAAATGCTCAGGTCTTCGTTCTCCATCCTACGGGTAATGCCGTGCGAAAAAGGCGTGAGAACAATGCAATGAATATCAGGAAAGGCATCTTTAATATTGTGCGCTACGGTAAAAGCATCATTGTCAGCGGTTCCTGGCATACATATCACCAAGTCTATCGGCGTGGACTGAAGGATGCGGGTAGCCTCTTCCGTGGTGCTCACCTGTGTAAAGGTGGGCGGATAACGTAAACCCAACTCCATATACTCGTTGAAAATTTTCTCCTCTACCCTGCCGTCATCTTCCAACATGAAGGCGTCATAGGGGTTGGCAACGATTAAGACATTATAAATACGTCTCATCATGAGGTTGACAAAAGTCACATCCTTCAATAAAAAATTACGCCATTGAGAAGGCACAGAATCGTTCATAAATGTTTTTTTCAAGAAGTAAGAACTAACCAAACGAATAAGGTTTCCAAAATAAAGAACTTCCTTTCATTGGATCATATAGACACGACAAATGTAGGAAATACAATGTATATGTACAAATTTCTAACGAACTTTCATCTGCTCCCGTGCCAACTATTATATAAGGTGTAAATCTATCAGTTTTCACATTTATAAACATTGACATCGGAATTTATCCTTTTATATTTGGTGGGTATTTATAAATAAACTATATTTGCCACGTCTTGGATAATATCCATGACATGTATAACCAACTAATTAAATAAATTCTACTATGGAAATTGAAAAAATCATGCAAGACCTGGAGAAGAAGCATCCAGGCGAATCTGAGTATTTACAAGCTGTCAAAGAGGTGCTTATATCCGTAAAGGACGTGTACAACGAGCATCCAGAGTTTGAGAAAGCTAAAATCATAGAGCGCATTGTTGAGCCAGAGCGCATCATCATGTTCCGCGTACCTTGGGTAGACGACCAGGGAGAGGTTCATGTTAACATTGGTTACCGCGTACAATTCAACGGCGCCATTGGCCCGTACAAAGGCGGATTGCGTTTCCACCCATCTGTGAACTTATCTATCATGAAGTTCTTGGGCTTTGAACAAACCTTCAAAAACGCATTGACAACATTGCCTATGGGCGGTGCCAAAGGTGGTTCTGACTTCTCTATTCGCGGAAGAAGCGATGCCGAAGTCATGAGATTCTGCCAATCGTTCATGTGCGAACTCTACAAGCATATTGGGCCAAGCACTGACGTTCCTGCAGGAGATATTGGTGTTGGTGGTCGTGAAATTGGCTATTTATTCGGTCAGTACAAGAAGTTGGTAGGTCGCTGGGATGGCGTTCTCACCGGTAAGGGACTGGAATATGGCGGCTCTCGCATTCGTCCAGAGGCAACAGGATTCGGTGCTTTGTACTTTGTGAACCAAATGTTGCAGACACGCAATATTGACATCAAGGGTAAAACAGTTGCCATCAGCGGTTTCGGTAATGTAGCATGGGGCGCTGCTCTCAAAGCTACAGAACTGGGAGGAAAGGTGATTACCATTAGTGGTCCTGACGGTTACATTTACGATCTCAATGGCATCAGCGGCGAAAAGATTGCTTACATGCTCGAATTACGCAGCAGCGGCAATGATGTTTGCAAACCATACGCTGACAAATTCGCAGGTTCTGAATTCCATGAAGGCAAGAAACCTTGGGAACAGAAAGCCGATATTTACTTGACATGCGCTACTCAAAATGAGTTGAACGGCGAAGATGCCGACAAGATCTTAGCTAACAAGCCACTCTGTGTAGCAGAAGTAAGCAACATGGGATGCACGGCTGAGGCTGTTGACAAGTTCGTTGCAGCCGGACAACTCTTTGCTCCTGGCAAGGCAGTGAACGCAGGTGGTGTGGCAACATCGGGTCTTGAGATGACTCAGAACGCCATCCGCTTGAGCTGGAGCGAAGCTGAAGTGGACGAGAAGTTGCACTACATCATGCACTCTATCCACGAACAATGCGTGAAATACGGCACACAACCTGACGGATACATCAACTATGTGAAGGGTGCTAACGTTGCCGGATTCATGAAAGTGGCCCATGCCATGATGGCTCAGGGCGTGGTATAAACCCAAAATAACGTAGGGTGAAGTTTCAAAAAATAAGTATTTTATTTTTAATTCTACTGACAGGCTTTACCTTTCTGCTGGCTCAAAAGCAGAAGGGTAAAGCCACTTATTATTCTAAAAAAGCGACAGGAGCACGCACAGCCAGCGGTGAAAGACTGCATCATGATAGTATGACGTGTGCCCATCGCACCTATCCATTTGGAACATTATTAAAGGTAACCAATCCTTCTAACAAGCAAGAGGTGATCGTCAAGGTAACTGATAGGGGACCATTCACGCGAGGAAGGATTATTGACTTGTCGTGGGGAGCAGCCAAAGAGTTGGGAATACTCGCCGACGGCGTTGCCATGGTGACGGTAGAACGCGTCGATTCGGCGGACATCATCAAGGTTCCATACCGTTCAAAGGAAAGAAAAGAATTGCCTGAGCTTGACTTTGGCGTTTCTACCGAAGGGGGTAGTTTCATTGATGCATGGGCGGAACAACAGAAACAAAATGCCCATCAAACGAAAGAACAGCTCACTAAATTCAAGAAGGACAATGCTTTAGAAAACAAAAAGAAAACCTTAAAACCGAAAGAGAAACAGAAAAAAAAGAGATAAGAAGAAAACATCATCAACCACTTATTTATTGTTTATATCTTTTTATAGTAATTTTGGCATATAAATTCTAAAACTATAACATCATGCATGCTTTCTTATCATCTTTATCAAATAATTGGATTATTTGGTTCTACATTATAGTTTTACTACCTTTTGAAATTTATGATACTTGTAAAGAGAAAGAAAGAAACAGCAAGAAGATTCTCATGCTTCTTATTTGCGGCAGTTTTGCCATAATAGCTGGAATACTATCTTGTATTAAGGGAAAGAACTTGACTATCAGCCCGACTCCTCTTTATATAATCCTCCTTATTTGTTACATAGAAAGCATTACCACATTCTTACAAAGTAGGACAAAATGAGACCTCGCTTTCCTATGTATATTTTCATTTTTTATGGTAATAATGATACTAAACTTCCTATGAAGAAATTAGTAGCAAGGATAGTTCCTTATGTTGGTTGGGAATGGGGAGACTCTTCTGCTGCATACTGCATCTCTAATCTATAATGATCATAAGAAATGAGGGAAATCGTTCTTACCCACATTTCTTATTTCTTACTGCACGCAAGCATGACTTTTTCAATCTCGCTGAGTGTTTTTTTTGTATTCTCCCAACCAAGCAAACCCAATTCAAGAACAAACACCTTCATCAACCATGGTGGCTCGTCCATGCCTCCTAACGGAATAAACACAGCCCGAAAAATAATAATTTTCCCACTTTTTTAAGAGAAAAGTAGTGAACCACTTTTGTCTTCCTTGAACGATGGCAGAATCAATAAAGATAAGGGCGAAACAGCAATTTCATTATTTTTACGTACCTTTGTCACCAAACTCTTAATACGTAAATATGAGTAACAACTTATTATCAGGAAAAAGAGGCATCATCTTTGGTGCCCTTAATGAGCGATCTATCGCTTGGAAAGTAGCTGAAAGAGCTGTTGAAGAAGGTGCTAAAATCACATTATCAAACACGCCCGTAGCAGTGAGAATGGGTACAGTAAGTGCCTTATCCGAAAAGCTTCACTGCGAAGTAATACCCGCAGATGCCACCAATGTAGAAGACTTGGAGAATGTGTTCAAGCAGTCTATGGAGATTCTTGGTGGCAAAATCGACTTTGTGTTGCATGCCATCGGCATGTCACCCAACGTTCGTAAGCATCGTACTTACGATGACTTGGACTACAAAATGTTAGACACGACGCTCGATATTTCGGCTGTTTCTTTCCATAAAATGATACAAAGCGCCAAGAAATTGGATGCCATTAACGAATATGGGTCTATCGTTGCGCTCAGTTATGTAGCCGCACAACGCACTTTCTTCGGCTATAATGACATGGCAGATGCCAAGGCTTTGTTGGAAAGCATTGCGCGCAGTTTTGGTTATATCTATGGCCGAGAGAAGCATGTACGCATCAACACCATCTCACAATCGCCCACTCTCACCACCGCTGGTCAAGGAGTTAAGGGCATGGATAAGCTCTTCGACTTTGCCAACCGCATGTCTCCACTGGGCAATGCGTCGGCAGAAGAGTGTGCAGACTATTGCATCGTGATGTTCTCTGACCTCACCAAGAAGGTCACCATGCAGAATCTTTATCACGATGGTGGCTTCTCTAACGTGGGAATGAGCCTGCGCGCCATGGCCACTTACGAGAAAGGATTGGATGAATATAAAGACGAACACGGAAAAATTATCTACGGATAAACACATTACAACAACCAATTATAAGGGCGACGCTACCGATGTAACGTCGCCCCTTTTTATTTCTTCCGCTGAAAAAGCAATCTACCAACGGTCTAAAAACCGTTTACTTGCCTTGATAAGTACCCATGAAAAAGATGGTACCCGTACTATGTTCAACAATGGCATACATGAAAGGACGGTTGGCATGGAACATTATAGGACGAGAAGGTGGTGCAGCTGCATCAAGTGTCTCAACCACCGTGACGGCTGCGGCCTTTGAGCCTTCCTCATCAACCTCAATCTTTGCCTTCTGTAAAACCATGGAAACGAAAGCTTTTGCCTTTGACATTTTTGTCAAATCGGCCTTGCCACGCTCAAACATTGTGTTCATCCCTAACAGCTTCAACACATCGTTCAACTCACGGGTGTACGCAGATGTAAAGCGTGGAAGCTTCAAATCAACCTCACTGCTATGCGTGCTCTTCAGGTTGTCTTTCCACTTTTTGGCGTCCATGGTCTGCAACAAGCTCGACAAATCCTTTCCCTCACGAGGCAAAAGCACCACCATTTCGTACGATCCATTGCCGTATGGAAGCACCACAGTCTGATAGTTGTCGTTCTCTGCGGCAAAGAATCGCTCTTTCTGATGCATCATTTTCACCGTCAACTTCTTGCCGTCAGCCTGCGTAAACGATTCTTGCTGCGTACGCTTTTTATCAAACTGGCGATACCAAATGCCTTTGAAATACAACGCATTGAGTAGATAAGTAACCGCATCTGGATGGACACGATCCAACAATTGCGGCACCATACCGTGCGTGAGTTCACTCGCCCACAGGTTGATAAATGACAAAGTGGCCGGCGAACTGAAATCTTGATTGGTTACAAGTGCTTGATATTGTTTTTCAACCACATTCTTAAAGTCTGGCTGCAGCGGTTTATTTTTGTTCGCAACCACTGCATTGGCTATCGAAACCTTGGTAGACTTGTCCAACTTTGGCGATTCCATCATGAGTTGATGGCAAAGAGAATTGATGTCATCCACCTTGCCTGAACGGAACTCAAGACCCTCCAAGATTTCTTTCTGTGTATCTCCTACCGCCCCATTGGCCAGCATGCCGAGCGCATAGGTCACGCTCAACGGCGAGACAAACACATCTTGCTGCTCGCCTTTCGACACCTCTTTAAAGAACTTCCAAGCAAATTCATTGCTGTTTTCTACTTGCGCTTGCTGCGCTGTTGTCAGCTTGATGGTTCCCGGATTATACTTCACGTTAGGTGTAACAGGTTCGTCTTCACTACAAGATGCCAGCATGCCAACCGACAAACAACATGCACCAATTAAAGGAAAAAAATGTTTCATCATATCTATTCTGTTTTAGTTATCTACTGATAGAATGACGAAAACATTGAAATCTTGCACCGATTTACAATTTATTTTTATTTTTTTATCCCAACAGCTGCTGCGCTTTTGGCATCACCGAATAGCGTTCGTAGATGTGCAAGCCAAACACTGGCGCCATGGTGTACGCCCATTCCATGATCTCAGCCAAGTTATGTTCGTAGACAATCCACTCTTTATTGCTCAGGAAGAAGTAAAACTCGATGGGCAACCCTGTGTTCGTAGCCTCTAACTGGCGTACCATGCAAGTGAGACTGGTATTGACCTCGGGCGACTTTCTGAGCCAGTTTTCCATGTATTTGCGATACAAACCCAGGTTTGTGAGGTCGCCTTTCAGCTCTTGCGTCGTCAGGAATCCCTTCTCCTGACACATATCCTTCAGCTCCTGCGTCGCCGGTTTAATGGACAGAAAGTCGAAATAAACCAGTCGTTTCACACGTCTTCCGCCACTTTCCTGCATGCCTTTCCAGTTTTGGAACGACCCATCTACCAGCGTCTTGGGCGACACCGTCACAATAGTGTTGTCAAAATTCTGCACTTTTACCGTGGTGAGCGTCATCTCCATCACCTCACCATCCACGGTTGTCGACGGCACCGTAATCCAGTCGCCACGCCTAATCATGTCGTTGCTGGTAAGACGGATGCCTGCCACCAACCCCTCAATGGTATCCTTAAACACCAACATCAGTACGGCAGAGGTAGCACCCAGACCTGCAAACAGCTTCATCGGACTCTTGTCTATCACTAAGGCAACCACCACGATGACACCGATGAAGATGGCAACTATCTTCAATACCCCGCAGAACGATTGCAAATACTGCTGCTTACTTGAGCTATTTGTGGTCTCGAGATGGCGGAACGAGTTAATCACGGCAATGCCCAACTGCACCGAGGTCACCGTGATGTAGATGCTGGTGAGCCGGTTGAGCATCTCTTGCACAAACGGTGCTTCAAAAAACACCAACGGCAACAGTTTGTAAATGACTACCGCTGGAACGATGGCGCAAACCTTGAGCAACACGTCGTGGTTGAGCAGCACCTCGTCCCACGTGGCCTTAGTCCGCGCAGTAATCTTATCAATGACAGGAATCAGCAGTTTCTTGGCGATAATATAGCTAAGCCAAGAAAAGAAAATGGCTGCCAACGACATCGACACATACCGTACAACGGGTACCGCCACACCTGTAATTCCACACATCTGGATCAGATTTTCCACAACAATTCGTATCTGCTCCATCGTTTCTGTAATATCCCACATAATCTTTTATTGTTTATTCATGAATAATTTATCTTGACCTATACGTCATGGCAAGCACAACGCATGGCAAACTCTGTCTTGAAAAGCGCGTCCGTTTTTACCGTACATCACCCCTTGGTTGATGATGGCAAAGCACAGCAGGTGCCCGTTTGAAGCCTCACAATAGCCCGCCAGACTGGTCACACCCGTCACGGTGCCCGTCTTGGCCCACACCTTTCCGCGGGTATAGGTGTCTCTCAGGCGTTTTTTCAACGTACCATCCACACCCGCGGTTGGCATCGATGGCAGCAGATGATGGTAAATGTTCTGGTGTTGATAGCCATATTTAAGCAACTTCACCAGCAGTTCTGCGCTAATATAATTGTACAGTGACAGTCCGCTACCGTCAGCAATTTTATACCGAGAGGCATCCAGTCCCACCTTATTAATTAGTCGGCGTACCACCGACCGCGCCTCTTTGGCCGTCACCGTTCGACCGTTTTCGCGCGGAACCAGCTGATAGAACAGCGCCTCGGCGTACAGATTATCGCTTTTTTTCATCATCGGCAGCAAGATTTGGTCAATGCTGTGCGTCCGTTCACAGATGCGAATGGCCTCGGCAGGACTCTTTGCTACCGAACTGAACGCCTCGACTTGGATGCCGGCCTCACGCAGCTCTTTCTCAAACTCGGTCATAAAATGGTCTTTACGGCGATACACCAAGGGTGACAACACGGGATTGTCGTCGTCCCAACACCATCCTTCACCCAACACGTCAAGGTCTTTCATACTCTTGTCGGCATACAGATTGCCGCGTATGGTGTCCACCCCAAGCGTTTTCATGCAATCGGTAAAGGCACGCATGTCATCTCTACCAAACTTCGGATCAAAGCCCCCAACGCAGTAGAGATCGCCCATGAGGGTGCGATTTTGTATCGTTCCGGTGTAATAAAGTGCGGTCTTGAACTGATAACTGCCCCCCAACTTGTCGAGTGCGGTAATGGCTGTAACCACTTTCATAGTGCTGGCGGGTCGCATCAGTTGACGCTCGTTGTGGGCGTAGATGACACTATCGGCCGTGAGGTCGTACACCATCATTCCCAACTGCGAGGTTTCAAACATGTCGTGCGTAAGCAATTTGTCAATTCGTGCTTGCGCATTTTGTGGCCAAGGCAGTGCCACGCTGTCGTCCAAGAGCGTGTCCGTCACGGCCACGTCGGTCACTTCCGAACTGTCGTTATCCGCTATGTCTTCGTAAACCACCTGTGCCTGAAGGGGCATGTACATGCCCAAAACAAGCAAACAGGAAAGAATTTTTAATTTATTCATTTGTTTTGTGATGCGGAAGATGCAACCTCCGCCTGCTGACGCTTTGTTAATTCTTCTACAAACGCCTGTTCGTCCTTGGGTTGAACCGCCACCAAATGATGGGCGCCATACTCGATGAGCAAGTAGTGAGACAGCCCAAAATTGGTGTGCATCACCTTACATTGTACCACATCACGAAGGGGGACGCTTTGACTTCGCGAAAAACGCCCTTTATCTATCAACAGAAACTCCATCTCCTCATCACGGTCAATGGGTTTGACACACGCAAAGGTATAGGTGGTATGCAGCACACGTTCAATCATGCCCACGATGATGATAACGACCAACAGCCCAAATATGGCTTGCTTGATCCAAAAAAGATAGATGACAAGCATCGTAAAGAGTGCTAAGCCACACTTAAATCCCAAGGTGAGTCGTTGATGAAAAACACGTTGTGCCATGTATAAATAATAGCCTTATTGGACAAACGAACATCGTTTGTAACTGCAAAAATACGAAATTATTCACGTTTTCCCCGCTCACATGCGGATATTTACATTCTTTTACAATCGGGTTATATGCCGTAAGGTTTACACCTTCACAGTTTATCGGCATGCCAAAAGGCTGCCACGGGTCATCGCCATGAATACCAGGGTGCGAGGTTATTATAAAGAAAAATGGTCAAATTTTAACACTTCCGCAACATGTATTCTAGACAAAAGCAGCCCCTAAAAAGACGCTTCTGAACCCCTTTTCGGGTACAAAGCATACCCTTACGACACCAAAGTCAATGACTTTGCAGCCTTAGAGCATGCAGATTGGCGCGCAAAAGCATGTCACTAAGACGGCAAAAAGCATGCTTTTGCAGGGCTAAAACATAAGGGATAAAACCAAAAAAGAACCATAAAATAAGGTAAGTAATTGAACAACAATCAGAAACAAAAATGCGCTATTTTGGCGATATTTGCCGCCGAACGGTCGATGGGCGAAAATATGGAAGTATTGGCGAAGTGATTGTCAAGAAAATATCCCATACACACAGCCACTATCCGATGAACGACAGCGGCCGCGAGGCGAAGCGTTATCGGGTGAGACTGAACTTCAGACTAACGCCAAAATCATGAGTGGTTGTCGGGAAGCTACTGCTGGAGAGTAGCGGTGTGTTGGTTTGCTGGTCGTAATAAAGCGTCATGGTGAGCAGGCGCGACAGGGTATAATCGGCCGAGAACTGGAGCCGAAAGGCTGTATTGCCACTACTTGCGGCGCTGGTCATGGTGGCGATGTCCCTACTGATGGCTGCCTGTCGGCGGTAACTGAGGTCAAGGCGCACGTTCAGGTCACGGTTCGACCTGGTACTGTTGCGGTTGCTGGTGCTGCTGTTTTGCTGTTGTTGCTGCTGCTGGTCATTGCCCTTGGTACGTCGAACCACACGCCGTTTGTTGCCACCAAATAGCTCCAGGTTGTTAACCTTATACGCCATGCCCAGCACCCAATCACGACTGACGGCCTCATTGATTTGTACACTCGTGGTACTGAGGTTCAACACGCGCGTTGAACGATATTCCAATCGGGTGGTTAAGTTGTTGTTGAAGGTGACATCCAGCCCCAACAAAGGCGAGAAGGCCTCGTTGATGCTCACCGCAGAAACGTTGTACATGCTGCTGGGAACAGGCATTCCGGTGGTGGCGTTGGTGACGAATCCCAAGCCGTTCATAAACTCTTGGAAGGTGCTGTAGCTGCTGTACGACCCTATGGCGAAGATGCTTTTGTAGGAATGGTTGAGGGTGACGCTCTTGAACACATCCCTGAACCAAGGCAGTTTGCCCAGTCCGCTGTACCGAATGGTCCAGTTGGGCAGCAGTCTTGCCAACGAAGGGAAGATGTTGAGCGAATGACCACCCATGCTGGTGTAGGTGGAGAGGAAGGCGGGTATCATGACATCCGAGCTGTAGCGGTCTACGCCACCATTGGCAGGCTCGAAAGGTTGGCCGGCCAGCGGTGTGCCCTTGGGGTAGACAAAGCCCGCATATTGCGCCTCAACCCGCTGACGGAAGCCGTCAAGCGACTGGCAGAAATCATCAAACGACTTGCTGCGGAAACCGTTGCCAGCGTCACCTATCCCCTCAAAGGCGCTGCGAAGCGAGAGGGTGGTCATGGTGAAATTGCCGGTTTGGGTCATCGGGTTGCCCTGATACATGTATTGCACGCTCCTTGAAGTGGTTTGCGTGCGACTGGCATTCAAATCAATTTTGAAGTTACGAACAGGCTCCAAAGTCATGCGCAGCTGCAGGTCTTGCGTGTGATTAGACGTGGCTGGTGTGGCAATGGAGTCGGAAATCAACAGCCAATTGTTTGCCCTGGCTCGCTCGATGTACGAATCATCCACCATACCAAAGGCGAAGTCGAGGCCCGGCGAGAGTGCGCTTGGTGCCTTGGTCTGCCCGAAAGCATCGCCAACCGTCGGCAAGAATCCCGGTAACGCCATGGCGTAGTCGTCGCGATAGCTCACACTGACGTTGCGCACCATCATCAACAGGCGCGCCACCGACTGTGCCGTTCGGTACCAACCTTTATTCTCCAACGGCTCTTTCGGCAAGACGGTAATCTTGAGTTTCAGGGCCGAATCAACCTTATTCTTGATGCGGATGGTGTTTGGATTAATCTTCTTGTACTTCAGTTGATAGGTTTTACCATCCTCTGTGCGGGCCGAAACGATGAGCCGTTTGCTCTTTTTGCCGTGGCTCACGGTGATGGTGGTGTCGGGCAGGAGCGTGATTTGCTGCTCAAATCCTTTCTTGTTCTTAGGCAATTGTTTCTTTTGTGCCTCGGCTCGAGCATCTTGTGCCGAACGTCTGGCTGCGTTCCGCGCGTTCTTGTTTTGGGTGTTTCGGTTGCCATCGTTGCCAACGATTCTCGATGACCGTGAGCGGTTGGGGGCGTTGCGCTGCGGATCGCGGTTGAATCGGTCGTTCGTAGCTTTCAGGAAGGGGATGTGATTGTACAAGCGTTGCAGGTCAAAGCGCCCATTGACATTCACCCTTCGGTTGGTCGTGACGATGTTACCGAGCGACGTACCATCCTCCAAATGGGTTCCGCGAACCCACGAATAATTGGAAGAATAGTTGGCATCGGCGCTCACCCAGTCGAAAATGGGAAGGAGGTTGAGCGGCAGTTGGTACGACAAGGAGAACTGTTGACGGTAATCCAGCGGCGTGCCAAAGTTGCGAATGCTGGTTCGCACCGAGTCTTTCCAGGCCGAATAGCGGTCGGGATACAGGTCTTTGTTAACGGGGGTGTAAGGCTCTTCAATCTCGGCCTGGGTGGTGCTTTGGAAGTTCATGTGGATGTTTTTGGTGAGATCCCAACGCAGCGTGAAGTCTCTGTTCCACATAAACTGCTGATTAAAGGTCAACGGGAGTTGGGAACCACCCAAATCTTGCATGTCACGCTCTTGCAATTCGTAGTAGTTGCGCATCATGTCGGTGTTGAAGGCGATGTTCTGCGGCAGCCAATTCAGGCCGAATCGCTTCAGAATGTCAAACCATTTACTCTTGTTCTTGATTTTCTTGAATGGCTCCAAAGGCTTGAACACGGGCGTCCAACTGTATGAAAGGCTACCGTTCCAACTGTCTTCTTTCTCGTAAACGGTGGTTTCTCCGCTGGTGTTTCGATGCGAATGACTGTACGAGAACGAGAAGTTGGCCGGGTCGTAGGGCATGGGATGGCGCTTGGTTTGGATGCCCACGCGCACGTTGGACAACGAGAAATTAGTGTTGGTGGTCTTGGTCACGGCGATGCTCTCTATCGAATCGCGCTCCTGACGGTTAGAGGCAGCGTCCAAAGCATCTTTCAATCGCATGTCCGTGTCCAGCGGATTGTACTTCGGACTGAGCTGTTCTTGCTGCACACTGTAATACAAAGGCGCACTTACATGGGCTTTCTCCGGGAAGAATTTGCCCAGCTCTAAGTTGGCTGTCACGCTGTAATTCTGGTAATCATCGGTAGATCTTTGGGCCACACCCTCTTCCAATCCGCCAAAACCTTCACTCATATAGCGTCCTTGGAGATTGACCGTTCCGAAATCAGACATCTGTACATTCAAGTTACCTTGTGCCGCCCAACCGCCTTCGTTGTTGTATTCCAGCAAGCGAAGCTCATTGACCCACACCTCACCCGACTTCACTTCGCCCGCTTTGTTGCGCACACCAATCATCATAGTCTTCACCTCGCCCAGCGTAGGGTTACCCATCACGCTGACTTTGTTGTTGGGTTTGTCTGGATCGTAGCTCGTATAAACCCGATTGTACGATGCTTGTCCTTGCGCTTTGTCTTTGTTTCTCTGCCGCTTCAGTTCGGTGAATAGCTTCAAAGGAATGTCCAACATGTTCTCTTCGGGCCACACTTCGCGCACATCCGACAACGAGTAGCGGTTGTATTCCTTGGGTGCCGTCAGCTTCAGGGGAATCTCATACTCGTAATAGTTGCTCTTATAATCATTGCCCAAGCGTACGAAAACAGCCAACTGACCATCCTGCAAATTGGTCGTATTCTGCTCCATAGCGTTGGCATGCACGAACATTTGCAGGCGTTTATACTGACGTAAATCGACTGAAGCGTTCTTATAAACCGCCTTGGCATCACCCGTAGCGAGATTTGAAACCACGATATCCAATGCCTGTTCGTTGGCCTCAACCAGCTGACGTTGTGTGGGATCTTGCGCTCTCCTAATGCCCGGGGGCAACACATAGTTGACAGGTGTCTTGTCATTGTTCTCCTCAATGTTGACCGAACTCACCGACATGGTGCCTGAATTGGACCCCGCAGGATCGAGTTGTTGCTCGTATATGCGCCAATCTCCACGCACCAAATCGAAGCTACCGAATCGCAATACGATGGGGTTTTCAAACCCAGTGAGGAACATTCGCATGAAACGAATGCTGGTGAAGTCGGAGATAGAGCCGCAACGGCGTTCGAATTCGCGTATCGGAATGCGAAACTGATACCAGGTAACAGGCTCCTTTTTCTTGTTTCGCAGTGGCGCTATGGCATCACGTTTGTCTACAATATAGTTCTTTCCAACAACCAAGTCTTCCGGACGGATGGACACATGATACTGAAAATACTTCTCGTATTCATTCAAAGTGTAGTCTTGATTGATGTCTTCCACATCGGGTGTACCCTTGTACGACGTGTCATAGCGTTCGCCGCGCGTATCGGTATCGGGCGAGTTTCCTTGTGGATTGTTGATGTATTTGTACCGCCTTAAAATGGAAGCCTGCATCTCATCGTAGTCACGACCACGGAAATAATGATAGTTGTCGTTGGCCACGTCGTTCAAAATGGAATTGAACACGTCCGGACTTACCTTGCCCTGAATCTGCTTTAAGAAGTCTTGATAAGCCTCAAAGTTTTTCTCTTCCTCGTCTGTGAGGCCGTTGAAGCCCAAATCCTGCAAAGCTCTTGCCCCCTTGTTTGTGGCAAAAGCATACGTCACAGTGGCCGGAGTGGGAATCTTTCCCCATTGGGTTGTGATATAAGTTTGCGTTCCATCGACGGGAAGTCCACTCTCATAGAACTTCTTTCCATCATGAAGAATGTCCTCACTGACCTCACCCAAGTTGATATAGAAGTCGCCTCCGTACTCGCTGGCCGTACCTTCTTGACGGGTATAGATGAACGGATCGAGCATCCAGAACTCGATATATTCGATGTTGGACGATTCAAAATCGCTGTAATCCAGCTTCCGCATCATGCCACCCCACTTCTGTTTGGGATTGTTGAGCAACCCCTTTGCCGTCAAATCAGGGTTAAAGTTGTACGGTCCACGCTCGCTTGGATAGTACGCAAGGTTGAGGATTGGAAGAGTAGCCGTGGCCCCACTGTAGCTACTTTGGTCGCGCTTGGGGTACAACTCCCTGACATACACCTCGCGAACGTAATGATTGGACAGCTGTTCCAAGTCGCTCTTGATGTGCTTTGGCGTCAAAGAACTGCTGCGACGGGTGAACAATGGGTCGATGTTATACCAAGCTAAGAGCGACCGATTGTAGCCACTGCGCAGGGTAGTCTTGTCACTATACTCGGGAAACATCGACGGCACACTCGACATGATCCATGACGTTGGCGTTGAAACATCTATCTTGTTGGTCGTATTCTCAAAGTCATCGAGATACGAAGCGTTGTCTTGCGTACCATGACTTTGCCCTGCGATGAGCTGTGCAAACTCGGCATTGAGCGAGATGTTCGATGGTTGTGTAAGATGTAAGAATGGGATTTTGTTCAACACATTGGTGAGCCACTGACTCTCTTTCTTCCAGTTTAGGTTGACACCCCAAAGGGTATTGTTCAACGGCTCTGACCCCATATTCACTTTGTTGGTTAAGGCTTGTTCGGAAAGATGTTGTAATGTACCGCTCAGTTGCAGGTCTTTGCTGAAGTCGTACTCCCAGTTCACGCCGAACATCGTCTTTCGTTCCTGCGCAAAGTCAGTGTTACTCTCCAGCGAAACGTTAACGTTTGTCCCCGCATTGATAATACTTTGGTTCAAGATGGTCACCTCACCTGCCGCATAGTCAACCGAATAATCGGCATTCTCGGTCAACCTAACGCCGCCAGCAGTCACCACAACCGACCCTTGCGGCACGTTGTAAGCTCCCAATGAGATGACGTTGGCCGCCGAACCCCTGAACTGTCCCATCAGCACATACTTGTTTTTCTCGGCGATTTGCTTGGCTACGGTCTTGGTAGAATCATACAACTCGGTGAAAGCATACCGCTTAGCTTTCTCCTCATTCACGCCTTTGCTTACCAAATAGCGATGGATATACGACCCAAAAGGCTCTGCCACGGGGAAGAACACACGCCCATCGCTCACCGTATAACCCTCCACAAAGTCAAAATAGCCGTTGCTATGCGGCTTGTTGTTGTTATCCAGTCGGTCGGCACCCAGCAGTCGTATGATAGGCTGGTCTTTCACTTGAGGCTCGGGAATATAGGTAAGATAAACGCCGGCGGTATCACTTTGGAACTTCACATCCAAGCGAAACTTCTCGCGCTCCACCCTACTGGCCAACTCGTACACGTTCTTCATCATCAGCCTCCAGTTGCCTTGTCGTGGGTTGTTGCTGGTATTTTTGAGCGACTTGACGAACAACGCCGCATTCACATCAGTAATGTCACTGGCAAACTCGCCCACTTGATAGGTGGCACCACCGTAAGTATATTCGTACGCCACGGCCAACACCTGGTCGGTTTGCAATCCCATGCGCAGCGAAACGTAACCCAATGCCGTGTTAACCGTGTATTCAGAGGGATTTAACAGTCGCGCGCGTTCCAGCTTCTCATAGTCCACACCGCCCACAAGTCCGCCCCCATCGAGCACCGTTGTCGATTGGTCGATGTTGCGTGCCGACGCAAGTTGGCCCACCAACGTGCCGTATTCGGTATTCGCATTGTTAGAAGGAACCATCTGTCCCGTGGCGTTCCACAGGCCATTGGAGATGTATTTGTTCTCGCCCAAGTCAGTCAATGCGATGATGTTACGGGTATTTGTGGTGACACCCGAATTGTTGGTGACCCAGATTTCCACCCGATTGATCTTCACACCCGATGTCAGATTGGGCAGCGACTTCATGTTGTCATCGTACGTCTGACGGAAATATTGTGACAAAAAGAAATGCCGATTCTCCTCATAGTTGGCCACATTAATCTCGAACGGCGTAAACTGTGCGCCACCGCGCGATGACACACTCTTGTCGGCCGACTTCTTCTGCGAGGCCACCATCTGCAACTTGAGCTTGCCAAACTGCATGTCCGTGCGTAAGCCGAACAGCGAACTGGCTCCCTTGATCAACGAAGAATTGGACGGAAACGATACGTTGCCCCCCTCAACCAGCTTGATAATCTCATCCTCCTTGCCATCGTATTTCAGTTTAAGGTTCTGCGCATCAAAGTCAAACGTGGCGTCGGTGTTGTAGTTGAGGTTCATGTTTACCTTGTCACCCACCCGACCATTGACGTTAAGATTAATCTTCTCGTCAAAGTTCATCGTGGTCATCTTGCGGTTGCGGATAGGCAACGAGGGGTTATCAATCTTCTTCACCGTGCCGCCAAACTTCAGTTCGGCCGTTCCTTGCGTCTTGATGCGCACGCCACCCGGGCCGAATATCTTCTCAGCGGGTCCCAGTTCAAAGTGCATGTCGGTGAAGTCGAACTTCTCTTTCCCTTTGTTTTCAAAGATTTCAGCGTTCTTCGAGCGGAAATACTGGTCGAAAAGTCGTTTCTCACTCCATGCCCGATACTCATCCGGCGTCATCATGATGGGTGCGTTGAGCCACGCCGCACCGATTTTCGAGCCGATGATATACCGGTCAAGCGTATCGTTGTAAATCACATCCTGCTGTAGGTTTTGAGGACGTTTTAAGTCTAATGGACTCTGATTCAGGTCGTCAATCGTCACTGGGAGCGTGCGTTGAATCTTCCAACGTGGATTCAACAGCGAGTCGGGGATGTTGAGGTCATCATCCAACTGTGGCTGCGCCTTGATGTCGATGGTATCTTTCAGCTGCGGTTCTGTCTGCTTCTGAGGCTGCTGCCTGCTGGTTGTCCGCGTGCGGTTGTCTTGCCAAAAGGGCATACGCATGGCATAACTCGCCATACTGATGACGAGCAATGTCACAACGAAACCATATATGCGCCTTTTATTCCGCATGCTGAACTACCGCGATTGACACGTACCTCACCACGGCACGCTTACTTGATTTGCTTCAAAGCCAACTTCACCACCTGCTCAACCGGCAGCGATGGGTCGGATTTCAAGATGCCCTCCACCACTTTGGCACTGGGAGCTGGCGAGAAACCCAGCATGGTGAGCGCACTCACCGCCTCGTCACGGATGCTGGCATCCACCGCCGTTGCAGGCTCACTGCTTACATGCAGCTCGGTGGCAATGCCGCTGCTCACTATTTTGTCGCGCAGGTCTACGATGATGCGCTGTGCCGTTTTCAGTCCAATACCTTTGACGGCCTTCAACATCCGCTCGTCACCGTTGGCGATGACGTTACACAATTCGGCCGGCGAGAGCGTGGACAAAATCATTCGGGCCGTGTTGGCGCCCACCCCAGACACGGTGATAAGCAGGCGATACAAGTCGCGTTCCTGCTTCGAGAAGAAGCCGTAGAACGTGAAATTGTCATCACGTCCGCCCGTCACCAACGACTCATGCACATACAACTTCACCTCTTTCTTACCCTGAATGGCGCTGTAGGTGTTCAGCGAGATGTTCAATCCATAGCCCACACCTGCGGCTTCGAGTACAGCCAGTGCGGGAGTTAATTCGGTCAATTCACCCCTGATGTATTCTATCATGTGTTATAATATGTATATATACGCTAGAGATAACGCAGCAACTGCCCGCTTATTGCGTGGCGCATGGAAAGAATGAACGCACCATGCAGCCGCCATCCAACCGCTCACGCATACGGGCGGCATTTTCAACACTTAGCATTGAGGTTTTTAGAACATTGAGTTTGGGCGGCAAAAGCATTGGGTTTGAAGGCCAAAGTCAATGGGTTTGCCCACCAAACTCAATGACTTGTTTTTGTAACCAAAAAGGGTTTTCAACATTCAAAGAAATGTAAAAATTGCGATTATCCTTTTAAATCATCTTTGTTTGTCTGGAGAAATTTATAATTTTGCGAACGATTATCGTATTTACAGACATAAAAAAGATTGTTGAACGGGTTCGACCGAGGCATGGATAATCACCCCCGGCCGGGCGCAATACATGAAAAGGAAATCAATTATGAAGAAAATCAGAGCCGCCGTAGTAGGCTACGGCAACATAGGTCACTATGCCGTTCAGGCATTGGAGGCCGCAGAAGATTTTGAGATAGCTGGCATCGTACGCCGCCAAGGTGCAGAGAACAAACCAGCCGAGCTGGCCGCTTACGAGGTTGTGAAGGATATAAAAGAACTGACAGACGTGGATGTGGCCATCCTGGCGACACCCTCACGCAGCTGTAAGGAGCACGCCCAGCAGATTTTACCCCTTGGCATCAACACCGTGGACAGCTTTGATATCCACACAGACATCGTTGATTACCGCGCTGCCTTGATGCCCTTGTGCAAGCAGCACCATGCGGTGAGCGTCATTAGTGCGGGATGGGATCCGGGATCCGACTCCATTGTGCGCACGCTGATGCAAAGTTTGGCACCCAAAGGTCTTAGCTACACCAACTTCGGACCAGGTATGTCGATGGGACACAGTGTGTGCGCCAGAGGCAAGAAGGGCGTGAAGAATGCGCTGTCGATGACCATTCCACTGGGTGAGGGCATCCACCGACGCATGGTATATGTGGAGTTGGAAGAGGGTGCCACACTCGATGAGGTGGCCAAGGAAATCAAGTCCGATCCCTATTTCGCACACGACGAAACGCATGTCATGGCCGTTGAGTCGGTTGACGCGGTGCGTGACATGGGACATGGCGTACACTTGGTGCGCAAGGGAGTGAGCGGTACCACGCAAAACCAGCGCATGGAGTTCAGCATGAGCATCAACAACCCTGCGCTCACCGCACAAGTGTTGGTCAACGTGGCACGCGCCAGCATGCGCCAACAGCCCGGATGTTACACCATGGTGGAACTTCCTGTCATCGACATGCTGCCCGGTGAGCGGGAAGACCTCATCAAACATCTGGTATAAAAGCCTCAACCTTCCCTCCTTGAGAGGGAAGGAAAGCGGATAAATACCAGGTCTACAGCTTCGGCTCTCCGTACAGATGGTCCCACCAAGTGGAATCGTCTTTGAGCCATTTGGCGAACCATGCAAAGATGGTGTTCTGCCATTTCAGACGCTTGTTGTAATCGGTGATGTGGTGATTTTCACCATCTACCACCACAAAGGCCGTGGGTCGTCCCAGGAGTTTCAGCGCCGTGAACATCTGGATGCTCTCGCCTATCGGCACATTGGTATCGGCACTGCCATGCAAGAACAACAGCGGCGTGTGAATTTTATCGGCATTGAACAGCGGACTTTGGTCTACATATAGTTTCTTGTCCGTCCAAGGATAACGGTTGGCCATGCTCACTTCGCTGTAACTATAGCCCCAATAACCTTCGCCCCAGTAACTGGTGTGGTCGCTGATGCCCGCATGCGATATGGCAGCCGCAAAGAGATTGGTCTGCGTTTGCAGGTATTGTGTCATGAATCCGCCATACGATGCACCGATGCATCCAATCTTCTTGCCATTGATGAACGTATGGTTGGCCACGAATTTCTTCGTTCCTTCAATGATATCTTCAGCCACTCCTTGCCCCGCTGTGTTGACATGACGGGAAGAAAACTCTTGTCCAAATCCCACGGCACCACTGGGTTGAATGACCAACACGACGTATCCCAACGCAGCATAGGCATGGTGCGGATAGCGTGTTTCAAAGTTACGGCTCGTTGGCGAGCATCCTCCATAATAATTAACGATGAGCGGATAATGCTTTGATGGGTCGAAATGGGGCGGCAGATAATAGCGTGTGCAGATGGTATCTCCGCGCGAATTGACGAAATTCCAAGCCTTGCATTCACCCAAGCGAATACCGGCAAGGGTTTGAAGATTGGTGTCTTCCACCACCTTTGGACGCTTGGCAGACAGGTTCATGGTGTACACACGGTCGGCATTGGACGCACTTTCGCCCGTCCATGCCATGATAGGAGCCGAATGGGCGAACGACATGCGTTTGACAACCTCTTCGGGTTGGTTGATTTTCACTATCTTCTTCGACTTCGTATCACAGCAGTAAAGGCTCACGCTATCACGGTTCATGGCCGAAAAATACAGCTTGCCATCGGCGTGGTTCCATGCGTATTGACTGATGCCGGGATTGAATGTCTTGGTCAGCGGCGTGACCTGTCGGTCTGAGAGGCGCAGTGTAAACAACTGATAGTCGTACATACTCGGCACTCTTCCATTGGGAACGTTGGCTCCGATGCCGTTGAAAGCCTCGGGAGAACCCATCACTACAATCTCTTTTCCATTGGGTGAGAAGGCTGCACTGGCGATGAATCCATCGTCACAGACCAGCGTATCGGCTTTCAGGGTACGCACATCCAGGCTGAAAATAGAGAACAAGGTGGTGGGACGATGAGTAAGTCGGGTGCGAGTGGTCATGAAGAGCACCTTGGAACCATCGTTGTTGATGTCCAAGAGCGACACATCGTGATAGCCGAAGGTGAGCGGTTGGGCCAGTCCGGTGCGCAAATCAAACTTCAACAGACTTGTTCTGTTGCGCCAACCCGGTTGCCGATCCTCGGGTTCAATAATCTCATAGACATCACGATCCTTCTTCTTTCCCTCGTTTTTCTGCATCACCACCAGGTAATCGGCAGTGGGTGACAGCACGAAAGAACCCTCCGGCAGATTCGTGGCGATGACTTTTTCGACGCCCGTCTCAACGTCTGACGTGACCAACTCCCTGCTGTATTTGCCCTGACGAGCCCAATATAGCTCGTGAGAATGCGGCATCCAGTGAACGGCTTCGTTGCGAGTTGCCACGATATGACCTGTCTTGAGTTCCTTCACCTGCCAACAATATGACGCTTTACCGCCGTGAGCAACGTCCCGAAAAGCGGTGATGAGGTATTTACCATCAGGCGAAAGCTCCACTCCAGTCACGAACCTACGGTCGGTCAGGCTGCGCAATGTGAACGTTTTTTCGCCCTCACCAACCGATAACAAGGCTCCCTTCTGAGGCTCAACCTGTATGTCCAGCGAGTCTGACCGGCCGCGTTTGGAAAGATATTTCACCACCACGTCATGGGAACCCGGCTCTAACGTCAGCTTACCATCACGAGTTTGCTGACCGTCTACATACAAATTGAAATCGGAGAGCTTGCCCACTTTGACCGTTGCCTGACCATATCCGTCGGCTTGAATGCGAAAACCCAACAAATGAAGGGCGTATGGCGCATCGGAAGTGGGCAACACTGCGCCGGAAACTTCTCGTCCTTGGCGCACTTGTTCCAGCGACAAAGGCGTGTCCAACAGCGACTTGGCGTTGAACGTACGGCCTTTTACATCGACACTGTCTATCATCAGGGGACGCTGCACCACAAAAGGACCGGCATAACGAACCGTCTTCACGGGGATGATGGAGCCGTAAACAAAATCAGCTGTCAACAAGACAGCTGATAAAAGGATATAAAACTTATTCATTATTTTCAATGGTTAGAAATGGTAAAATGGAGGGAAAGCCCGCCATGACCTCTCTCCTTACTCATCACACCCAAAGAGAGGATCCTCGGGCATGACCATGGTTGGGGTCTTCTCGTATTCCTTGAGCAACTTCGCAGGTACATATTTCTTATCGACAACCAGGCGGAACATATACTCATTGAACCACTGGTTGGTCATGATAAGGCAGCCCTTCTGCCCGTAGGTGGGTCCCCAACTGTTCTCAACCTTCCACTTCAGGGGCTTGCCCTGTGCGTCCAAGTCGACAGCCGTCAATGTCATGGCATGTGTAGAGCCGCTGTCAAACGTGGCAATACGGTCGGCCTTGCCCATGTTGAACGTTGTTCCCAGCAGGCTACCGTAATCGTAATTGTCCACATCCATATAGCCTCGCTTGCGATCCAGCTGCTTGCCAACATCGTAAGAGCTGTACATCTTATGTCCATCTTTTAGGCTGGCGATGGCCAACTGCGCAATCTCTTCCATCGGAAGATTGAGGTATTTCCAGTTGTGTCCATCGTAACTGTGCCGATCATATTCCACTTCGTAAGTTTCATGATACGCACGTCGCGGGTCATTCATCACCATGATGAACGTTCCATTGAGCCCATGTCCCACCGTCTCGTCATAAAATTCGCGTGGCGTATAGCGCTTTTGTGGTGTAACAGTCTTGCCATCTTTGTTTTTAAAAGCGTATGTAAAGCTCTGAACAGGCTCGCCAATGGTTAGCGACAAGATACGATAAACGGTGGCAAGCATCTCTGTTTTCCGTTTTTCCACCTCCGCTTTTTTCTTTTTAGCGTTCACCATGCGTCGCAATTCCTGCCCGTATTCGCGCAATTTGGATGACAACAAACGAGCCATCACCCTGGTGTTGTCAGACGAATAGGTCTCGGGCATCACGCTCATAGGCACCAAACCATACTTTTCGGCCAAGTCGGCAACCCCGCAAAAGGTACCGCCATCATTGACAGGATTCTTGAAGAAGAACTGCATACGCTTGTCATCCAATGGCTTAGACGCATTGTCAATGACGCCTTGCAGCATGAGATTGGCCTTCTCTAACTGGTCATAAAAGAACAAGTAGGCATGTGAAAACTCCACGGCGAGCGTGTCTTGATGCCGTTTAGCAAAGTTGGCGCGCAGCACGTTGAAGCCCGAGAACATCCAACAGCGGCCACTCTTCTGCTGGTCGTGTATGCTCTGCTTGGGTGTTTCGATGCTAAAATAGGTGTCTACCGCACCCTGATTGGCACGGTTTTTAACCAAATCGTCAATGTTGTTAGATGCCACAGCATTGATGATAGCCTTATCGGCAGGTGAAGATGGTTGTGCCTGCTGTATCTTTTTCAATAGATCAGCAGATAGTCCACCAGGCTTTTGCGCCCCTACAGTCAAGCACGAGAACAGCAGGACGGCAGCTAAGAAGAAAGATTTTTGTTTCATGATAGATTTGTTTGTATAATTGATTTGTTGACAAAAATAAGCATTTTTCATGAAAAAATTCAGCATTTCAAGATAAAACTCATTTTTAACCGCCCTAATCACCATTGCAGCACACAGATATGCGGCATGGAGAAGTGGTTTTCTCTGCCAACGGAACCCCTTTTGTCTGTTCACAGATGACAACGAAAACCGCTCGTGTTAACAAACCTTTCGTTTGTTAAATCGATTCATTTTCTTTGACAAAACAAAATTACGAAATAGAGAAAACAAGTCGTAAACGCATCTTCATTTGGCCCATTCACATGGAACAAATTGCCAATTGCCATGCTTTTATCGCCCAATAGCTATGCTTTTGCCCCGCAAGATAATTATAAAAATATATCTGTCTGAAAATAAAGAAGTTACATTGTTGGTATAACTAAATAGGTAACGATTTGGAAACGAGCGAGCTACTTGGCTTCGCTGTTTTCTGCCTAACAAAGAACGCTTGTTATTCTCTGTTTACAAAGATAATACTTAATTACCGAATAACAAGCGTTTTCAAGGATAAAGAATGTATTCTTACAACGATAAAGAACCTAACTATACTTTTTAAATCTGCTATTGGTCTCTCTTTTTAGAATTTGATTTGTATAAGCTATTTGTTATTACCCCCCTAAAAATGTCTTCATTTAGAAATTCCAAAGTTCGATTAAGTTCTGACACATTATGAGTAGGAAGAATAAGTTTTCCCTCATTATTAATCTGGGCTTTTATACCATATTTCTTTAAGAGACTTTTTTTTGTACTAAGGGGCTTCCGTGTAAAGGTTAAGACATTTGTTGTTGATGATAATACTTTAATTAGCCTTCTGGTCTTAATATTTGCAATATTTTTAATGAGGCCAGCATTAGCTTCTAAGTTTTCATTTTCTCCGAAAGAATCAATTTCTCCATTAGTTGCTTCAGTCACAAAATCAAGTAAAGAAAAAATCTGATTTGCACTTGTATAACTCTGAAAATACAACTTTCCATCTTCATATATAGCATTAACTTTTTCTTCAATTATAAACGCATTTTCTTGCATTTTTGAAAAAGAATTCCCATATTCACGTTTCAATACTGTCTTACGCTTTAATATGTTTCTTTTGTTAAAAACTTGAAAGAGGAATCTCCCTTCTTCATACCAAAAAATACTTTTAGGTATATCTGCCTCTATATCATACTCATACATATCTGCTTGATTGTCAGGAATTCTGTTGAAGTCTTCAGGCAAAGAGAAATTTACATAAGTAATATTTTCTCCATTTCTCGCCATTATATCTCCATTGAATTCATCTTCTTCCATTTCCACAGTTTTCAATCTCGCAGCACCGCTGATAAAAATATTTCTAATGTCAGTAACCACCTCCTTTTTGAGTGAAATATATTTCGCAGTGTTGTCTGACATTAAGGCGTAAAATTGGCTCATATCTATTCTTAATTTTTAATGATTAATCCCATATAATCTGTTATATCTATATATGATTTTATATCTTTTTTATTTCTAATACATTTTTTTGAAAGTAGTATATATGTATTCTCTTTTGTATGAACTTCATAATAGCGATAGCCTAATATCGAACAAATTATATTATAGTTACTGTTATTGTAACTAGTTATTGCTATAAAACAACCTTGTAGTACGATGCAAAAAAATAAAATTCTAAAATCTAATTTATCTGCAAAAACAGTGAGCCATGGAATTACTGATGACAGAACTTGTTCCATTCCGCTTTGCGACATATTTGAATAAGAAATAACAGTTATAGTCTTCCCCTCTTCTGAATGCTTACCTTTATTTTTAAGATAGAGTGATACTCCTATTATGCAGAACAACATAAATAGTAGGCTGCCATTAATAGCCAACCACTCAAAGCTATTAAGACAAGTCTTTTCTAACCAAATTTTCCTCCATACATCACAATAATTTTCAAAATCTTTCACTATGCCAGTTAATGCCAAAGAGAAGAATGTTGGTGCAGTTACTGTCATTGTAAAAAATATTTTTGAAATATTCAGTGCCATACATCTATTCTTATTTATTTCATCAAGCAGTTCACATACCTGTAAGTAAGACATGTGAATATCATGTTCCTGTTTTTACAATATAGTTCCCTGAGAGGTTTATAGCTTAATTTGGCTTAATAGTTCCTCAAAATCTTATAGCTATTTGTTTTGCTAAAGAATTCTACGTCTTTCATAAATTAGATTAAAAAGCTATTTCTGCCTAACAAAGAACGCTTGTTATTCTGTTTGCAAAAATAATACTTTGTTACCGAATAACAAGCATTTTTAATGAGATATTCTTCTTTCTGCATTTTGTTCAGGCGTGAGTTATAATCCCCTTCCACGTTTCTTCTTTCTGTTAGCTTGGTATCTGAGTTTGCGCTGCCATGCAGCTTCGGCATAGTCATTGCCTTGCGTAGTAGGTGTAATCAAATCGCCCAACCCTTCCACCACATTATCGACTGCACTAACGATGGTGTCTGCCACTGCACCAATGGGATTCTGCACTTGTGAGGTGTCATTGTCTCGTGAGATAGAGGAACGGCTTGGAGGTACGAGCTGATAGCCTGCATCAGGTTGTTCTTTCCTTTCTGTCGGCTCTTGTACTGTTA